>Ga0153916_10002951_pt1 | contig 12532 bp, 11 predicted proteins | sample Opewatmetagenome_FD_109642 | JGI IMG/M metagenome (GOLD analysis project Ga0153916, IMG submission 109642) | Freshwater wetland microbial communities from Ohio, USA - Open water 3 Core 3 Depth 4 metaG | ecosystem: Environmental > Aquatic > Freshwater > Wetlands | place: USA: Ohio, Lake Erie...
TCAGCAGCACCCGGCAGATTGCCTGGGTGGGGGCCGTGCCGCTCCTGGCGTTGCTGCTCGCCGCGACGTGGTTCGATGTGCGCAGCCATCGCATACCCAACAAGCTTGTATTCTGGGGTGCGCTGGCTGGCGTCCTCCTGCACGTGGCGCTGCCACAAGGCCAGGGCTTCATCAGCGTCTTGCCCGGCGGTCTGGGCTTTCGCGACGCGCTGGCGGGCCTGGGCATCGGCCTCGCCGTGTTCTTGCCAGTTTACCTCCTGCGCGCCATGGGCGCGGGCGATGTGAAGCTGATGGCCATGGTGGGGGCCTTCCTCGGCCCGGAGCAGATCTGGGGCGCGATGTTCGGTGTCGTGCTCGCCGGCGGCGTATTGGCCATTGTGGTCGCGCTGCGGCAGGGCGTGTTCGTGCGCATGCTGCACAACATCCGCCTCATGTTATCCGGCAGCCTGTTTCAGGTTGTCACGGGCGGCATGCCCACCGTCGAGTCTGGGTCGCCACCGGCGGCCAAGCTGCCCTATGGCCTGGCCATAGCGTTGGGCACATTGGGTTATCTGGCCTACAAGGCGTTAAGCGTGGGTTTCATTTGACCGGCGAACAACAACGTAAAGCGAGCCCTGATCGGAGCGATGGGGAAAAATCATGAATTCTGCGAATGTAGACACACTACATGGGCACAAGCCGCAGCATGGGGTGGAGGCTTCCCACCTGGGCTATATTCCGGCGGCGCCGCGCAGTATCGAAGACACCGGGCTCAACTTTCTGTTCCTCGTCGATCTGCTGCTGAAGATAATGTTCTTCGGGGGACAGCTCAAGCTCAAGGATCTTTCCGGCCGCAGCAAGCTGCCTGCCGCAGTGATCGACCCCCTGCTCGCCTTCATGCGCACAGAGCATTTGTGCGAAGTGCCCCGCCGTGGCGAAGCGGATGTCGACATCGCCTACGCGCTCACCGAACTGGGCCGCCTGCGCGCCGAAGACGCGCTGAAGAAGAGCCAGTACGTGGGCCCCGCGCCGGTGAGCCACGCGAGCTACGTGGCCCAGGTGGAGGCGCAGTCGGTGCACCGCATGGGGATCACCCGCGAGGTGCTCGCGCAGGCGTTCGAGGGCGTGGTGGTGCATGCCTCCACTCTCGACATATTCGGCGCGGCGCTCAACTCCGGCCGCGCGATCTTCGTCTATGGACCGAGCGGCGGCGGCAAGACCTTTATCGCCGAGAAGCTGGTAGGCGTGCTGAGAGGCCATGTGTATGTGCCTCACGCCATCCTCGTGGACAGCGAAGTGATCAAGATTCTGGATCCGCTGGTCCACAGGCCGGTCGAGAACGCGCTGACTAAAGTCGTCACACTCGACCGGATGGAAACCCACGATAGCCGCTGGGTGCTTTGCCATCGTCCCGTCGTGCTGACCGGCGGCGAGCTGACCCTCGGTATGCTGGATCTGGACTTCGACCGCACCACCCGGTTCTACAACGCGCCGCCGCAGGTCAAGGCCAACAACGGCCTGTTTATCGTAGATGACCTCGGCCGGCAGCTCGTGCCTCCGCGCGATTTGATGAACCGCTGGATTGTGCCGTTGGATCGGCGCATGGACTACCTGGCCCTGCACACCGGCAACAAATTCCCCCTGCCGTTCGATGTAATCGTGATTTTTTCGACCAATCTCCGCCCCGCCGATCTCGCCGATGACGCCTTCATGCGTCGTCTCGGTTACAAGATCCACGTGGGTCCAATGGATCAAGCCCAGTACGGCGAGGTCGTGCGCCAGGCCTGTAAGCAATACGGCGTTTGCTTTTCCGACGCCTCACTGGAATTCCTGATCCACGAATGCCACGAGCGCGAAGCACGTCCGCTGCTCGCCTGCATCCCCTGGGACATTATCGGCCAGGTGCGTGATCGGGCTTTGTACGAAGGCGCCGAGCCCGCCATGACGCCCGAGACCCTGCGCTGGGCGTGGGCAAACTACTTTGCCCCGGAGCACGAAGGGAAAATGGCTGATAACTAAAATTCAACGAAACTTGCAGGAATGCCTTATTAGGCACGAATCTTGCGTTTTATCATGCCGGGGATAGTGATTTACCTCTCGGGCGACCTCGGCACCGGCAAGACCACGCTGGCCCGGGCCGCTCCGGGGCCTGGGTTTGCGGCGGCAGGGTCAAAAGCCCGACTTTCGCCCTGCTTGAAGTTTATAAAATTTCTAGGTTATACTCGTATCACTATGATTTATATTGGTTCAGCGATACACGGGAACCCGGAGACGCCGGGGTCAGGGAATAGTTCAACTCGGTTGCAGGTGTGCCAGCGAACTTTTTAAGGAAATTATGAAAAACACTCGAGCCATAATCATGATCGTATTGTCGCTGCTCGCCGGGGTGGCGGCTGTCGGCTTTGGCGCGCGCTGGCTCGGCGAGCAGGCTTCAGTTGCCACGAGCGGAGTGGTGGTCGCCTCCCGCGACATCGAATTGGGCAGCGTCCTCAACGCCTCGATGCTCCAGGTGGCGACCTGGCCCAGCGGCAGTATGCCCAGCGGCGCCATCAACGATGTCAAGGCACTGGAGAGCCGCGTGGTGAAGACGACCGTCATGCGCGGCGAGCCGGTCTTGGAGACGAAACTCGCACCGGTCGGTACCAAGGGTGGCCTTTCAGCGGTCATCAGCGCGGGCAAGCGGGCGATCACCGTCAGGGTCAACGAGGTTGTAGGGGTCGCCGGATTCGCCCTGCCCGGCAATTACGTCGATGTCATGGTGAACACCCAGGATGAAAAGGACAAACCCATCTCGAAAATCGTTCTGGAAAAGATCCTGGTGCTGGCGGTTGCGCAGGAGGCGGGGCGCGACGAAACCAAGCCAAAGGTGGTTAACGCGGTAACGCTTGAAGTCGGTCCCGAGCAGGCGGAAAAGCTCGACCTGGCGCGCAGCGTCGGCACGCTTTCCCTGGTTCTTCGCAATCAGGTCGACACGGTGGGTACCCCGACGGTCGGCGTGCGCAAGGCCGATCTCCTGAGTCTGAGAGAGTCCGCCCCTGTGGTGGCGGACGCCAAGCCTGCGTCGAAGCCCGCCCCGCGCCGCGCGCCCAAGGCGAAGGCGAAGGCGGTCCAGCGGGTGGATAAGGACAAAGTAGAAGTCATTCGCGGCGTACAGAGATCCAATGCCGAAATCTAGGTGTGAACAGGGGATGGCCGCCGGCATGGCGGCATGCGGACAATAGCCAAAAGGCACGCAGCATTACGAAGATCGATGTCCAATCACGTTTGGCGCTGGGAAAGGGAGAACAACAAATGAAGGCAAGAACTGGAAACCTTGGACCGCGACCGCTGGCGCGAATCGTGATATTGGCGGGTACGGCGCTGATACTGGGCGCCGGCATCACAACGCCGGAAGCGATGGCCCAGAGAAAGCCGGTGGCGGCGAAGGTGCAGGCGGCTCCGAACGTTCAGGAGATATCTCCCGGGCCTGCCGCGATCGGTCCGACCATGACGCTCGTCGCCGGCAAGTCCACCCTGCTCCGGCTCGACGCGCCCATCGACCGCATCTCGCTGGGTAATCCGGGCGTTGCCGATGTCACCATCATCAGCCCGCGCGAGCTTTATCTGCTTGGCAAGACCTTCGGCTCGACCAACGTCATTCTGTGGCGGAAGGGAGGGCAGACCACCGTAATCGATGTTGCCGTCAATATCGATGCCGGGCTGCTGCAGGACAAGCTAACGCAATTGTTGCCCGATGAAAAAGGCATTCACGTGACCGCCGCCGCCGATTCGGTCGTGCTCTCCGGCGTGGTGTCCAGCGCGTTCCAGGTCCAGCAAGCCGTGGCGATCGCCGATGCCTACGTGCGCAACATCAACAAGGGTCTGGTCCTTCCAGTGGTGGCGGGCGACGGCATCGCCAAAGCGGGCACTTCAATTAGTATCGCGCAAGGCGCGACCGGAACGGCAGCGGCGGTCGGCGCGGCGGGCGCCAGAGTGATCAATCTGTTAAAGGTGGCTTCACCTCAGCAGGTGATGCTCGAAGTGAAGGTGGCCGAGGTCTCCAGGACGCTGATCGACAAGCTCGGGGCCCAATTCAAATGGAACCGGACCAACGGCAGTTGGATTTATTCCATTCTCACCGGGTTCCTCACCAACAGCGCCGGCGCCATAGGCATAACCAAGGCTAATGGCAATGGCTTTAACTTCGACGCGGAAAAGCAGGACGGCCTGATCAAGATTCTGGCCGAACCCACGATCGTTGCCATCAGCGGTCAGGAAGGCAGCTTTCTCGCCGGCGGAAAGGTCTTCATCCCTACGTCGTCGAGCTCACAGGGCGGCTTTCCCACGATCACGCTGACGGAGAAGGAATTCGGTGTCGGGCTCAAGTTCACCCCCACGGTGCTGGAAGGCGGGCTTATTAACCTGAAAGTCACACCTGAAGTCTCTGAACTGTCGCAAACAGGGTCGCCCTTCACCACCGTCAACGGTGAGACCTCGGTGCTGCCTTCTTTCACCATGCGCAGGGCGGAGACGACCGTGCAGCTCTATGATGGCCAGAGCTTTGCAATCGCTGGGCTCATCAAGAACAACGTCACCGAAACAGTCAGGCGTTTCCCCATCCTGGGGGAGTTGCCCATCCTGGGGGCATTGTTCCGATCGAGCGAATTTCAGACCGACAAGACGGAGCTGATGTTCCTGGTGACCCCGCGTCTGGTGAAGGCATTGTCCCAAGACGCAGTGCTACCTACCGACAGCTTCACCCCGCCGACGCGCGGCGAATTTTTCCTGGAAGGCAAGATGGAAGGCTCGGCCACCGAGCCGAAACGCGAACCCCAGCCGCTAAACCCGCCGCAGGACAAGGGCGGCTTTGAAGTCAAGTGAGGAGCAAACCATGAGCAAGAAAAGCATCGGTGTGATCGTCGCGGGGTTGGGCCTGCTGGCGGGCTGTGTGGCTATCCACCCAGAAGTCGATCAGCGTTACGGACAGGCAGTCACGGCCGCGAAGGACGCCCAGACGTTCAACCCGCAAGCCGCGCGCAACCCGAACCCGGTCGCGGGCATCGATGGCAGGGCGGCCAAGGAGAGCATGGACCGTTATGTGGATAGCTTCAAGAGCCCGCCGACGACGACGAGTGTCATCAACATCGGTGGCGGTCTGGGCGGTCAGTAGATAGACAGGCCGAACAATCGGTGGCGCCTTGCCCATGAATTACCCCAGACGACTGATGCACCGGCAGAAGGGCGTAGTCGCGATTGTTGTCGGGCTGGCGATATTCGTCCTCATTGGGTTTATCGGTCTGGCGGTCGATTTGGGCCACCTGTTTGTCGTGAAGGCCGAGATGCAGAATTCCATGGATGCCTGCGCGCTGGCAGCCGCCAAGGAATTGACGGGCATCAGCGCGAACCAGTTACAGATCGCCGAGAATGCCGGAATCACCGTCGGCAGCCGCAATAACGCCAATTTCCAGAGCCAGGCGGTTGGCCTGGTCCCCAGCGATATCACGTTCAGCGCGACCCTTGGCGGCCCCTATCAGACCCGGAGCGCCGTGGAAGCATCCGGCCCGGCCCAGGTACTCGCCATGAAGTACGTAAAGTGCGAGCGGCCGCAGTCAGGCATCGCCATGAATTTCATCGCGGCGGTGGGCGTGTTCGGGCCGCAGACCGTGACGGCGCATGCCGTGGCCACCCTGGCGCCAGGTCAGACGGCCTGCGGCATTCCGCTCGCGATGTGTTCGAAGACGCCGCCGGCATCCTGCCCGGGCGGCGGCGCCCCCAGCGCCTTCGGCCACTGCCAGGGCCAATGGTACGATGGCAAGTTCGAGGCCGGTGGCGGCTCGACCGGCAACTTCAACTGGATTGATTTCACCCCGCCTTCGGGAGGCGCATCCGAACTGGGCGGACTGCTTAGCGGTGCCGGGGTGTGCAATACCAACATTCCCAACCCGGTGGGGCAGACCGGCGTGGTGCAATCCGTCGCGAACGATTGGAATTCGCGATTTGGCCTGTACAAGGGCGGCGGCGGCAACCCGAGCCTGGCCACCGCCCCGCCTGACTACACGGGCTATTCGTACACGCCGCTCAACTGGCCGTCGCCGTACAACGCCTATGCGGACTTTAAGACCAAGCGCACGGCCTACGCCTCCTATGGCGACACGGTGGACACGGTAGGTGCGGGCAATGCCATCACCGGCCTGTCGATCAGTCCTTCCTACACGGTAGCCACCCATGGGCCGAGCGGCCAGTTGGCGAGCAACGGCGCCAGCCGGCGCATCGACATCGCCCCCATAGTCGATTGCGCGGGCTGGGCGGGTTCGCAGACCGTGCCCATTATCGGGTGGGCCTGCATCCTGATGCTCCATCCGTTAAGCGCCCCGGGAGACACGCTCTGGCTCGAGTACCTGGGGCTTTCCAGCACGCCGGGCAGTCCCTGCGCCACCACGGGTCTCCCCTCGGGGCCGGGCTCGGTGGGGCCGCTTGTTCCGGCGCTCGTGCGATGAGAGACGCGGCCGTGAACGCGATGAACGCGAGGTACAAACAACGCGGCGTGGCAGCGGTGGAATTCGCCCTCCTGGCGATTCCCATGGCAACCATGCTGTTCGGCATTACCGAGTTCGGCCGTGCCGCCTATACCTACGACACTCTGGCGAAGTCGGTGCGCACCGCGGCGCGCCACCTGTCTTCCCATAATGCAGGCGACCTCACGGCCATCGGCGAAGCGAAGTGCCTGGCCGTGTACGGCAATCAGGGTTGTAGCGGAGCCGTCTTAGCGCCCGGCCTCACCACGGCCATGGTCGATGTGTGTGACGCGACGAATGCGAGCCTCTGTCCTGGCCAGCCGCACGCCTCCGTCCCGAGTTGTTATGCAGGCACCTGCACCGGGGTGGTGAACCTGGTCACCGTGCGCATTACCGCCTATCCGTTCACTTCGCTTGCGCCGTTTTTCGTTCCCAACATGAATTTCGGTTCCACGGCATCCAACACCGGCATCGGCGTCACCATGCGGCAGGACCTCTAGCCATGGATGCGGATAAACCGTTCTTGCAGGCACGCAAGCCAACCCCGAGGGGTACGTCTCGGCAGCGGGGCGTCGTGACTGTGGAGTTTGCGCTGATCGCCATCGTGTTCTTTGCGCTGTTGATAGCGATCATGGAATTCGGCCGCATCCTGTTCGCCTTCAATTCGGCGGCGGAAGCCACTCGCTTTGGTGCCCGCATAGCCGTGGTCTGCGACCCAAACTCGACGACCATGATAGTCTCGAAGATGCAACTTCTGATGCCGTCCCTGACCACGGCCAACATATCGATTTCCTACCTACCAAACGGCTGCGACGTCAATACCTGCAAGCAGGTTCAAGTTGGGGTGACGGGGATCACTTATCGACCGCTGATCCCGGTGCCGAGCCTGAACATCTCGATGCCGCCTTTCACCACGACGCTGCCGAGGGAAAGCATGCGTAGCACCATCGGGCCAGACGCCAATCCCGAATGCTCGTGATGGACCAGGCCAGATACCGAAACAAGGAGTGGAAATGAAAATCGCCGTACTATCCCAGGACCGGGAAGCGCTGAAGCAGATCCGCGGAAGCCTCGCCGCCAACGACAGTTCCACCGAGATCGAACTGTTCGAGGGCGCCTTGGGACGCACCGCGCCATTGGTGGAACAGGAACATCCCGACCTGCTCATCGTGGATTTGGGCAGTGAGGTTACGCCGGACCTCCGCACGCTGGAGCCGGTTGCGCTGCTGTACCCGGCGATGAGCATCATCCTGATCTCTCCTAAGCCCACGCACGAATTTCTTGTGCAGGCCATGCGAATGGGCGTGTGCGAGGTGGTGCCTTCGCGGTTTCCCGAGCAAGGCCTGAAGCAGGCGGTGGGACGCATCCAGCAGCGCGTATCGTGGGCCACGGAACCTCGGGCCAAAGGCAAGGTGTTCGCATTCATGGCCTGCAAAGGCGGCAGCGGCGCGACTTTCCTCGCCACCAACCTTGCTTATGCATTGGCGAACGGCAGGGAGTCCCGTGTCCTGCTGATCGATCTCAACCTGCACTTCGGCGAGGCCCTGCTCTATATTTCCGATACCGCGCCTTCGTCCACCGTAGCCGACGTGGCGCGGCAGATACAACGCCTGGATGGGACGTTCCTGGAAGCGAGCACTGTGCAGGTGCTGCCCAATTTTGGCGTGCTGGCCGCCCCGGAAAGCCCGGAGAAGGTGGTGGAGGTGAAGCCGGAGAGCGTTGAGCGACTGCTCAACGTGGCCGTTAACCACTACGACTATGTCATCCTCGACATCAGCCGCAGCCTGGATGCCGTCTCGATCAAGGCTCTCGATCGCGCGGACATGATTTTTCCCGTGCTGCAGATCACGCTGCCCTTCATCCGCGACGCCAAGCGCCTGATCGGCGTGTTCCACTCGCTGGGCTATTCCAACAGCAAGATCAATCTGATCGTCAACCGCCACGAAAAGGGCGGCGAGATCAGCCTTGACGACGTGGACCGCACGCTTGGCGTTCCGGTTTTCAAGACGGTGCCCAACAGCTACGGTTCGGTGGCCGCCTCGATCAACCACGGCATACCCATCCTGCGGATGGCGCCGCGCGATCCGGTCGCCAAGGCGTTACAGGACATGGCGCAGGCTTTGGCCTCTGGCAACAAGCAGGCCAGCGGCTGGCTGCGGGCGCTCCTGTCGCGAACCACGTAAACCAAACGCGCCGCGCCAACGCTAAGCCAACTAACCCCAGGGAAAAATCATGTCACTCAGACAACGCCTCGAGGAAATCCAGCCACGGGGGGAAGCCATCGCCGTAGCGGTCCAGCACCCGACCTTTCACGATGGTTCCGCCTATCAAGCGCTGAAGACCACGATCCACCGTAAGTTGCTGGATCGCGTCGATCTCGAGGTCATGGCGAGCCTGTCGCCGGAACGGCTACGCGAGGAAATCCGGGCGCTGGTTGAGCGGCTTCTGGCCGAGGAGTCCATCGCCATCAATGCGACGGAGCGCAAGCAGATCGTGCAGGACGTGGAGCATGAAGTCATGGGCCTGGGTCCGCTGGAACCCCTGCTCGCCGACCCAAGCATTTCCGATATCCTGGTCAATACCTACCGGCAGGTGTTTGTTGAGCGGCGGGGCAAGCTGGAATTGACCGGCATACGCTTCGCCGACAATGCACACCTCCTGAAGATCATCGACAAGATCGTCTCCCGTGTCGGACGGCGCATCGACGAATCGAGCCCCATGGTGGACGCACGCCTGCCCGACGGTTCGCGGGTAAACGCCATCATCCCCCCGCTGGCGCTCGACGGACCGCTGCTCTCCATCCGGCGCTTTGCCGTGGTGCCGCTCAAGACCGAAGACCTCCTGAAGTTGAAGACTTTTACGCCGGAAATGGGCGAACTGCTCGCCGGCATGGTGAAAGCGAAGCTCAATATACTGATCTCCGGCGGCACGGGTACCGGCAAGACCACGACGCTCAACGTGCTCTCCGGCTTCATCCCCCTAACGGAGCGCATCGTCACCATCGAAGACGCCGCCGAATTGCAGTTGCAGCAGCCGCACGTGGTGCGCCTCGAGACGCGCCCCCCCAACATCGAAGGCAAGGGGGAGGTCAGCCAGCGGGCCTTGGTCAAGAACAGCCTGCGCATGCGGCCGGACCGCATCGTGCTGGGCGAGGTACGCGGCGCCGAGGCACTGGACATGCTGCAGGCCATGAACACCGGCCACGAGGGATCCATGTCCACGGTGCACGCCAATACGTCGCGGGACGCCCTGTCGCGACTGGAGACGATGATCGGTATGGCCGGTGTAACGCTGCCGCCGAAGGCCATGCGCCAGCAGATCAGTTCCGCAATCACAGTGGTGCTGCAGATTGGCCGTCTCACGGATGGCAAGCGCAAAATGGTCAGCATCCAGGAGGTGACCGGCATGGAGGGCGAGATGATCACCATGCAGGAGATCTTCGCCTTCAAGCAGACCGGGGTAGCCGCCGACGGTGCGGTGCAGGGCCATTTCCACGCCACCGGCATCCGTCCCAAGTTCGTCGAACGGATACGCTCGCACGGCGTGCTAATACGCGACGAACTGTTCGATCCGTCCAGAATCTACGAATAGGAGCGATCGTGGACTATCTGTTCTATCTGTTCATCCTGTGCGCTTTTCTGGCCACTGTTCTGCTGCTCGAGGGCGGCTTCATGATGTGGAACAGCTACAAGGGGCCGGAAGCGAAGAAGATCGAGCAGCGCTTGCGCGGACTGTCAGCCGGTCAGCATGGCGACGCAAGTCTTGCTCTACTGAAGAAGGAGCGAAATCTAAGTCAGATGCCGGCCATGGACCGGCTGCTCGTGTTCGTGCCACGCGTGCATCAGTTGGACCGGCTGCTCATCCAGTCGGGATCATCCTGGACCGTCGCCCGCTTCTTCGGCACCAGCGCTCTTTTCGGATTTGCAGGTTTTGCGGTGCCCGCGCTTCTGCATCTGTCCGGGGGGCTCCCACTGATATTGGGCGGGCTGGGCGCCTTGCTGCCCCTGTTTTATATTCTCCGCCGCCGCAGCCAGAGACTTCACAAGATCGATGAACAACTTCCGGAAGCGCTGGACCTGATCAGCCGGGCCATGCGCGCGGGTCACGCTTTCCCCAGCGCACTGCAGATGGTTGCCGAAGAGTCCCAAAATCCGACTGCCGGCGAATTTCGCATGACTTTCGAGGAGATCAATTACGGCATCGCCGTCAAGGACGCGCTCATGAACCTGGCGACGCGAGTGCCCAGCACCGACCTGCGCTATTTCGTGATTGCCGTGCTGATCCAGCGGGAAACCGGCGGCAACCTGGCCGAACTTCTGGGCAACATCAGCGCCCTGATCCGTGCCCGCTTCAAGCTGCTCGGCACCGTCCGCGTACTTTCCGCCGAAGGACGCTTGTCGGCCTGGATACTGACGCTGCTGCCTGTATGCACGGCCTTCATGATCAACCTCATCAACTCCGAGTTTATGGAGATCCTGTGGACGGATGCGCTAGGTTTGACGTTGTTGAAAACCATGCTGGCTATGATGGCGTTCGGCATCTTCTGGATGTGGCGAATCGTGAAGATCCACGTATAGCTTGAGGCAGAGAGCCTCCCACGCAAGAAGGAACGACCATGAACACGCTGCAACTCGTTTATCTGTCTCTGATCTTCCTGGCGGCGTCCGGCGCCGTCTTTGGTTTGATCAGCCTGTTTGTCCCGAGCGAGACCCAGGAGCGGCTGAAGGCAATCGCCGGCGGGTCGGTTGCCAATCCATCCGCGACCAGAGGAGACTGGCAGGAGAAGATCATCAAGCTGACCAAGCCCGTCGCCAGGCTGGCGGTGCCGGAAGAAGGCTGGGAAGCGTCGGGCTTGCGCACCCGTTTCATGAACGCGGGTTTGCGGCACCCCTCGGCCCCGGGCCTGTTCTTCGCGACCAAGGCCCTCCTCACTTTTGTGATGCCCGGTCTGTTCATGGTCTATGCAGGGATACGGACCATTCCGTTCGGCGCCAATGCGGTCATGTTCTGGCTGCTGTTGCTCGCCGCCGTCGGCTACTACCTGCCGAACGTGATCCTGTCCCGAAAGGTCGCTCTACGCCAGCGGGATTTGTTCGAAGCTTTCCCCGACGCCATGGATCTGGTCATCGTTTGCGTAGAGGCGGGCCTGGGGTTGGACGCGGCGATTTCCCGGGCGGGTGAGGAGATGCGGCTCAGAAGTCCGGCGCTTGCGGATGAACTGAATCTGGTCGGCCTGGAGCTGCGTGCCGGCGCGAGCCGGGAGCGGGCGTTGCGCAATCTGTCTCTGCGCACCGGGGTGGAGGAAGTCGGAAGCCTCGTTACCATGCTCGTGCAGGCGGACCGTTTCGGCACCAACATCGCCGACTCATTGCGCGTGCATGCCGAAACCTTGCGGACCCGCCGGCGCCTCAAGGCGGAAGAAGCCGCGGCGAAGATTCCCCTGAAGCTCCTGTTTCCGCTTATCTTCTGCATCTTCCCGTCGTTGCTACTGGTCCTGCTGGGTCCGTCGTTCATTCGAATCATCAAGATTCTGATGCCCGCCATGACCGGGCAAAGCTAGCGCAAGCAAACTAAGGAGAAACACCATGCACAAGTTCCGTATGAAAACTCTCGCCGTGTCGTGCGGTCTTGCACTTGCCGGGGGCTGCGCATCCCTGAACCAAACCAGCCAACCGCAAAATGCCGCGGCCCCGGTCTTGAATGTGACTCACAGCACGGCCATTACCGATGCCGACTACCAGATAGGGCGATCCTATCAGGGCAGGCTTCAGTATGGGGCTGCGATTGCCGCGTACCGCAAGTCGCTGGAAGCGCACCCCGGCAACGCCGAAGCCCACAATGCACTGGGCGTCATCTACGCGAGCCAGGGCAAGCATGAACAGGCCGTCGTCGAACTGATGGCCGCGTTGGCACTGGCGCCCACCGCCGCTCACATCCACAACAACCTTGGCTACGCCTACCTGTTACAGGGTCGCAACGCAGATGCTCTGGCCGCCCTCAAAGTCGCCTCGAAGCTGGACCCTGGCAATGAGCGCTCACGAGAGAACATAAAAATTGCA
>Ga0153916_10002952_pt1 | contig 12530 bp, 16 predicted proteins | sample Opewatmetagenome_FD_109642 | JGI IMG/M metagenome (GOLD analysis project Ga0153916, IMG submission 109642) | Freshwater wetland microbial communities from Ohio, USA - Open water 3 Core 3 Depth 4 metaG | ecosystem: Environmental > Aquatic > Freshwater > Wetlands | place: USA: Ohio, Lake Erie...
GTCACACAGATGGCCATGTACTGGCTCTCGAACCCCTCCCAGAACTACGGCATGCTCGTGAACTCAGACCCAGTGGCCTCATCAGACTCGAACAGGCTCTTCGCCTCGAGCGAAAGCTCCAACACGACATGGCGGCCCAAGCTCGTGATAACCTATTCCTCATACCACAAAGCCGACAACAACCCCGCGGACGGCTGCGTCTCCGAACCAGAGCTCACCGCCTTCATAGACCGCTGGAAAGTTAACAGCTCCAACCCGATCCTCAAGGAGCTGATGGAGGCGATCGGGCTGTGGAAGAGGGGGTGCACATAACTTCTCCACATATCACAGGATTTTATTCTTGGGTAACTATCGTTTTATAAAATTTTCCCCCAATTCTTCTGTATGGACAGGCTTTCCATTCTCGCTCTCGCTCTGGCATTCATGCTTTTCTTACCGCTCGTGAGCGCGCACCAGCCCAGGCTGACCATGGACCTGGACATACAGAGCGAGAACAGCTCCCTGCTTGCTGAGAACCCTCAGGTTTCCCAGGCCTTTTACGGGGAGCTGAGCGGGAGCCCTGATTACTACAGGATAGTCCTTGACAATCCTGCCCAGATTTATTTCGGCATAGCAGTCCCGGACATACCCGGCCAGCAGACCGATTTCTTAGTCGAACTGTACGACCACAAGGACACCGCGATAACCCAGGTGTTCCTGCTTGACGGGACAAGATTCCAGTGGAAGCCCTTTTACGAGGAGTTCGGAGGCGACTGGTACCTGCAGGGCCCGGCGGCAACCGAGAACCTCACCAACGTCACATATTACATAAAGGTCTCCAGCCCGTCCAACCAGGGCAAATACAGCCTCGTGATAGGCCAGGAGGAGTCATTCACACTAGGAGAGGTCATCAATGCATACCTGCTGCTTCCCGTGATAAAGCAGCAGTTCTTCGAGAAGCCCATTACCTTTTGGTTCATTGAGTTCCTGGGGATGATCCTTGCGATGGGCTCGTTCTTCGCGGGCTCCGCGCTGGTCCTTACCGGCAACAAGGTGAGGATGAAGTCAGCGGCATATGCGTACGGGAAGCTCGAGTACATGATATGGGCGGGCATGCTGCTGATCGCGGCCGCGCTCATTTACGCGTTCATATACAATCCCTTCAACATCCTGGGCACGCTCAGGATAGGGACTTTCCTGCTCCTTATAATACTGCTCGCCCACGCCAATAGGAGAGTGCCGAGGCTGGAAGCCACAGTCCCCGGAACCCTGAAGCTCAGCATGGCCTTATCCATCCTGTTCTGGCTACTCTTCCTCCTGCTCAACGCTGCGCTGATCTGACCTGGAGAAGCACGCAAAATTTAAGCTTCTTGAGACAAATATGTTCATGGCCCAGCAGGAAAGATGCCCGAAGTGCGGGAGCGAGGCCTACCTCTCCGAGGAGGAGTTCGCGGGGAACGTGGATGCGTCTGACCCTCCCAAGGTCGCGATAAAGCAGGTGTTCAAGTGCAAGGCCTGCGGGGAGAAGTTCTCGCGTATAGTCTTCCAGAACCTTGATGTCAAGAAGGCCCAGAGGACCGAGGCCAAGAAGCTCCCCGACCTGTTCGAGGGCTTCCACAAGCCAGGGGTGGGACTTGAGGAGCCCGACAAGATAGAGGTTTTCTAATGGAGGGAAGGTGTCTCTTGACACCTTCATTCAAAGAATTGAGGTGATTCTTATGGACAAGAAGCGCAAGAAGATTCCTGGCAAGGCGGGACCCATAATCGAACCCAAGCCCGTCCAAGTGCAGCCGAGGCCGCCCCCGAGGGCCCAGCCGGTTCTGAACGAGAAGGACAAGGCGATACTGGACGACGTGGAGCACATAATCTGGAACCCGGACCGGCTGAAGAAGCTGCAGAACGACGGCAAGGCCAAGCAGGGCAAATAGTTTTATAACGCGTCTAACCCAAATTCTGGACAAGGTGCGACCATGACATACTCCAACTCCAAGCTCTCGTGCTTCGAATCCTGCCCGCTCAGGTACAATTACCAGTATATACAGAAGCTCGAGAAGCCGGCTGAGGAGACAGTGGAGCAGTTCCTGGGAAGCCGCGTGCACGAGGCGCTCGAGAAGCTGTACAAGGACCTCAAGTTCCAGAAGCTTAACTCGCTTCCGGAACTCCTGGATTTCTACAATTCCGAATGGAAGAAGAACTGGAACCAGAATATAATCCTCGTGAGGAAAGAATACTCGGAAGAGAACTACAGGAAGATGGGCGAGAAGTTCCTTTCTGACTATTACAGCCGCTACCACCCGTTCGACCAGGCGAAGACCATAGGGCTGGAGCAGAAGATAACCCTGAACCTTGACCCCGAAGGCAGGTACAGGATGACAGGGGTGATAGACCGCCTCTCCTGCAGGGACGGCACGTACGAGATACATGACTACAAGACAGGGGTGGTAACCCCGCACAGCTACCTGGAGACCGAGCGGCAGCTTCCGCTTTACGCGCTCGCCGTGAAGCACCACTACCACGACGCGAAGGCCGTGCTCCTTGTATGGCACTTCCTCTCAGCGGACAAGGAGGTCGTGCTCACCAAGACCGACGAGCAGCTCGAGGCGCTCAAGAAGCAGATAATCCAGCTCATAGACGACATAGAGTCCAGGAAGCAGTCCAGCGACTTCCCCGCAAAGAGGTCCAACCTGTGCGACTGGTGCGAGTTCCGCTCCGTGTGCCCCGAATGGGGCCACATAGCCAAAACAGAAAACCTTCCTGTTAACGAGTACCTGAACGAGCCGGGGGTGAAGCTCGTGAACGAGTATGCTTCCCTCTCCGTGCAGAAGCAGAAGTTCCTGGAGGACATAGAGCCCAGGCTGGAAAGGATAAAGGAGGCCCTGGTCTCCTACTCGGAGAAGAACAAAGTGAGAGTGATAGCCGGGTCCGACAACCGCGCCACTGTGTGGACGAACGAGGTGATAAAGGCGCCCAACAGGAACGAGCCCGGACGGGAAGAGCTGGAAGCCCTCATAAGGAAGCTGGGCCTGTGGCACGACACCTCCTCCCTCGATACATTCACGCTTTCCAGGATAATCCAGGAGAGGAAGTGGCCCCAGGAGTTCGTGGACAAGCTCATGCCCTACCTCAGGAAGGAGAAGATATCCAGGATTTACCTCAAGCCGGCCGAGAACCACAGAGGGGAATAGAGGCCACTCCTGATTTTTCCCAGCGCAAGATTTAATTAAAGGCAACCATAAATAATACTCATGAAAGGCTACAGGGCCGAGAAGTATTCCGGGGGTGACCCCATAAAGATGCTGGCGGATGCCAGGGCCGCGATAAGGGAGCTCAAGGCCAGGGAAAGGGGCAGAAAGGGCAGAAAGATCCCTCCCAGCCACGATAACCTCCTCATCAGGAACAATTCCAAGTTCGCGGAGCTGGTTCTAGTGCTCGAAAAGAAGGTGAAGGCCCTCACGGAGGAGAACGCGAAGATATACAAGTACTCCTACGGCAGGGGGTGGATAGAGAAGGACTCAGCCAATCCGAAGAAGCTGAAACTCGTGAAGCGCAAGGTGTCCGTGCAGGAGATAAACAGCCAGCTGGAGGAGATACTGCGGCTGATAAGTATGCACAGGCCGAAGGAATGAATATAAAGAGGATTCGTCAAATATAATACAGGTGAACCAGGAAATGGCAAAGCCAAAAGCCAAGCGTCAGGCAAAGAAAAATATATCAGGCGTCAGGATGGACGAGAAGGTCCGGATGGACCACATAAAGGCGCTTGAAGGCATCGCCAACACCCTCACGAGCGACGTCGTGAAGGCCCTCGACATAAAGAACGAGAAGGCCAAGCTTCTTGTGGACATAAAGGAGCTCAGGTCCGAGAAGGCCGAGCTGAAGTCCGTGGTCTCGAACCTCGTAAGGACCAGGGACAGGATGAATACCGAGCTCAAGAGGAAGATTTCGAAGGAGCAGGACCTGAGGGTGAAGATAGAGGAGCTCAAGGAGAAGAACGCGGGCCTGGAGGCCGAGGACGTCACCCTAGAGAACAAGATAAAGCACCTGAACCAGGAAGCGGATGTGATGAAGAAGTCGCTTGAGAAGACGAACGACCTCCTGATAAGGCTCAAGCACGAGGTCAAGCAGCTGGACGCCGAGATAAAATCCTGATTCTTTCTTTGGTTTAGTTTTCCCGTTTCCCTTTGCCTGCACTGCCTATTACTTCTTCTTCCTGGTCACAGGCTGCAGGAAGAACAGGAAGAACACAAAGAACACGTAGTAGAGCGGCTCGTTCAGTATGAATCCAAGAATCCCCAGCAGGCCTATGAGTCCCCAGTACCAGTTGAGCTTGAGCTTCATGGTAAGCTCTGGCATATTCTGGCTTAAAAAGCCCCGGTTCGCAACAGAACCCTTCCCGAGGCATTGTGCAACCTTTATATACTATAATATACAATCTCTTGCCATAGAAAGCATAGTTTTATATACCTGTGCGTCCAAATAGCTTATGGAAAGAAGGCGTCTTCTGACACCTTCAAGTGAGAGGTGGGGGATTCTATGGGCCAGAAGAACATAAAGCTGGACAGGAACGGCGTGAAGGTAGTGAACTTTTTCATGCAGAACCGCGAGAGCGAGATGACCGCTGACGAGGTTTCCAGGAAGTTCGGGATAGACGACGTGGACGCGGGCATAATCCTGAACAGCCTGGAGAAGGCGGGCTTCCTCAAGGGCGAGGGGAAGGGCCTTAACTATTATTACAAGGTTTCCGAGGATGTGCTGGCCGCCCAGATAAACCAGTCCCCCAGCGAGGACGACAGCACAAGATACATAGGTTAAGAGGTTGTTATGAGGCGCGATCCGATCGAGATAATCCAGGAGATGTTCAAGATCCTGGAGAAGCAGCACGAAGCCATGTCCATAAACCAGATAGCCAAGAAGACAGGCATGCACAACATCACTATCAAGCGCTACGTCGAGCTCTTAGAGATGATAAAGGAGGAGCCGACCGTGGAGGTCATCAAGACCGGCCATACTGTGATAGTCAGGATGCAGTCGAAGACTGTGAAAAGGATAAGAAGATTCGAGGAGTGATTAAAGAAGGAAGGTGACAAAAAGAGAGAAGGCGACCACAGTCGCCTTCAAGCCATTGTCACCTTCTCGCAAGTACGCGAGGTGTGAATCATGATGGAAGAGATAACCCTTAAGGTTGGAGAGCTCACTAACAGGGAGGAGTTCGGACGGGGAATCGTCAGGATAGACACGAGGAAGATGCAGGACCTGGGGATAAAGGAAGGCGACATAGTGGAGCTGCAGGGCCAGAAGAAGACAGGCGCGATTGCAGTCAGGTCCTACCCGGCTGATGTGGGCCTGAACCTCATAAGGATGGATGGCATAACCAGGAGGAACGCGGGCATAGGAGTGGGCGAGAACATAAAGCTCGTGAAGGCCAATGTGAAGGAGGCGCGCAGGGTCGTGGTGGCCCCGGCGCAGAAGGGGATAATCCTGCAGATGGCTCCCGACCTGCTCAAGAAGAACCTTATAATGAGGCCCCTCATGAAGAAGGACCTTGTTGCGCCGTTCCCGGTGGCGACCAGGAAGCGGGGAGGGCCTTTTGACGATTTCTTCGGAGGCATGAACATAGAGGAGATATTCTTCGCCCCCATACCAGGGGAGACCAAGCTTGTCGTGGTGTCCACGAATCCGGACGGCATGGTCCGCGTTACCGAAGAGACTGAGGTGGAACTGAAGCCAGAGGCGGTGGAGATAGAGGAGAAGGTCATCCCCACAATGACCTACGAGGACATAGGCGGGCTTGGGGAATCCATAAACAAGATACGTGAGATGGTGGAGCTTCCCATGAGGCATCCCGAATTGTTCACAAAACTTGGAATAGAGCCTCCCAAAGGAGTTTTGCTTTACGGCCCTCCGGGAACAGGGAAGACCCTCATAGCGAAGGCCGTGGCCAACGAATCCAACGTGAACTTCTTCCCCATAGGGGGACCTGAGGTAATGAGTAAATGGTACGGGGAATCGCTATCGGGAGACGAAGTTTTACTCGTGAAGAACGGCGAACTCATGGAGAAGATGCCAATAAAAGATATTGTTGAGAAGAAGAAGGATGTCCAGGTGGTAGCTTTTGACGGGGAAGGGAGGGTGAAATTCTCCAAGATAAAGGATCATCTTGTCCACCCGAGAAGTTCAAGGCTGATGCAGGTGAAAACAAGGACAGGAAGGAGAATAAAGGTCACGGACTACCATTCCCTCTTCACGCTCGATAACGGGAGGATATCCAGCGCCAAAACGTCCGAACTGAAACCGGGGGAATCTTATATCGCAATACCCCGCGGCATAAACTTTCCGGAAACTAAGAACAAGAAACTGAATCTTCTGGATTTGTTCAAGGACGATAGGGACATACTTGTGGCAGGATGTTCAGGATATATTAAAGATGCCTCTGAAAAAATAGGGATAGACAAAACCGCTGGAATACTCGGCGTAAGAAAGAAATATGTTTACGACCTTTACGGGAAGGATGTTTCTATAAGAATCCCGAAATTCCTCAATCTCATGGAAGTTGCGGGAATAAAATATGATGTTTCCAAGCTCAGGATGACATCCAAGTTCAAGAAAGGCAGCCTTCCAGTTGTAATTAAGCTGACGCCTGGTCTCTTCAGGCTGCTCGGAATATGGACTGCTGAAGGTGACATAAACAAGAGCCATTCCGTAAGGATAACCACGCTTTCAAAAGAAGTGAAAAGCGACCTGAAGAGCACAGCCAGAGAGCTTGGCTTGGAAGCGGATATCTATGAGAAATGCGTTTTCCTTCATTCAAAACCGCTTGTGAAACTTTTCTATAGGCTCGGTTTTGTAACAGGTGCGCTGAAGAAAAGGATCCCTGGAATGGTGTTCACGGGCGGGGAGGACCTTGTGAGAAACTTCCTAAGAGGATACTTCACGGGAGACGGCAGCGTCTATCCAAACCAGAGAGGCATCCTCACAGTTGAAGGAACAACATACAGCCCGGAGCTCGCGAACGACTTGATGTATCTTCTCCTTGGAACAGGGATTGTGGCAAGCGTTTACGAATCACCCAGCGGAAAGAATACAAGGCACAGGATATGCTTCAGGGGAGCGGAAAATATAGGGAAATTCAGCAAGATAGGTTTTCTGGATGCAAAGAGGAATAATCTTGTAAAAGAATACGCCTCTAAAATCAGCTTTGAAAGGAGCGACCAGATACCAATGTTCGGGCAGCTGAAAAACATGCTTGAAGCGGAAAAGCTGGGAAGGGAATGGGCAAACTCTAGGACAGTGGGGAGGAGCAAGCTGATTGAATTTCTGGAAAAAGTCGACAAGAAGAGGGCCAAGTACAAAGAGATATGGAATGTAGCGGAGAATGAGATTTACTGGGACAGGGTGGAACAAGTAAAGGAAATTCCACACAGTGAAAATTATGTATATGACGTGTCCATAAACCCCAGCGAAAACTTCCTTGCGGGATTCGGGGGGATTTTCGCGCACAACAGCGAAGCAAACCTCCGCAAGATTTTCGAGGAAGCAGAAAAGTCAGCTCCCGCGATAATATTCATAGACGAGATAGATGCGATAGCTCCCAAGAGGGAGGAGGTCACGGGAGAGGTGGAGAGGCGCGTGGTCTCCCAGATACTCACCCTGATGGACGGCCTGAAGTCCAGGGGGAAAGTCATTGTGATAGCCGCCACCAACAGGCCGAACGCGCTCGACCCCGCGCTCAGGAGGCCGGGCCGCTTCGACAGGGAGATAGAGATAGGTGTCCCTGACCAGAAAGGCAGGAAGGAGATTTTGCAAATCCACACGAGGAACATGCCCATAGACAGGCCGAGCGTGAGCCTTGACAAGCTCGCCGAGGTCACATACGGCTTCGTGGGAGCTGACCTGGAGGCCCTTGCGAAGGAGGCCGCGATGGCCGCCCTGAGGAGGAACCTTCCCACCATGTCGTGGAGGACCATGGAGGAGCTTCCCGCGAAGGCTATAGAGAAGCTCAAGGTCATGAAGCAGGACTTCGACAGCGCGCTCAAGCTCGTGGAGCCCTCCGCGATGAGGGAGGTGCTCGTGGAAATCCCGAAAGTGAAATGGGACGACGTGGGCGGCTTGGAAGAAGTGAAGGAGTCCCTGCGCGAGATAGTGGAATGGCCGCTCAAGCACCCGGAATCATTCGAGCGGATAGGGATAGTTCCACCAAAAGGCATCCTGCTCTACGGTCCGCCTGGCTCTGGAAAGACCCTCCTTGCCAGGGCCGTGGCGACCGAGGCGGGAGCCAATTTCATCTCCATAAAGGGTCCTGAAATCACGAGCAAATGGGTGGGAGAATCGGAAAAAAATATAAGGAACATATTCAAGAGGGCGAGGCAGGTCGCCCCGGCCATAATATTCTTCGACGAGATAGACGCGCTCGCCCCGCTGAGAGGCTTGGAGACAGGCGCGCGCGTCTCCGAGAACATAGTCTCGCAGATCCTGACAGAGATGTCCGGCTTGGAGGACATGCACGACGTGGTGGTGATAGCAGCCACGAACAGGCCCGACATCTTGGACCCGGCCCTTCTCAGGCCCGGCCGCTTCGACCGCCAGGTGCTCGTGCCCGCCCCGGACGAGGAGGCGCGACTGGAGATTATGAAGATACACGCGAGGAAGATGCCTTTCGTTGAGAAAGAGAAATTCTCTAAGAAGAAAGACGAAATGACAGAGAAAGAGGAAAAGGAATACATGAAAGAGAATGAAAAGGCGATGCTAAAGGTCATATCGCCATTGGCAAAGGAAACCGAAGGCTACTCGGGCGCGGACCTGGAAGCCCTTGTGAGGGAAGCAGGCCTTAACGCCCTGAGGAAGGACTTCAAATCCAAGTCCGTGGCGAAAGCAGACTTCACGGAAGCCGTGAAGAGGGTGAAGCCCTCTGTCACCCCAGATCTCGTGAAGTTCTACACCAAGCTGTCCGAGAGGATAAAGGCCCCGCTTGCAGAGAAAGCCAAGGAAAGGATGGATTACGTGGGCTGACCCCCGCGTTCCCCCTGTATTTATAAAAGCAACCGCACATATCAACAGGTTGGGATTATGAGCGCTAACGGGAAAAACGGGAAGAGCGGCCTGCACCCAGGGGTGCAGATAGACCTGCTAGCCAATGTCGACAGGAAGGATCTGGCACCCGTTGTGAAGAAGCTCGGCGAAGTGAGGGCAAAGGAATGGAGGGTTCTCAAGCCCGAATACCACTTCTATCGCGGGATACACCCGCTCGACAGGGAGGCCCAATACAAGCAGTCAGAGCATGACATATGGTGCAGGCTCGATGTATATTCTGACGGCCTGGTCACGACCCTTTTTGAAGGCAGACCTCTTGGGCTGATAGGCGGCATCAGGCGGAACAATATTTTCGGCGAATGGAATCATGAAGTGACCGATTTCGGGACCTACAGGAGCCATGAGAGCGACGGGAGGATCTTCGGCTGCTGCGAGATAACGGTGGACCAGAGCGTTCCGAGGGAGATCAGGAAAGGGATTCCAAAAGGGATGATAAACAAGGAGATAGAGATATACAGGCAGCTGAAGGAAAAGGGCGAGGTTTCGGCCGCCGTGGCGAAGACCAGGCCCTACGGGATCATAGATCATATGCAGGAGGAGATGAGCAACGAGGAGATAAAAAGGATTCTGAAGGACAGGGAGAATCTGGAGCCCTTCATGAAATACATGCGCGAATACATAAAGCCGAAAGAGGATGGGAATCTTAGGAACCCCGTCCTGAACATGCACTATTCTAACGGCGCGATATACCCTGAGTGGGGGATAGAGTACGGGACCAGATGCTTTGACAGGGAGTCAGGGGGCATGACACTAATAGCAGTCTATGACGATGATGGATTTCTGGAGTCCCTGGCCTGGGAGACTGGCCTGCTGAGGCAGGCGAGGGCCTGAAATCATTCCTTCCCGTTCTCAGCTTTGGCCCATCCATAAAACTTAAATAAACAATCCAAGAAATCCACATGGAAGAAGGTGGATTAGGTGGGGAATTCTTTAAGGATATCCTGAAGTCTAGAAAGAGGCCCGGCGATATATTCCATAGCAACCGCTACTGGGAAAGGAAGTATGCTGTATATGTGCCCACGGAAGACTGGCTGGACTCCATTTACGGTGTGCATGCGATAGGCTCTGATTATTATCAGGCGAAAAGGGAAGCTCCTCTGCTCAGGAAAAGAATAATAGACGAAGACCAGCCGCTGAAAATGAGGATGCCATTCAAAGCTTTTTCGGGGATTTTCACCAGCGAGGGGGGCAGAATCTCCGATGCTATGCTTCTTGGGATGATAAAGTATTCAGAAGCATGCCCGGAACTGCTCGAGTCAGCAACGCATGACCTGGAGTATGAGATGAGGGCCGTTTCAGTGGAGTCCCTCGGGGAGATGGAGCGGAAAGCATTCGGTTTCGCAGGAGGAATCTCCAAAATAATGCTTAACGACGAGAATTTGTTCGTGAGGGGATACGCAGCCCGCGCCCTAGGCAAGATCGGGAACCCCGCATCTCTCAGCCATCTCAGGCACGCCTTTGAAGAAGCAAAATCCATGGTAAGAGTATACCACAGGGAGTATTGGATAGAGGGAAAAAAGGAATGCTTTACAGACCTTCTGGATGCAGCCAGCATTCTTGAAAACACGATGCTTTCAATCTTCAAGCTTGACCCGAAGCAAGGCAGGGAAGTGCTGGCCGAAGGCCTGAGTGACGAGAACCCTTCGGTATATCATTTCTCCAAGAACGCAGCATTCTTTGCCAAATATTCTTAAATCCTCCAAATCCAATAAATCCGCATGGAAACGCGGAACTCCATAGTCTCAGGCATGTTCTACCCTTCCGAGAAGGGGAAGCTTTCAAGCCAGCTCTCTGACCTGTTCTCGCAGGCCAGCGCCCAGGAGAAGTACAGGATAGTGGTCTCCCCCCACGCGGGCTATGTTTATTCTGGCCTCGGGGCCGCCCATGCCATAGGCTCGCTCCTTCCGGCAAGCACGTTCATAGTCCTGGGCCCCAACCACACCGGGATAGGCCAGGAGTTCTCGATTATGAGCAATGGCACGTGGAAGACCCCGCTCGGCGACATCCCGGTAGACGCCACGGCCGCGGCCGACCTGAAGAAGTCCGGGATACTTGAAGAGGATGACTGGGCCCACGCCTCCGAGCACTCGATTGAGGTCCAGCTCCCGTTCCTCCAGCACAGGTTCGGGAAGTTCTCGCTCGTGCCCATTTGCATAATGAATGAGGGCTACTCGCAAGAGTTCCTTTCCAAATGCGAGCGCCTTGGGCATCTGATAGGTCTGCTCATGCAGGAGAAGGAGGTAGGCCTGGTCGCCAGCTCGGATTTCTCCCACTACATACCTGCCAGGAGCGCGAAGAAGTTCGATTCGGAGGCCATAGATAAGATAACGGACCTTGACGGGAAGGGATTCTTCCGGACCCTGCAGAAGAACCGCGCCACGGTGTGCGGCTACGGCCCCATAGCGGTCGCGATGGCTGCCGCGAAATCCCTGGGCCTGAAGTCAGGCGAGCTCATAAAGTACACCAATTCCGGCGACGTCAGCAAGGACTATTCCTCCGTTGTCGCTTACGCTGCGATTGGGTTCTGCTGATAGTTGTTCGTCCGATTCAGTACACGGCATTTATAAAACCTCCGACGATATCCGATGTATGTCAGTGCCATCATTCTATTTGTATATAGAGGGGGAACTGCTGGCCTATGAGAAGGAATGCAAGGGCAAGCTGGCAGAATTCTACAAAGGGCTTGAACAGAGAGGGATTCGACCCACCGTACTCTCAAGCCCATTAGGCTACAAAAAAATCTATGTTGCCGGAGATGTTAACAAGGCAATAAGATTTGCTAGCGAATTTGACGGTTTCAAAACAAGAAAAATTACAACTGATTAGACGCCCGTCACTCGGGTCGGATCCCTACCTTTTCTACAGCGGCCCAGTGAGCGTGGGCAGGAAATACCCTATCCCAGTTGCCAGGATCCATACCACTACAGCTATGAGCAAAGCCCTTGCCCAGCCTATGTCATACAGCCCCTTGAGCGCGAGCAGCCACACCACCCCGCCTATCACGGAGGCCATGATGTGCTCCCCGATGAAGAAGTAGGCCGCCCCGTATATCGCGGCGCCTATCACCGCCGCCAGGACAGCTCTTCCCAGCCCCTCCTTCTGCCCGAACAGCTTGGAGGCCACATAGATTATGATGGCGGAGACTGCCACGCTGAGCACGAACCTTGCCAGGAGATCTATTACCGATACCATAATAAGGGATTCTCACGGGGATATAAATACTTGAAGCAGGGTGGAGAAAATAAAAGAAAAAGAGAAAGGGGAAAGAAAAAATCTCCCTTAAGCCTTTCCAAGAATTCTGTAAGCGTCAATTCCGGTAGGCGCCTTTGCTACCGCGAATCTCCTTCCCTTCTTGGTGACCATCTTCCAGTTCTTTGACTTGAACTTCTTCTTTCCCTTCACGTCATAAAACGCAAGCTCCTCACCAAGTTTTGGTATCGCCATAATTCACCTCCATTTTTTAA
>Ga0153916_10002953_pt1 | contig 12529 bp, 10 predicted proteins | sample Opewatmetagenome_FD_109642 | JGI IMG/M metagenome (GOLD analysis project Ga0153916, IMG submission 109642) | Freshwater wetland microbial communities from Ohio, USA - Open water 3 Core 3 Depth 4 metaG | ecosystem: Environmental > Aquatic > Freshwater > Wetlands | place: USA: Ohio, Lake Erie...
GCCCGCAAGGGAATCGGCGTCCACTGCGGCGAGGGCGGCGCGTACAGCCGGACTCCCTACAAGGTGTTCACGGCGTGGATGGAGGACGTGCTGGACATCCTCAAAGGGCACGGCATCGGCTACGCGCTGTGGAACTTCCGCGGCCCGTTCGGCATCCTCGACTCCGGCCGCGCCGACGTCGACTACGAGGACTGGCACGGCCACAAGCTCGACCGCAAGCTCCTCAGCCTGCTCCAGAAGCATTGACGTTTGCGGGCCGGCCGACGATGACCCGTGCTCCGCTCGATCGCCGGAGAGATGCCGATGGCACGTTTCGACGCCCTTGCGGGTCGTACGCTCCTGGGGGCCGAGGTCAAGCGATACAACGCCGCTCGCCCCGGCGCCCGCCGGACGCTGCACGTCCGCGTGATGGGCGGAGTGCACTGCCCCCCGTGGTTCGAGCGGGCGGGAGTGCGGTACTACGACACCGCGCACGCGGTGGGCAAGTCGCGGCTCGCGCCGATCCGCGTTCCCATCCCTTACGATAACCCGGAGTTCCTCAAACAGCTCCGGGAAGTGTATCGGGCGATGCACGACCGCTACCGGGGCGAGCCGCTGGTGACGGTGTACCACGGCACGTGGTCGGCGGGACCGTGGGACGAGATCTTCCACCCGCAGTTCCAGGCCCTCAGCCTGGCGTGGCAGTAGCCGGGCGGAGCAAACGGGGTTGCCGTCTGCATGCCACCATGGGCCTGAACATCACACTTCCCCAAAGGAGGTTATGCCATGAGACTCTCCCGGACAGTCGCGGCCTGCTGCCTGGCCGCGCTCGTCGCGGCGATCGTCGCGGGGCTCTGCGTCGAAGCGGAGGGGGCCAAGCCGCGGAAGAAACGGCGGCCGGTCAAGCCGGCCCAGGCGCCGTCGATTGCCGTGGTCGGGGACCAGGACCCGATGCCCGAGTACCCGGAGGACGACAGCGAGCAGGCCGAGGCCCTCAGCAAAAAGCCGGTGTACCGCCAGCTTCCCAAGGGCCCGGAGCACCTCGTAACGGTCTCCTGCGCGGAGCCGGGCGTGGTCCGGGGAAAAGAGCTGCGGGTGTTGTATGCCGATCCGGAGATCCGGCTGCTGCGGCTGTGGCCCAACAAGGGGACCTTCGACGACGCGGGGAGATGCCGGGTGAGCCTGCCGGAGGGCGCTTACGCCTTCGAGGTCCTGGGAGACCACGAGGGAGCGATCGCGGCCCTTCGCAGCGGCATCCGGCGGATCCGCGGGCCCACGCAGGTCGCACTCTCCCCGACCGAGCCCGCGGAACTCGTGCTGGTTGGCCCCGACGGTCAGCCCGTCCCCTTGCGGGAAGTCGCGGTCCGATCGGGCTCTGCCAGCGGCGAGGTCCGCTGGCGGGCCGACCCGGGCGAGGAGGGGGAAGGAATCGAGCTGACGCTGAGTCCCGGCCAGAAGTACCGGGTGCGGGCGATCGGGCTCCGCGGGGAGACGGCCGTCGCCCTCTGGCGGGAGATCGATCCGGCCTCGCTGCGGATCGAAGCCTCGCCGCAGACCGCGGCAACGTGCCGGTTCCGCTGGGCACGCGGCGGGCCCTCCGCCTCGCGCGGCGGCGTCGCCATCCAGTTCCCCGATGCGTCGATCGAGCTGCCGCTCACCCCGCAGGCCGCCTTGGTAACCAACCGCCGCTTCGTCACCATGTCCTACTGGATGGAGCTGGCCGCCAAGCGGAGAGTCGTCTTCCACGAGCGGGGTTACCGGCTGCCGGGGCCGGGCGCGGCCGTCACGCTGGACATGGGCGGGCCGCTGCGGGCCGTGGCCAGCGGGGCCGTCCTCCTCCACAGGCGTCCCAAGACCTGGCAGATCGCCTGGAACGCCGAGTTGTGCGACCCGGCCGGGCACTTCGTCGATCTGAAGAGGTCCGCCATCGACTGGAAGGCCGCCTTACAGCAGCAGGGCGACGCGCCGGCGCCCGGGAGCCTGTCGGGCGACCCCGAATCGCTCCGCGCCCTGCTTCCGCGCCTGGAGGCCGTGGTCAGCTACCGCCTCGACGGGCCTGCCACGGAAGCGCGGGTACGCCTGGAGGCGTTTGCGCCCCGCCAGTCCCCGCAATTCCGCACCTCGTCGCCCCCTGCTTGGCACTGGCGGACCCAATGCTACCTGGCCAAGTGCGAGCGGCTGTACGACATCATCCAGGACGTGACCGGGCGGAAGCACCCCAAACCGATCCACATCGGTTGGCACACCAGCAACGTGTCGCTGGGAGGTGCCGGCGGGATCGCCATGAAGTTCGGCGGGCTGCGCGACAGTCACGGCTTCTACGACTACCCGTGGGCGATCTGCCACGAGATCATGCACGCCTTCCGTTTCGCCCACGGCGATGAGATGCGATACCAGCACAAGCTCGTCATGGAGCGGCTGCGGGCGTACCGCTGGCACGTCGCCGATCACCCGGAGGAGATGCCCGGCTATCCCTCGTTCCCCGCCACTATTGGCGCCAGTGCTCTGCGGGATTAGCTTACGCAGATGGCCCCTTCACCCAAACGGGGAGATGGCCCCTTGACCCAAACGAAAGGAACAACCATGAAAAGTGCCCTTCTCTTGACGATCGTTGGCTGGGTATTTGCTTTCTGCTGGCCGCTCTTCGGCAGCGAGGATAGCGGAATCATCGCCCCGGGTGCGAAGGTCGAGAAGCTGGCCGGCAACTTCCAGTTCACCGAGGGACCGGCCGCCGATGCCCAGGGAAACGTCTTCTTCACCGACCAGCCCAACGACCGCATCCTCAAGTGGAGCGCCGACGGCAAGCTCTCCACCTTCCTGGAGCCCTGCGGCCGCTCAAACGGCCTGTGCTTCGACGCCCAGGGCAACCTGTGGGCCTGCGCCGACGAGAAGAACGAGCTCTGGTGCATCGATCCGGCGGGGAAGATCCAGGTGGTGGTCAAGGACTACCAGGGAAAGCTGCTCAATGGCCCGAACGACCTTTGGGTTCGGCCCGACGGCGGCATCTACTTCACCGACCCGTTCTACAAGCGGAACTACTGGAAGCGCGGCCCGAAGGAGCAGGAGCGGGAGTGCGTTTACTACCTCGCCCCGGATCGCAAGGCCCTGAGGCGCGTGGTCGACGACCTGAAGCAGCCCAACGGGATCATCGGCACCGCCGACGGCAAGACCCTCTACGTGGCCGACATTGCCGCCCGCAAGACCTACGCCTATGACGTCCGCCCGGACGGCACCCTGGCCGACAAGCGGCTCTTCTCGAACCTCGGCTCCGACGGAATGACGATCGACCGCGAGGGGAACGTCTATCTGACCGGCAAGGGCGTCACCGTCTTCGACCGCACCGGCAAGCAGATCGCGCACGTCGCCGTCGACGAGCCCTGGACGGCCAACGTCTGCTTCGGTGGCAAGGACGGGCGGACCCTGTTCGTCACCGCGGGCAAGGGGCTGTACGCGCTCCGCATGCGGGTCCAAGGGGCGGGAAGCCAGTGAGTTCGACCGAAAGGAAGAGGAAATCGCCGTGAACCATCCTGTTTCGCGGAGAAAAATGCTTGGCCTGCTGGCCGCGGCCACGCCGGCCTTGGGCCTCGCACCGTCCCTTGCGGCCGATGAAAGCCAGTCGCCCGCCGGCCTCGGCGTGTGCAAGGATTCCTACGGGATCGCCTGGGGCGCGGCCCGCAGCAACCCGCCCGGGGCCCCGTTCCACGACGCCATCGGGTTTCTCGAATACTGCCACCGGCTTGGGGCGGGCGGGATCCAGATCGGGCTCGGAGCGGCCGGCAGCGAGGACGCGGCCCGGCTCCGCGCCAAGGCCGAAGCCTGGCGGATGTTCGTGGAAGTCCAGGTCGGCCTGCCGCGGAAGCCCGCCGACGTGCCGCGGTTCGAGGCCGAGGTCCGCGCGGCCCGCCAAGCCGGGGCCGAGGTGGTCCGCGGCGTCGCGCCCGGCGGCAGGCGCTACGAGGCGTTCGACTCGGCCGAGGCGCTGCGCCGCTTCGTTGCCCAGGCCCGAGAGTGCCTGGCCCTGGCCGAGCCGGTGCTCAAGAAGCACCGCGTCCGCCTTGCCCTGGAGAACCACAAGGACTGGCGCGTCGGGGAGCTGCTGGACGTGTTGAAGCGGCTGGGCAGCCCGCAGGTCGGCGTCTGCGTGGATACCGGCAACAGCATCGCACTGATGGAGGACCCGATGTCGGTGGTCGTGGCCTACGCCCCCTGGGCCGTCTCGGTCCACCTGAAGGACATGGCGGTCGCAGAGTGTGAGGCCGGCTTCCTTCTGTCCGAGGTCCCCCTGGGCGAGGGTTTTCTGGACTTGCCGAAGATGGTCGGGGCGCTCCGCCGTGCGGTCCCGAAGATCCGCTTCAGCCTGGAGATGATCACCCGCGACCCACTCCAGGTCCCTTGCCTTTCGGCGAAGTATTGGGCCACGATGGAAGACGTGCCCGCCAGTCGCTTCGCGCAAGGGCTGGCGATGATCCGGGCCAGCGCGGCCAAGAAACCGCTGCCGAGGGTGGCGGGCCTGAGCCTCCAGGAGAAACTCCACGCCGAGGACCAGAACGTCCGCAAGAGTCTTGCCTACGCGCGGGAGCACCTGGGGTTGTAGCGCCGGGAGAGGACCGGCGGGCAAGCCCGCCCGCTACCCTGGCGACTTGACGCCTGCCCCCGCTTTACTTTCTACTGAATGCTGGCTACTGCCTCCTGCGCACCGACTACGTTGCCACGAACTCGTACCACGATCCTCCCGCACGCCATGACGCTCTTCCGTCTCCTGGTCGCCGAGATCCGCTACCGCAAGCTCAACTTCGTGCTGAGCCTTCTGGCCGTGGTCGTGGCCGTGATGCTCTTCGTGGCCGGCCCGATGCTGGTCGACGGCTACCAGCAGCAGACCCAATCCGAGTTGTCCGAGTGGCAGGAGCGGGTCGCCGAGGCGGAGAACCTGGTCGAGGCGGCGAAGGCCGAGATGGGCAAGGTGCAAAAGCAGGCCGAAGCCGAACTGGCCCGGCTCAGCGACGAGACCCGCAAGGCGATGCTCGGCATGGGGTTCAACCTGATGATCGTGCCGGTGGGCACCAACATGAGCGACTTCTGGGCCGCCGACTTCGCCGACCGCTACATGCCGCAGGAGTACGTCGACCGCCTGGCCAAGGACCGCCGGCTGACCTTGGTGACCCATCTGGTGGCTACGCTCCAGGGGAGAATCGACTGGGAGAACCGGAAGGTCCTCTTGGTGGGCTACCTGCCGGAGACCCCGCAAGCCCATATGCCCCATCAGAAGCCCTTGGGTTACGCCATCCGGCCGGGCACGGCGCTGCTGGGCCACGAGCTTGGGCGGGAGAGAAAGGTGGGGGAGAAGATCGAGGTGATCGGGCGGGAGTTCACGATCGCCGGGCTGCTGCCCGAGCAGGGGAGCAAGGAAGACATTACCATCGGCCTGCACCTGAGCGACGCCCAGGCCCTGCTGGATAAACCGGGACAGGTCAACCAGATCATGGCTTTGGAGTGCCGCTGCCCCAATGCCGACCTGGCCCTGATCCGCCGCCAACTGGCCAAGATCCTGCCCGAGACGCAAATCAGCGAGTTCCGCTCGATCGCCGTGGCGCGGGCCGAGCAGCGGGCCCTGGTCGAGGCCAAACAGAAGGAGATCCTCGCCGGCATGCAGGAGAACCTCCGCCAGCGGGAGCAGATCTTCAACGAGCGGCGGCAGATTCTCGAGAAGATGGAGACCTCCCGCTCCCGGGTCCTCGGAATCATCGAGACGCTGACCGACGTGGTCACGCCGCTGGTGGTCCTGGCCTCCGCGGTCTGGGTGGGGCTGTTGGCGCTGGCCAACGTCCGCCAGCGACGCACCGAAATCGGCTTGCTCCGCGCCCTGGGGAAAGGCTCGGCCAGGATCGCCACCCTGTTCTTGGGCAAGGCCGTCCTGACGGGGGCGGTCGGGGCGGTGCTCGGGGTGCTGCTGGGGGCTTGGACCGCCCGCTGGCTCGGCACTCGGGCCCTGGAGGTGACCGCCGACTACTTCCCGCTGCGGCTCGATATCCTGCTTTGTGCACTGTTGGGCGCCCCGCTGGTCTCGGCTGTGGCGAGCTATCTGCCCACGCTCACCGCGCTGGTGCAAGACCCGGCCGTGGTGCTGCGGGAACCGTGAGCCAATGGGCTCGGGCTAAGCCGCAAGCGGCCCGGTCGCGCGGACGTAACTTATCGTGTGGCGACGAGTTACGTCCGGAGAAAGTGGGCTTCTGCGGTCCTCCGGATTGTGCGATACTGTGGGGCTGCCAAGGGCGTTCACGGAGGGACCCGCAGTGGCCGCTGCAAAACCTCTTCGCGTCTTTTTCTCCGCCGGGGAGCCGAGCGGCGACGTGCACGGGGCGAACTTGATCCGCCAGCTTGCGGCCCGGTGCGATCGGTTCGAGGCGGTCGGTTACGGGGGCCCCGAGATGGCGGCCGCCGGCTGCCGGCTGCACGCCGAGCTGACGGCGTTGGCGGTGATGTGGTTCGCCCGGGCGTTGCTGAACCTCCACAAGTTCTGGGATTTGCTCTGGCGCGCCGACCGCTATTTCCGCGACCAGCGGCCAGACGCCGTGGTGCTCATCGACTACCCGGGGTTCAACTGGTGGATCGCCCGGCGGGCCAAGGCCCGCGGCATCCCCGTCTTCTACTACGTTCCCCCGCAGATTTGGGCGTGGGCCCAGTGGCGGGTCGGAAAGATGCGGCGGCTGGTGGATCACGTCCTCTGCGCGTTGCCGTTCGAGGCGCGGTGGCTCCGCCAGCAGGGCTGCAACGCGACGTTCGTCGGGCATCCGCTGTTCGACGAGGTCCGCCGCCAGACCCTCGACGAGCCGTTCCTGGAGCGGTTTCGAGGGCAGGCCGGGCCGCTGGTCGCGATCCTGCCGGGCTCGCGGACCCAGGAAGTGACCCACAACCTGCCGTGGTTCCTCAAGGCGGCCGCGCTGGTCCGCGCCGCGGTGCCCGGCGTCCGCTTTGCGATCGCGGCCTTCAAGCCGCACCAGGCCGAAATCGCGCGCAAGCAGGCGGCGGCGAGCGGGCTTGCCATCGACGTTTACGCGGGGAAGACCCCGGAGCTGATCCGCCTGGCCGATTGCTGCATGGCGGCCTCGGGCTCCGTGTCGTTGGAGTTGCTCTACGCCACCAAGCCCACGGTGATCCTCTACTGGATCAGTCGGCTGGCCTACTTTGTCCAGGGCTGCTTCCGCAAGGTGAAATACATCACCCTGGTCAACTTGCTCTCTGCGGAGGAGCTGTTTCCCAAGGACCTCACGCCGTACGACCCGGGCCAGGAGGACGCCCATCGCGTGCTGTTCCCCGAGTACCTCACCTGGGAAGACAAGTCGGCGCAGATCGCCAGGCACGTGGTGCAGTGGCTCACCGACGCCGGGAAGCGGGAGCGGCTGGTGGCCAAGTTGGCGCGGCTCAAGACGGAGATCGGCGAGGGCGGGGCCTCTGCCCGGGCGGCCGAGTATCTCTTGCACGCCCTGGCCGATGGCCGGACGCACCCGATTCCCGCTCCTCACTTCCTGGCCGGCGATTCGGAGCGAAAGACCCCCTTGACGCCGGCTCTCCCCGAACCGACCAAGAGGGTGTAACGGAACGACCTGGCCGGCGGCCGCGGCCAGGGTATCCCGGGGGCCAAATCATGCTAGAATTCAGGGACGCGGCGGCGCCGAGGGAAACAGCGGCACACGTGGAGCGGCCCTACTCGTTTAGCGGCCGGGCTTGCCCGGCCCGTGGCTGCCGCCGTCAGGCCGCTTTAGGGAGTTTGCATCGTGATTTTCGGCGAACCGGAACGGACGGAAGGCGACCTGAATTTCGTGCTCTTCGGGATCCCGGTCCGGGTGCACCCCTTCTTCTGGTTCGTCGGGCTCTTGCTGGGGCTCCATAGTCCCACCGCGGGGGCGATGATCGCCTGGATCGCCGCCCTGTTTCTGGGCATCCTGGTGCATGAGTTGGGCCACGCGGCGGTGATGCGCTCGTACGGGTTCTATCCGTCGATCGTGCTCTACGGGATGGGAGGGTTGGCGATGTACGGCCCCGGCCAGCCCTTCAATGCCCGAAGGCCGGGATTCAGCGGCCAGATTCTCATTTCTGCGGCCGGGCCGCTGGCGGGATTCGCCCTGGCCGCCCTGGTCTCTGCGGGGATGCACCTGGCCGGCCACCCGTTGGTCCTCGTGAAGGTTGCGCGGCTGGTCCCCATGGTTTTCGTAGCCGGGCCGATCGAATCGCATTTCGTAGGATTTGTAAACGACCTGCTGTTCATCAGCGTCTTCTGGGGGATCATCAATCTCCTTCCCGTCTATCCTTTGGACGGCGGACAGATCGCCCGGGAAGTCGCCCTGAGACTCAATCCGCAAGACGGGATCCGTTTGTCGCTGATGATTTCCTTTGTGGTTGCCGGGTTGGCGGGCGTGATCGCATTGGTGCAGCTCGGTCGCGACGGCATGTTCATGGCGATCCTGTTTGCCTACATGGCCGTCAACAACTACGTGATGCTGGCCGCCCACAGCGGTCGCGGCCCGTGGGGATAGAACCCCTCGCGCCATCTTGCTCCATCTCAAGCCCACGGGCTGCAGCCCGCGGGCCCCGAAAAGTGTGAAGCAGCAGGCTCCTATCCGAGGATCGAGAGCGAGGGGAGGGGAGGTTTCTTGCGCCGGCGGAGGACGATGTTCTTGACGAGGTTGTAGGCCAGCGCCTCGAGATAGGGGGCGGAGGTCTTGTCGTCGAAGCCGGCCCACACCCGCCCCTCGTCGCCGTGGACCCGCAGTTGGGTGTTCAGCGGCACCTCGCCGAGAAAGGGCACATCGAGCTCGGCCGCCTTGCGCCGCGCCCCGCCCGAGCCGAAGATGTCGTGCCGGGCACCGCATTGGGTGCAGACGAAGTGGCTCATGTTCTCCACCATCCCCAGGACCTCGATGCCCACCTTGCGGAACATCGAGATCGCCTTGACCGCGTCCAGCAGGGCGACGTCCTGCGGCGTGCAGACCACGACCGCCCCGGAGAGCGGCAGCAACTGGGAGAGCGTCAGCGCCACGTCCCCCGTGCCCGGCGGCAAGTCGATGATCAGGTAGTCGAGCTCTCCCCAGGCGGTGTCGCGGAGAAACTGGGTGAGGGCCTGATGGAGCATCGGCCCGCGCCACACCACCGCCTCGCCCGGCGGAACCAAGAACCCCATCGACATCACCGCCATGCCGTCCACCCGGACCGGCTGGATCCGGCCGCCGGCAATGTACGGCTTGTCGAGCGAGCCGAGGAGGTGGGGGATGCTCGGGCCGTAGACGTCGGCGTCCATCAGGCCGACCTCGCACCCGGCGCGCTTCAGTCCGTAGGCCAACAGTGCGGCGACGGTGCTCTTGCCGACGCCTCCTTTGCCGGAGCCGACGGCGATCACGTGCTTGGCCGCCAGGCCCACCTCGCCGATCTTCTCGGCCGCACGGTGGTGAGGCTCGACGGCGACCGTCACCTCGGAGACCTCCGGCAGCCGGCCCCGCAGGTGCCCGATCAGATCGGCCTGCGTCTCCGCCCACAACGGGGCCGAGAACGTGGTCAGCCCCAGGGTCACCGCCACCTTGCCGCCGCTGAGCTCCAGCCCGTGGACCTGCTCCAGGCGAACGATGCTCCGGCCGGACTCCGGATCGCAGAATTCGTCCAGTGCCTGCAAGATCGCTTCTTTGGTCAATTGGCCCTCGGCCATCGAGGATGCTCCCTTTCAGCTATCAGCCATCAGCAGTCAGCTATCAGCATTCATCCTTCAGCATTCATCCTTCATCCTTCCTCTCTCCCCCACGGCAACCCGGCCCAGATCTGCTCGGCCAGTCCACGTTCCGGGGCGGGGGCCTGCTGGAGATGGCGCCGGGCCATGGCCGCCAGCGGCGCCAGCCCGCGGGGGGACGTGAAGAAGGCCACGGCCCCTGCCTCCCGCACCCACGGCTCGTAACGCGCCAGGGACCGCTCGGCCACGACGGCTACCCGGGCCAGGGGATACTCCCGCGGGAGCCGGGCGAGGCGGTCCACCAGGGCCTCGGCGTTGGCCGGCGTCAGCTCGGCCACGACGAAGCTCGCCGGGGCCCCTTGGAGCATTTCCCAACACTCGGCGAGGCTCCGCGTCTGGTGAATCCGCGTCCCCGACGCCTCCGGCTGGCGGCAGAGCGCGGCCGCCCAGGTCCCCTTCCGCTCGGAGACGATCCAGCGGGCGGGATCGGCTTTTGGGGGCAGCCATCGGTACGAAAAAGAGGGATCCATGCCTGTTGACATCGTAGACCCAGCCCGGAACACCGGCAAGCAGCCAGCCCGAGGATGCCCCGCCGTTCCCCCCCTTCTTCCGGCCGTTCAGCGCTCGTTTCAGCGACCGGTCGCACCAGACACGTCGTCCTGACTTGCCTCGAGCCCCAACTGCACGAGGCGGCGGTACAGTCGCGGGCGAGTCATCCCGAGGAGCTTCGCGGCCTTGGTCTTGTTTCCTTTCGCCCTCGCCATCGCCCGCTGGACAAGCGCGCGCTCGACGCGGCCGAGGAATTCGTCCAGGGCGATTGTCTCCTCGGGGCGGCGGGGATGGGCCGCGGCGCGGACCGCCAGATGGATCTCCTGCGGCAGGTCGCCGGCGCCGATCTCGACTCCTTCCGCGCGCCGGTGGGCCTCCTGGACCACCTGCACCAGCTCGTCCAGGTTTCCCGGCCACCCGTAGGCGTCCAGGCAGTCCATCGCCTCGGGAGTGAACCCGGCGAGCTGCTTGCCGCCCTTGGCGTTGGCCTCTTCGACGAACAGTTGCGCCAACAGCGGCAGGTCGCCGCGGCGCCGCTCCAGCGGCGGCAGCTCGATCACCAGCGTGGCCAGCGCCGCCGCCAGGTCTTCCCGGTACGCCCCCTGGCTTGCCAGCTCGCTCAAGGGCCCCCGCGAGGTCGCGAGGATCCTCAAGGGAAACGGCCGGGAGTGGAGGAGCCGGGCCAGGTCGGCCTGGGATTCCGGGGAGATCTGATCCACGTCGCTGAGCAAGACCGAGCCCCGGGCAGCGCTTTCCGAGGGCGAACACCGGGCGACCAGGGCCGCCAGGGTCGATCGGATCAAGTCGGCGTCAAGCAGGGAGCAGGCCAGCGGGACCAGCGGGCCGGCGGCGTCCGGCCCGGCGGCGTAATGGATCGCTGCCGCCACGTGCTGGCGCCCGCTCCCCGGCGGACCGACCACCAGCACGCTTCCCCGGCCGGACGCGGCCAGCTCGACCTGGGCCCGCGCTTTCCGCATCGCCGGGCTGTCGCCCACCAGGCGATCGATCCGATAGCGGCCGGCCATTTGGTGGCGGAAGGTGCGGACCCGCTCGTGCAGCCGTGCCGCCTCGTCGTCCTTGGGGAGGGCGGCCAGGGCATCCGCCTCGGACAGCTCGCCCGCCTCGACCAGCACCACCAGCCCCGCCACGGCGCCTTCCTCGCCGCGGACCGGGACGAAGCGGGCGCGGCGGCGGCTGAGCCGGCCGTCGGCCGAGGTGCATCCGACGATGCCGGCCGTCTCGCGGCCGGCCAGTGCCGCGGGCTGCGGGCAGAGCCCGGCCGCCACGGCGTCTTCCGGCGGTCCGTCCCCGCCCGATTGATACGTCGAGCGGCGGCCCAGCAATTCCTCGGCCGTCCGTCCCACCCAATCCCGGCAAGCCCGGTTGCAGAATACGATCCTCTGCTCCTCGTCGAGCACGTAGACCGGCTCGGCGGCTGAGTCCAGCAGCCGAGCCAGTTCGGTCGAACCGGGTCGCACTCGGGCCATGGGCCTAGACTCGTGGCAGCGGCTCCTATTCTCCTTTAGGATAACCGAAGTGCGCGGCGGTGGCGACGGACAAGTCCGCGGCACGCGGGCTGGCGCGGTTGCCGGCCTCGAGCCATCGCCCGGGGCCAACCCCGATCACTACGACCAGCGCGGCACAGACGAACGCGGCCACCAGCGTCCCCCGGGCCCCCTCGGTCGTTCGGGGGGTTCCCAACGGCAGGCGGAAGAACATCACCCCCACGATCCGCAAGTAGTACGCCGCCGCAATCGCCGAATTCACTAGCCCGATCACCGCCAGCGCGACGAACCAGGGTTGGGCCCAAGGCTCGATCGCCGGATGTGCCCGCTCGCCAAAGCTCAGCGAGCCGGCAAAGATCGCCAGCTTTCCCCAGAATCCGGCCAGCGGCGGGACCCCTGCCAGGCTGAACATGAACAGGGCGATCAGCCAGGCCAGGATTGGCCGCGTCCGGCCCTCCATCCAGGCCAGCCCGGCAAGCTCCTCCACGCCCTCCAACTCCTGCTCCCCTCGCCCCAGCGAGGTGATCGCGGCAAACGTGCCGATCGTGGCCACCAGGTACGTGAGGAGGTAGAACAACAGCGAGCCGACCCCGTCCCAGCGCTGGGCCCCTTCGCCGCGGCAGGCAAGATAAACGCACAGCCCGATGAGCATGTAGCCGGCGTTGGCAATCGACGAATAGGCCAGCAGCCGCCGCAGGTTCTCCTGCCACAAGGCCATCACGTTCCCCACGGTCATCGTGACCGCGGCCAGCACCATGGCCACGGGCCAGGCATAGGCCGCCGC
>Ga0153916_10002954_pt1 | contig 12521 bp, 6 predicted proteins | sample Opewatmetagenome_FD_109642 | JGI IMG/M metagenome (GOLD analysis project Ga0153916, IMG submission 109642) | Freshwater wetland microbial communities from Ohio, USA - Open water 3 Core 3 Depth 4 metaG | ecosystem: Environmental > Aquatic > Freshwater > Wetlands | place: USA: Ohio, Lake Erie, Old...
CACCGCGTCCTGGCCGTCGCGCATGCTGCCGCCGGCCGCCGAGAGCGCAGCCCGGGTTATGCGGTAGAGCGCGGCGTCGGAACGGTTCGCCAACGCCTTGGCCTGCTCGACCTTCCCCTGTTTAATCATATTGAGGACTTCGCGCGTGAACCGCTCCGCATTCACGTTCGACTTTATAAAGACGAACCAGACGCGCTCGATAACGATCGAGATCGCGAAAATACCCGTTACCAGGATGGGATGCATTCCCCAACCGCCGGCGCGATAGTGCTCCGCTAAAAAATTGAAAATTCCCATTCTCCGCGTACTCCTTTCGTTAACCTTCGCCGGTAAAATGACCTACTTTTCGGTTCGCCGCCGGGGGCCGCCCGCATTCTATTTCGCGGCCGCAGTCCGGCCCCGTTCGATTAAGACTAATACGACCGCCGTCGCGGCCGCGGCGCCCGCGGTTATGCCGTAAACTTTTACCTGCGGCCACTCCTCGTTATACGCTTGATAACCGGCCGCGGCGCCCGCGGTCGACGCCGTCGCGACCGCCATCCAGAGGAGCGGGTTCTTCACGTAGTCGAAAGCCCTCTCGTGTATGGCCTTCTCGAACTCCTCTTTGTCGATAGGCCGCAAGATATCGTCCCAGAAATCCCGCGCGAAGCGGACCGTCTTGAACTCGGGCTGCTGGCGCTTGATGAACAACGCCACCGGCCTCTCCAGCCGCCCCTCGATGACGACTTCCTTAAATACGTATTCGCCTTCCGCGGTACGCTCCGCCTCGACGCCTGCCTCTTCTTTAATTTCGGCACGGCCGCCACCCCCGCCGCCTTCTTCTTGCGCCGAGGCCGCCGTCCAAGCGAACGCCAGCGCCGCTATAATTATAACCCCAAAAAGCTGTGGTGGCAAGTTTTTCGGCATTTTTTTCGACCCCCATTCGGGGAAATCGTTGAACGTAAGCTCACCGCTCCTCAGTTCAAATTACTCGCCCAGCGGTTCCTCCTCGGGTGCCGCTTCGCCGCCGGGTTCCTCCGGCGTCCCCACGGCCCCGAAGTCTATCTCCCCGCCGGCCTCGCCTTCGTAGCCCTCGGTCGTTCCCTCTCCGGCGCCGGGTTCGGGTAAGGTCTCGGGACCGACCTCAGTCCCCGTCCCGGTTTCGCTCTCGGCACCGCCGGGCGGCGGCGCCGGCGCGGCTTCTTCGGAAGGAGGCGCTTCCTCGGCGGGCACAGGCGCGACGGACTCGCCCCCTTCCGCGGGCGGGGCCCCTTCCATTGTCGGCGCTTCGCCGAACTCGCCGCCGGGCGCCTCCCCCTCGCCCGGGGCTGGCAACATCTCGCCGCCCTCGGTCGGCAACTCGCCCTCCTCGGGTTGAACGCCGCCGAACTCCTCGGGGACGCCCGTCTCCTCGACCGCCGGCTCCGGCGAGGGGAAACCGCCCTCGGGCACAAGCGCGAAGCGCAGGCCGTACGAGTCGTCGCGTTCCCGCGTCACCTCGACGGACACGACGTTGTCGCCGATGTGGAGGCCGCTCGAGACGTCGTAGGTATCGGGTTTGACCCACGGCTCCTTGGCGTAGGGTTCCGTCTGGCCTATTAGGGTGCCGTTGACGTAAAGCTTATACGGGCCTTGGCTTTGGATCACGGCGTCGTACTTGCCGGGGTCGTAGGTGAAGGAGAATTTCTTGCGGAAGTAGACGGTCCCGTCGAGCGCGCCGCCCCAGATGGTCGCCGGTTCGCCCGGGACGCGGGCGGTCACCTTCAGCTCGTCTTTCTCCCGCCAGCTGCTCGGGCTCGCGGTGGCCCACGCCGCGTCGTCGAACTTGGCGTCCAGCCAGCCGTCTTCGTAAACGTTGGACACGAGCCAGGTGGTGTCGCTCTTGAAGCCCTGGTTCCCTATGTCCTCGTACTTGACGACTTCGAGCGGCCTGATGAGCAAGAGCTGGTCATAGGCCTTGCGCGACCAGCTCGAGTCGACGCTCTCGGCCTCGGCTACGTTGACGGCCTCCGTATATTCCAACACCGCCTTCTCTTCCAGCGGCGTGGCCTGTTCCTCCAGCCCGCTGGTGTATTCGTAATAGGCGTTCTCGAGGAGCGGTTTGCGCTGGTCGTCATCCGGCAAAGCTTCCCAATACTCGGGCTGGAGCTCCTCGGGGATCTCGGCGTTGCGCAGCGTGTCGCGGAAAGAGAGGTAGACGTCGGCCATCCGGCAGTGGGCCGCCACCTGCCACTTGGGGATACCTATGCCCGCGACGTCGGTGTAGCCGGCGATGAGGTCCTGCGATTGTTTTACCTTTTTCTGGAGGTTGGCCTCCATTACTTTCTGCGGCATTACGAATTGAATTTTATCGTATTCGTCGTACTTGGCGTCGGTCACCTTGAACTCGGATTCCGCGGCATACTTCTCGGTCCCGCCGACGTCGAGGCCCTGCTCGGCCGCGATTTTATATATCGCGACGACTTCCTTATGATGCTCGAGGGCGTCGGCGTCACGGCCGCCGAGTTTCTCCTCGGCGCGAGCCTGGCGGAAAGTGGCCTCCAGCCGCGGCCGGGCCTCCTCCGGGTATTCCTCCACGTAGCGCGCGAACGTGTTAGTAACGCGAGTCCAATCGGCGAGTTGTTCGTACATTAGGCCGGCGCGGAACAGCGAATCGCGGCCCAGGGCGGTGCCCTTATACTGGGGATATTCGGCGATCTGCATGTAGACCGCGGCCGCGGCGCCCCAATCCTCTCTCCGCTCGTAGCACTCCGCCGCCTTCTCGTACGCCACCTTGAGGTCGTCGGCCTGGGGATATTCCTTTATATAAGCAGTGTACACGCGGGCCGCGTTATCCCAATCGCGGATCTTGTAGTACGTGTCGGCCGCCTTGCCGAGGCTCAGCCGGCCCACGTCGGTCCCCTTGTTGTCCTCGGCGTTGCCTTCGTAAGCCTGGGCCTCGGCCTGCTTGGCCGCGAACGCGGAGGCCTCGATAGGCCCAAGCGGCGGGTAAAGGACGACGAAGTCCTCGTACTCCGCCTCCTCCAGGAGCCCGGGCTCGATGGTGGGTTCCTCGATGGCCTCGATGACAATTCCGGCGCCTTTCATCTCCGCGGCCTTAAGGCCCGTCAAGCCGGCCAGGCTCTTGGCGCGCTCGAGGGTCTCGCTCACGCCCCGGTCCTTGGCCTCGCGTTCCGTCCGGGCGTACCACTGCTTGGCCAGCGCGTATTTGTCCTCCGCCGTTTCGTACGCGCCGGCTTTCTCGTAAAATTCCGCCTCGTTGAAGTACGACTTCGCCATGCCCTCCGCCGCGTTCACGTAGAGTTGGTCGTGGTCCTTTTGTTTTTCGGCGTTGAGGGCGGTAGGGTAGTTGTCGACCAGCTTACCGTAGGCCTCCCGCGCGCGCTCGAAGTCGTCGACGTAGAAATAAATCTCGCCCACCTTGGAGAGCACCGTCGGGACTTCGGCACTTTGAGGATATTTATCTACGAAGGCGTTGCAGGCGCGGACCAGGTTGGCCTCGTTCAGGGTTAACGATTTAACCGGCATCTCGACCGGGCCGTAGGTCTGAAGGCCGTTGCCGGCCTCGCCCCCGCTCGCCACCGCCGGCTCGGGCGCCGTTTTTTCTTCCTTGGAGCCCTCGATATCCGTCTGGAATATTTCGTCGTACGAGACTATGGCGTTGAAGAGCGATTGTTCCTGGGTAAACTTCTCGTCCCACTTTTCTATCTTGTAGCGTTCGCGGTCGGCATAACCGAGCGCCGTCTTCTGGTATTGGTCGCCCGCGTTCCCGAAATCCCCCAGCGCGAAATAAGATTCGGCCAAATAGAAATTTACGTGGTACGCCTTTTCGTTGGTCGGGAATGAGGCCAGGTACTGGTTGTAGCGGTTTATGGCTTCCTGGTAAAGGCCTTTCGCTTCGTCGGGGTGAGTCCTGCTCTTCCGCTCGGCCTGCATGTTGTAATAGACCGCGACCTCGTACAGCGCGTTTTCCCAACGCTGCAGCGCCTTGTGGCGGACGTCCAGGTCTTCCTGGTTCTCGTACCACGCGGACCCCGGGCCGTAGCCGTCGACGATGCGGACGCGGGTATTGTGCGCGTTGTCGTAATCCTCCTCGCGCAGGTAACATTCCACCAACGAGTCGAGGAGCTCGGGCGCCCGGTTATAGGCGGGGTAATATTCCAGGACCGTCTCGTAAGCCGTGGCCGCGGCCTTCAACTTATCCTGCTTGTAAAGGTAGACGTCGCCCAATTCGTGCAGGACTTCCGGCGAATAATCGCGCTCTTTGCCGCCGCGGAACTCCTCGCCGTAATGCCCTATGGCCTTGGCGATGGCGGTCTCGTCGTTGGGGTCGCTCGCCCACTCCGTCAAGGAGATGGCGGTAAACTCCATCGCCTCCTCGGTCAAGATCGACTGCCTCTTGGAGGACTCTATAAGCGTCGTGAAAGCGTCGACGGCCTTCTGGTACTCTATCTGGGAAATACCTATGTCGCCCTGGTTGTAGAACGCCCACCCCATTTTGTACAGCGCCTTATCGTAGAAATCGGGGTTGGTGTCGGGGACCAGCGCGTAATATTTCACCGCCTTGTCTAACTCGTACGCGTCGAAGAAGTACTCGCCGATGCGGAAATAGGCTTCGGGCACGAATTTCGATTCGGGGTAAAGTTCGGTGAGCTTATAGAAGGTCCGCGCCGCCTCCTCGTCCTCGAATTGGGCTTTAAGGCAGTAGCCCAGGCCGTAATAGGCGACGTCGGCGTAGGGAAAAGCCTGGTATTTTAAGCATATCTGCTGATAGGCGGCGATGGTCTTCTCGTAGTGCGGCTGCGGCTCGGGCTCGGTGAAGACCTCGCCCGCCTCGCCCGCGCCCTCGAGCCGCGCCTGGTAGTCGTCGAGCGCCTTGACGTGCTCTTCCTCGGAACGTTCCAGGTAAAGCTCGCCCAACGCGATCAAGACGTCCGGCGTATACGGGCTTATGGGGTACTTGCCGAGGAACTCTTCATACTTCCGGATGGCCTCGTTGCGCCCTTGCCGTTCCTCGGTCGCGAGTTTCCCGGTCCTACCCATGCGCTCCGACTCGAGCTTGTCGAGTTCCTCCTGGCGCGTCGCGATCTTCCCCTGCAGCTCCTCGATCGCGACGTCTTCCTTCGCGATCGAGTCCTCGCGGGTAATGACTATCTCTTTGGGCTTGCAGCCAGCCGCGACGAAAATACAAATCGCGGCCGCCGCTAACGCGCCGCCGCACTTATTAGCCTTCATATATATCACCCTTATTTTAGACCCGCCGGGCGCCGATATCTTTTAACCGGCGCGACGCCTTTTAGGGTATTATCTTTTAATTTACTCGCCCGTAACGTCTATATTGCTCCGATGCGGCATATAACCGTACTTAGTTACGGTGACCTTGTATATACCTCCGGTTATTACTTAAAAGTTTACGTTAATCCTATATAAACCGTTACCATACGTATATACCACTCGCCGCCGGTCCGGCGCCCAACTCGGTTCAGACGCTCCCGCAAACGGCTCGTCCCAAACCCGCGTAACGGGACGGAATTCCTTTGTTTTAACGTTAAAAGCCCAAATGTCGGATGGGCCGTACTCGGGGTAATATGAAAACGCTACCCATCCTCCGTCGGCCCGCATACTAGGCGACCCGTAATTATAATATTTATATTCTGGCGTCAACTTATTTATTTGCCTACTTTCCCATTTCATAGCCCAAAAGTTATTACCACTAGTTTTGTTGTTACCGGTAAAAATAATCCACCCTCCACCTGGCGCCCACGTAGGGGCGCTAACGTAATATTCCGAGGTCAACCGCCTCGAAGTCCCGCCTTCTGCCGGTATTATCCAAAGATTATTTTTAATTTCGCCGGCGGGCGCTACGTACGCTATCCATTTCCCGTCGGGCGACCAAGCCGGGTTTTCGCCTTCCTCTACGAGCAAACGCCTTTCGCCCCCTTCGGCCGGAATTATATACAAGGCCATTCTCATATTCTCTTCGCGGAACTGCGAATAAACGATATATTTACAGTCGGGAGACCATGCCGGGGACTCGACGTAATCGTACGGTAGGTTATTAGTAATATTTTCCCTGTTTTTTCCGTATTCGTCACAGGTATATATATCCGAACTAGTGGAAAAAGCTATAAGGCGGTTATTACCCCACGCCGGTTCTAAACCCGCACCTATAAATTCCCCAAATTGGTATTCGCCTTCTTCTTCCCCGCACGCTAAAAGACCTACCAACGCGGCCAAAACAAACAAAATCCCACGTTTCATTCGCGTTGCCCCCCTAAATCTTTTAGCGTTATGCTATTTGTTATTCTCAACGTATTTTTAGTAAAAAAACATCCGCTCCGGTTTCGAAAATAATTTTCTAACGCTTCACAACAATTATTCTCCCGGCTCCGGCAGTTTTTCCTCGGCCTCGCCGCCCGGGATGGGCAACCCTTCCTCGGCGGCCTCGCCGGCTTCGCCTTCTTCGCCGCCGGCGCCCTCAGCTTCTTCGCCTTCCGCGGCGGGCGTCGGGGCGGGCGCCGTCTCGGCGGGTGGAGTTTCTTCGGGCGGCGTTTCGGTCGGCGCCTCGGTCGGCGCGAGCCCCGGCCCCGTTTCGCCCCCCTCGCCCCCCTCGGGGGGGGTTACGGTAGGCGTGGGCGGTACGTAAGTAGGCCGGGAGGTGCCGGTCTCGCCCGGCGCCGCGGTCGTTTGCTCCGGGATGACGTTGTACTTCTGGATCTCGCGGCGGTATATCTGCTCGGGGGTCTCGAGTTGCTCGTCCTTTTGCCCTATTACTATTTGTTCCTTGCGGAGCTCGTGGATGTGGACCTCTTTCTCGAGCCTTTTCTTCTCCTCCCGTATGACTTCCAGCTTCCCGACCATCACCTCGTCGTACGACATCAGCTCCTTCTCCACCTCTTGGGCCTCGCGGAAGGAGATGGTGGCAAGGCCGTAGTCGGCGCCGAGCATGACGTTGCCGCCCGTGATGGAGCGGCCGGTGAACCAGAGCTCGAGGTCGTTGAGGTCTTCGGTCAGACGGTTGACTTCTTGCTGCTCGAGCTTGATTTGGGCCTGGACGTCGGAGCGCCCTTTCTCCTTGGCGATCTTGTTCAGCTCCTGGAGGGCGGTGCTGACGCGCTTGACGTTCTCGACCTCGGCGATGATGCCCTCCAGGATCTTCGCCACCTGCGGGTCGCCGGCGAACTCGGCGGCGAGCGAGAAGTTGTTGACGACGTACTCGTAGGTCCCGATGGCGTCGTCGTACTTGCCCTGTCCCAGGTAGCAGTGGGCGAGCGACAGCCAGGCCTCGGCGTATACCTCCGACCCTTCCATATGGTCGGTGACGCGCTTCATCAGGCCCGCCGCCCGGCGGAAATGGCCCATGGCCTTGTCTTCGTCTTTTTCCTGTTCCGCCCGCTTGATCTCCACCCAGCCCAGGCCGAAGACGGCGTTATCGTAATTGGTCGAGTCGCGGCTCGAGACGTCGTTGAACTCGTCCTCGGCTTCGTCGTACCGGCCGGCCTGGTAATGCAGCTGCCCCAGCGTAACGTGGGCTTTGCCGGCCAGCGTGCGCCCGAGCGGCGACTTGTGTTTTATACGGAAGATGTTATCGAGTTGCGCGATGGCCCTTTCGATGCCGCCCGCAAGGTCGTTGTCCCTCATCCCTTCGCGGAGGTAACAGAGGGCCAGCGAGTATTGGCCGAAGCCGTAGTATTCGCTCTCCGGCGGGATATCCTTGAAGGTCTTTTTGGCGTTCTCGAAATCGGTAATGCTGTAGAAGGCGAGGCCGGCGAAATAGCGGGCCCCGTCGACGTCGGGCGAGTTGGGGTAGTTCTTGATGAGCTGTTCGTAATAACCGACGGCGGCGTTGTAACGCTCCATCTTCAAGCTCGAGAGCTCGAGGCGGTATAACGACCGCGGTACGTATTCCGTCTGGGGGAAGTTCTTCAGAATGCGGTTGAAAGCGGACGCGGCGTCGGTATACATTCCCGCCTGGTAATAAGCCTCCCCCATCATGAAGGTCGCCCGGTCGACTTTGGAGAACGAGGGATAGAGGAGGACGACCTCCTTGAACTTCACCGCGGCGTCGTAATACTTCTCTCCTTTGAAGAGGCGGTACGCCCGGTCGTAGGCCGTAGAGGCCAGCGCTTCGAATTCCTTGAACTTCTTGCCCTTGCGGAGCTCCTCGGCGTATTCGCCGGTGAGCTCGTCCGCGGGCCACACCCGGCCCGTAAACGTAAGGGTCGCTAAGACTAAAGCGGCAGCGGCTATACTTACCCTTTTCAACATGCGTCCATCCGACGAAATAGGTTCGCCGCGCGTGCGCGAGGGCGATGCCGGGGCCCGTTTACGGCCTAGGGCCCTATCAACTCTTCGCGGATCTCTTCGACCCGCTGCTCCAAAATTTCGCGGCGCTGGCGCGCTTGCTTCAATCTCTCCTCGGCCCGCTTGAGCCGCGAGCGCAGCGCGCGCAGCTTCTCGGTCTCGGCCTTACGATACAGCGGCCCCACGTATAACTGCACCGCGACGCCGCCCTTGGGCGAATCGTATTCGTCGTCGTAGGCTATCCCGTGGGGGTACGGCGGCGAGGGCGCGGTGCGCGTCGTGGGCTCTCCCCACCACGCCTGCTCCAACTCCGATACGTACGGCGTGACCACGAGACCCCACGGCAACTTGAATCGAACGCCGAGGTTGAGGTCGCGGCCGTCCACCTCGCCGATGACCGAGATCCTCTCGTCCAGGAAATGATATTCGACCGAGCCGAACATCCCTTGCCACGGCAGCGAGTGCGGCCAGCGCGGGTCGGTCCCCTGGAAACGCGCGGCACCCGCGCCCACGTTGACCGTTAAGGGGATCCGGATGATGTTGCGCAGATTCTTGCTGGCGACGAGGTAATAAGCGTTGTCCTGGCGGTCTTGGTCGGAATACCAGGCCGCGTTTTCGCCGTAGGGGCTTATGTCGTGGTCGCCGCCCAAGTTCAAGATGCCGGCCGCTACCGCCGGCCACCGGGAGCTCTCCTTTTTAATCAATACCTTGGCGTTCCCGGAGTATTTTTCGGCGGTATATTCCCTGACGCCGAACTCCAGCCGTCCAAACAAGCCGATCTGGAAAAACGTGTCTAATTCCTGGAGGTTCTTTTTTATTTCAGGGTAGGACCACTCGCCCTGCTCGTTGATTTGGGGCTCGTGTCCGTAGGACGTAATTTCCCCGGCCGTAACCGCGTAACTCGAGACGCCGACGTTGAACTGGGTATTCTCCATTACGTACGCGTTCGGGGTGTCGAGGACGCCATTCTGAACGTCCACGCCCGCGTACGCCGCGCCGACGAAACACAACCAGGCGCCGATGGCATACACCGCCCCTTTATTACGAGCCATCGCTAAACCGCCCATAACGTTAATATTCCGCGTTAGAATTAAAGGAAATCCTCTATACACCACCACTAACATTATAGTCGGTAAAACGCCAAGTGTCAAGCCAAAAAACGCGAATTATCCCAAAATCCGACGATGGGGCCGTTTTTACGCCTCTTCCACCCTTCGAATAAGGGCGCCGAGCGCCGCCAGTTTGTCTTCCATGCGCTCGTATCCGCGGTCAATATGGTATATGCGCCGCACGTTCGTATCGCCCTCCGCGGCCAAGGCGGCCAATACCAAAGCCGCGCCGGCGCGCAAGTCCGACGCCATAACGTACGCGCCGTATAACCGGTGGACGCCGTTGATAACGGCCGTCGGCGGCGTGACCTCCAGGTGGGCACCCAAGCGCGCGAGTTCGGGGGCGTGGTTGAAACGGTCGGGGTAAATCCCCTCCACGACGACGCTCCGTCCCGCGGCCAAGGCCAACAGCGCCGTCATTTGCGGCTGCAAATCAGTCGGAAAAGCCGGAAAGGGGCCGGTCCTTATCTCCAACGGCGCTACGGGCAGGTGTCCGCGAACCGTGATGCCTCCGTCCGAAACCTCCACCCCTACGCCCGCCTCGCGCAATTTCTCGTTGAAAAGACTCAAATATTCGGCGTCAGCGCCTTCCACCGTAACGTCGCCGCCGGTTATCGCCCCCGCCAGCAAATACGTCGCGGCCTCTATTTGGTCCCGCATTACTTCGTATTCGCACGCCTCGAGGTGGTCCACGCCCGTCACCGTTATCTCCGCCGTGCCGGCCCCGTCGATGCGCGCGCCCATAGCCCGCAACATGTTAACGAGGTCGACGGTTTCCGGTTCCCGGGCCGCGTCCTCGATGACGGTGACGCCTTCGGCCAACGCGGCCGCCATCATCAAATTGGCGGTTGCTCCCCGGCTCGGCCCGGCGGGGCCGCTCAGATTGACGCGCTTCCCCTTCAGCGCCGGCGCCTGGGCGACGATATACCCTCCCCTCAAATCGACCACCGCGCCGAGCTCCCGCATAGCCTTTATATGCAGGTCGACCGGCCTGGGGCCGAACGCGCACCCGCCCGGAAGCGATACCTCCGCCCGCCGGAAACGCCCCACCAACGGCCCTAACACCGCGACGGAAGCGCGCATTCGCCGCACCAGGTCGTACGGCGCCACGTAACTATGGACGCCCCGCGTATCCACCGCCAAAACGCCGGGCCCTTTCCACGCCACCGTCGCGCCCAAAGCCCGCAACACGGCCGCCATAGTCTCGATATCGGCCAACCGCGGAACGTTCCGCAACGTCGTCGCGCCGTCGGCCAACAGCGCCGCGGCTATCATCGGCAAACAGGCGTTCTTCGACCCCTGCGCCGCGATCGTGCCGCGCAAGAGTTGGCCGCCTTGGATGACGTACTTGTCCATTACGCTACCTCGCTACATCCAACGGGGATCCGAATAACCGAAAAAACCCCGGAAGAAGGGTCTATGCGTTACGAGGGCCGCCAAGCGCTTGCGCCAATCTTGCTTCGACGGCTCGAGCCAAAGCGCCCGGCGGTAACAAGTTATGGCGGAGTTCTTGTCGCCGCGCCGGAAATAAATTTCCGCCAACCGCGTATAAGGCCAGGATTCGTACGGGTATCGCCGGACGTAGTTGCCGGCTAAACGCAAGGCCCGTTCATATTCCCCGCGCTCCGCGTATAAGTTGGCGAGGACGAAGGTTTCCGCCTTCTCGGGGCCTTCCGCCATCGCTACTCCTTCGAAATATCTAAGCGCGGTATCCTTCTCGCCGGCCCGCAGCGCGTATTTACCGAGCGCGTTCGCCAACACCGCCGGCGGCACCCCCACTACGTCGCCCGGGAGCCGTCGATACAACGTCGCCGACCTATACGACGAATCGTGAAATAAAATATCCAAGCCTTGAAGGCGGAACGTCACCATCTTCCGAAAACGGTCCAGGAGCTCGCCGCTGAATTCGCCGTCGGTACACACGATGAAGACGCGCGGCGACTCCTCGAGCGTCCTATACACGCCGGCGCGGGGTTGGGCCAACGCGTCCGGCCCGCCTTGCGTCTTGGTGTAAAAATTGTAACAGTCGCTGTTGCGATAAGGCCACACCAGCACTTTGGTCTGCCAATTCCGATTCCGGTTCACGAAGGCGACCGCCCCCCTGAAATCCTGAAGGGGCGTCGTATACTGCACCCGCAGCGCGACGACGTCATCGGCGACCGCACGGACGGCCCCGGCCGATAATACCACCGCGAGCGCCACGGCGCCGAAGTTGCGTCGCGCCGCCGCGAGCCATTTGATTATCGCGACGAAACCGAACGCCGCCACCGCCACGGCCGCCGGCAACGCGAAGTACGAAAAACGAGGGTTCCAATACTGCGTCGTAAACCGAACCACTACCACAGGGAGCAAGGCCGGCAGCGCCACCAATGCTAACGCGGCCGTTCCGGCGAAGCCGCCGCGCCGCCGCCATATCGAGACTACACCCGTTATCAAAGCGCCCAGGAAAAGGACGTTCGCCGCCGCCCGGTCCCACCCGACGCTCGCCAGCGCGCCGAAAACCAGCGAGGGCGTTACGGCCATCTCGCCGCCCGGAAAGCGGTCCCGGTCGTAAAGGGCCTTCCCGAAAACGGGCCACACCGCGGCGACGGCGACGCCAACCGCCGCGAGGAACAAGATGAAGGTCAGCGCGTAGCCGCGGCGCGAGCCCGCGTCGTCGGGCCGGAGCGCCCGCAGCCACCCCAAGGAGGCGATCGACACGTGGCTCGCTATCACCAGCGTCGCGAAATAGTGGCTATAAAGGGCGAGGGCGGCGAAAATCGCGTAAAGCGGAAACCAAATATATCTGCGTCGGCCCCGAAAGGCGAAAAGGAAACACGCCGAAGCCGCCGCCGCGAATAACATCGCCAGGGCGTAGGGACGGGCGTCGTGGGCGAAGAAAACGAACGACGGCGAAAACGCCGCCAGCGCGCCGGACAGGCCGCCGACGCGGCCGTCGCCCCACGCCGCCGCCACGGCGAAGATAAAAACCAGCGCGAACGATGACGCCAACGCCGCCGGCAGTCGGAGCGACCATTCCGAAAGGCCGAACGCCTTCCGGCTCCAATGTTCGGCGAGCGCCATCGCCGGCGGGTGCGAATCCATCTTACGGGCGGTTACGATCTCGGCGACCTCGCGCTGGTCCGCCAC
>Ga0153916_10002955_pt1 | contig 12519 bp, 10 predicted proteins | sample Opewatmetagenome_FD_109642 | JGI IMG/M metagenome (GOLD analysis project Ga0153916, IMG submission 109642) | Freshwater wetland microbial communities from Ohio, USA - Open water 3 Core 3 Depth 4 metaG | ecosystem: Environmental > Aquatic > Freshwater > Wetlands | place: USA: Ohio, Lake Erie...
ATCATCAGAGTCATGTTCAAGGTGGCCAACATCGGTAATATTCCTGACATAACGGACTTTGTATCCAAGGTGGCTGAGATAACGTAACAAAAGATCAAAAGTAATAGCTGGTCGGGCATGACCGAGATGTGGATCTCCATAAACTGTTGGTCCGCAAACATAAAGCCCAACAAGAGGAGGATTCAAAGGCTCAAGAATTTCCTTTTTGCGGGTCAAAGTATTGTAGATAATGAATTTGGTATTCATGGCTATATTTTAAAAGAAAAATCTTATCTTGTTTTGAATCTCAAAATTACTAATTTTCTTATGGCAAGGAAAGGCAAAAAAAGAAAGTCATCCAGAACATCCTATAATAGAAACTCATTAGCCGTCGCAGTAATGGATGTATTTACCGGGAATCCCAACAAAATCCTGAACTACAAACAAATTGCAAAGCTTCTTGAAATCCATGATACTGATGCACAGAGGATAATAAACGGCGTACTGAATTCCCTTAAGGACAGAGATGATCTTGCAGAAGTCTACCCGGGAAAATTCAAGCTGAAATCCAGGGGAGGATATATATTCGGTATAGTTGATATGACTCAGTACGGTTATGGATACATCGTTACAGATGATATTAAGGAGGATATTTATGTTTCAAGGGACAATCTCAACCATTCACTGAATGGTGATCATGTTAAAGTTTATATATATGCCAGGAGGAAAGGGAAGCGGCTTGAAGGTGAGGTTGTAGAGATTATTGAGCGGTCAAGAAAAACTTTTGTAGGCATTGTTGAAGTCTCCCCCCACTTTGCTTTTCTTAATTGCGGTTCAAAAGATATGCCCTATGATTTGTTCATTTCTCCGGACAAACTCAAAGGTGCAAAAGACGGCCAGAAGGCAATAGCCAGAATAACTGACTGGCCAAAAGGTTCGAAGAATCCAGCTGGAGAAATTTTAGAAGTTTTGGGTGATCCTGGCGAGAATGAGGTCGAAATGCATGCCATACTGGCGGAATTTGAACTTCCATGGAAATTCCCTGAAGAGGTCACCAGGGCTTCAGATCTGATTAGTGACAGGATAACAAAAGAAGATTATAAATCAAGAAGAGATTTCAGAAGAGTGCCGACTTTTACCATTGATCCTGCCGATGCAAAAGATTTTGATGACGCATTATCACTCAGGAAACTTAAAAATGGTAAATGGGAAGTAGGAATTCATATTGCCGATGTGACGCATTATGTAAAGCCAAAATCAATAATTGACCAGGAAGGATATGAAAGGGGGACATCAGTTTATCTTGTTGACAGAGTTGTTCCTATGCTACCCGAGAAACTTTCGAACTTTATTTGTTCACTCAGGCCTGGTGAAGAAAAATTATGTTATTCGGCAGTTTTTGAAATGAATAATAATGCGAATATTCTGGATGAATGGTTTGGCAGAACGGTTATTCGTTCCGACCATAGATTCACATATGAAGAAGCACAGGAAATCATTGAATCTGGAAAAGGTGAGCTAAAAGATCAAATCCTTACACTTCATAAACTTGCACAAAAACTCAGGGCTGAGCGTTTCAGAAAAGGTTCTTTTTCTTTTGAAAGGGTAGAGGTAAAGTTTGAAATTGACGAAAAAGGATTTCCACTAAGAGTTTACTGGAAGGAAAACAAAGAATCAAACCAGCTCATTGAAGAATTTATGCTTCTGGCAAATAAAAGAGTGGCTGAGCTGATAGGGAAACCAAAAAAAATTAAAACAAATCCAAGAACGTTTGTTTACAGGATTCATGACAGACCAAATCAGGAAAAGCTTGAATCATTTTCATATTTTATCAAACGATTTGGTTACAATCTCAGTCTGAGTAGCAAGAAAAAAATAGCTGTTTCCATGAACAAACTGGTTGAAGAAGTTAAAGGCAAGAATGAACAAAATATCATTGAGAATCTTGCTATCCGTACAATGGCCAAAGCGGAGTATTCTACTTTAAATATAGGACATTATGGATTGGCTTTTCAATACTATACCCATTTTACATCACCTATCCGAAGGTATCCTGATATGATGGTACACAGGTTGCTCAATCATTATCTTAAAGGTGGAGATTCGAAGGATCAGAAGAATTATGAAATGCGTTGTAAACATTCTTCCGAAATGGAAAGAAAAGCCATGGAAGCTGAATGGGCGTCTGTTAAATACAAGCAAGTTGAGTTCCTTGCTGATAAAATAGGACAGGTATTTGAAGGAGTGATTTCGGGAGTTACTGAGTGGGGATTATATGTCGAACTACTTGATTGTAAATGTGAAGGTATGATCTCCTTGAAGGATTTATACGGTGATTTCTATGAATATGACGAAGAAAACTATTGTATTAATGGTAAAAAAACCGGGAAAAGATTTCAGCTGGGGGATCAGATCAGGATTGAAATTGCACGGGCCAACCTGGCAAAAAGACAATTAGATTTTTTACTTGCAGAAGAATAAATGTATTATTTTGAAACTAATTCGGTTTTTTCCTCACCGGATTTAAAGAATTTCTTCTGGAAGAAAAGTATAATAAAGACACCTACTGTAATAGAAGAGTCGGCAATATTAAAAACCGGCCTAAAAAAGATAAATTCACGGCCACCCCAGATAGGGAACCATTGTGGCCAGTCTCCACGTATAATCGGGAAATAAAACATATCTACAACTTTGCCAAAGAGAAATGGTGCATATCCACCTTCTTCAGGAAATATTTTAGCCACCTGTCCCCAGCTGTGATTGAAGATCAATCCATAAAAGGCAGAATCTATAATATTTCCGATGGCTCCAGCCAGGATAATGGAAACACTGATAATAAAACCAGGATGTGCTCTATTCAAGATTAAATGATGCAGGAAAATTGCTATACCAACGATAGCACAAATACGAAAAAGGCTTAGGATAAGCTTTCCGGAATTACCAGGGAAGTTAATACCAAAAGCCATACCATCATTTTCCGTGAAATGAAGAATAAACCAATTACCAAATACATGGATTTCCTGCCCCATTACCATAGAAGTCTTAATCCAGATTTTCAGTATCTGATCTATAATGATAATGGCAAGTATAATTATAATCGATTTTATAGTGGTTGACATAATAACTTTATCAGGAAATTAAAGATAATTATATAAATAAAAAAAAGATTGGAAGAATCCCTCCAATCATTTTTTATTTCAGGTTAAAACAAAAATAATTATTGTTGTTGTTGCTGCTTTGCATCGATGCTAAGAGTTGCATGGGGCACTGCACGCAGTCTTTCCTTTGGTATCAGTTTGCCAGTAACACGACATACTCCATAGGTCTTATTTTCAATTCTTACAAGAGCTGCCTGCAGATGCTGGATAAACTTCTGTTGCCTTTGTGCAAGTTTCCCGGCTTCTTCTTTCGAAAGAGTAGCTGCTCCTTCCTCTAGAACCTTAAAGGTTGGAGATGTATCCTGCGTATCATTGCTTTCACTCTGAGTTATAGCATCTTTCAGCAGGTCATAATCCTTTTTTGCTTTATCAAGTTTATTTAGAATTATTTCTCTAAACTCCTCAAGCTCTTCATCTGAATATCTCGTCTTTTCTCCCATGGCTTCCAAATTTTCGGCAAATATAAGAAAATTTAAATAACAACTATATGTTCTTAAAATGATTCTAAATTAACTTTGAATTACGCAAATACTGCCAAATACATAAATCAACCTATTTTTTCGATTTTCAGCCAGGTAATGATATCATCATCAATCTCTACCTGACGGGAAGTATTTTTATCCAGGTTTTCTACAAGGATAATCTCTTTTGCAAGTGTTTGAGAAACAATATATTCTTTATGTTTAGCAAGGGCTTCATCGGTGAATTCATGTTTCTGGATGGAAATATTAATTTTATCTGTAACATCAAATCCGCTTTCTTTCCTGTAGTTCTGAATCCGGTTCACAAATTCTCTTGCTATTCCTTCTAATCTTAAATCATCGGTTACGGTTATATCAAGGGCAACCGTAATATTGCTATCACTGGCAACAAGCCATCCTGGTATGTCTTCAGATAAGATTTCCAGATCATCTGGACCGAGAGTAATAGTTTGTGAGTCAACCTCAATTGAATAACTACCTTCTTTTTCAAACCTGTTAATATCTTCGCGGGTCATTTGATTAACGGCAGATGCAATTGATTTCATCAGTTTACCGAATCGTGGGCCAAGTGACTTAAAATTAGGCTTTATTTTTTTTATAAGTATTTCACTTGTATCTGAAAGATATTCAAGTTTCTTAACATTGATTTCAGTAAGAATAAGATTTTCAACAGCTTCGACTTTTTGCTGAAAACCATTATCCAGCACAGGAATCAGGACTTTATTCAATGGCTGGCGCACTTTGATATTGACTCTTCTTCTCAGTCCCAGCACCATAGAAGAGATTTTCTGGGCAATTCCCATCCGTTCTTCAAGGGTTTTATTGATCAATAATTCGTCGTAATCAGGAAAATCAGTATGGTGAACAGATTCCACTGAAAATCTTCCTGTTAGCTGGTTCAGATCACAAAAGATTTTTTCAGCATAAAAAGGCGCCAGAGGAGCCATCAGCTGAGTCAGTGTTTCAAGGCATGTATAAAGGGTCTGAAATGCAGAAAGTTTATCCTGTGAATATTCCCCGCCCCAGTAACGCTTCCGGTTTAACCGTACATACCAGTTACTGAGATTATCAATAACGAAGTCCTGGATAGCTCTTACTGCCCATGTAGGTTCATAATCTTTATAATAACAATCTACATCTTTAATAAGAGAATTCAGAAGAGATACGATCCAGCGGTCAATTTCAGGCCTTTCTGAAACAGGTACAAGATCTTCTTTAAAATTGAATTCGTCGATATTAGCATAAAGAGCAAAGAATGCATAGGTGTTATAAAGTGTACCAAAAAATTTCCTTCTGACTTCATCCACTCCCTCAGGATCAAATTTAAGATTATCCCAGGGTTGTGAGTTAACCATCATATACCATCGCAAAGGATCAGCACCATATTTTTTTATTGTTTCGAAAGGATCGACAGCATTTCCAAGCCTTTTCGACATTTTATTACCGTTTTTATCGAGTACAAGTCCATTCGAAACAATATTTCTACTGGAAACAGAATCAGAAATCATTGTTGCAATGGCATGAAGTGTAAAAAACCATCCGCGGGTTTGGTCGACACCCTCAGCTATAAAATCTGCAGGAAAAAGACTGGTAAACTCATTTTTTCTTTCAAAAGGATAATGCCATTGTGCATATGGCATCGCACCTGAATCAAACCAACCATCAATCAGATCCGGTTCGCGGAACATTTTCTTTCCCAATGATGAAACAAGTATAATGTCGTCCACAAAAGGACGGTGCAGGTCGAATTTGTTATAATTTTCAGCAGAATTATCTCCTGATTTGTATTTAGCTAAGGGATTCTTCTTCATAAATCCTGCACTAACGGATTTTTCAATTTCTTCTCTAAGTTCAGATACTGAACCAATACACTTTTCTTCTTTACGATCCTCGGTGATCCAGATAGGCAGGGGAGTCCCCCAGAAACGTGATCTCGACAGGTTCCAGTCAACAAGATTTTCAAGCCATTGTCCGAACCTTCCTGTACCAGTTGATTGGGGCTTCCAGTTTATGGTGTTATTTAATTCAATAAGTCGATTTTTCAGAGCTGTTGTACGTATAAACCATGACTCCATAGGATAATATAAAACCGGTTTATCAGTCCGCCAGCAATGAGGATAACTATGTACATATTTTGAGATCTGAAATACCTTGTTTTGTTTTTTCAGGTTCACGGCGATAGCCACATCAGTAGTTTCACTTTCTTCAGGGATGGTTTCATCATATTCATTTTTAACATATTTCCCTGAGAATTCACCATATGTCTTAACATTTACATGATTCCTCACAAATCGAGGATCCATGTCTTCGATCCTGAAAAGCCTGCCTTTCTTATCAACAAGCGGCTGGATAATTCCATCTTTATCAAAAATAGTAAGGGGAGGTATATTATATTCAAGGGCTATTTTATAGTCATCAGCTCCAAAAGTGGGTGCTATATGAACAACACCAGTACCTTCACCAGTCGATACAAAATCACCCAGTAAAACCTTGAATGCTTCCCTGTCAGGTTTTACCCAATCAATAAGCTGTTCATAGGTAATACCTTCCAATTCCTTACCCTTGTGGGAAGAAAGCACATTATAGGGAATATCTTTATTGCCGGGTTGATATTCTTCAAAACTAAGTCCTGCTGAGTTGACGGGAAAATATCCTTCAGATAAAGCTTTGGCCAGGATCACTGTGATCGGATTTCCTGTATAAGGATTAAAAGATTTTACCTTAATATAATCAATGTCACTACCAACAGCCAGAGCAGTATTGGAGGGCAATGTCCAGGGGGTGGTTGTCCATGCCATAACAAAGATATCGGTGTCAACATCTGAATAAAGAAATTCCGATTTCTGATTGCGTATTATTTTAAATAATGCGACAATAGCAGTATCTTTTACATCTCTGTAACATCCTGGTTGATTAAGTTCATGGCTGCTAAGGCCTGTACCGGCAGCAGGAGAATAGGGTTGAATGGTATATCCCTTATAGAGTAATTTCTTACTATAAAGTTCTTTAAGCAGGTACCAGAGAGTTTCAATGTATCGGTTATCATAAGTGATATATGGATCTTCCATATTGATCCAGTAACCCATCTTGTCTGTTAGTTCTTCCCATTCCCTGGTATATCGCATAACCTCTTCACGACAGGTTTCATTATATTTTTTTACACTTATTTTTTTGCCAATATCTTCTTTGTTGATGCCAAGAAGGTTCTCCACTGCTAATTCAATAGGGAGTCCATGTGTATCCCAACCTGCTTTACGGTTAACAAGAAATCCTTTCTGGGTTTTATAACGACAGAAAATATCTTTAATCGTACGGGCCATAACATGATGAATCCCGGGAATTCCATTTGCAGATGGTGGCCCTTCATAGAAAACAAACTCCGGACTACTCTTCCTTATCTCAAGGCTTTTTTTGAAAGTATCATTCCTTTTCCATTCCTCAAGTATTTCCTTGTTTATTTGCGGAAGGTCAAGGTTCTTATATTCCGGAAACTTAGCACTCATAGGTCTTTTTAAAATCGTGCAAAGATAAGGAAATTTTTAAAATGCTGACGGGAAAAAAGAAGCAACAAAACTGACACCAATTTCTAGATTATTTCCCTAGTTGCTTTTTTAAAATGCGGGCAATATATTTCCCAATAATATCAAATTCAATATTAACAACACTTCCTTTTTTTATTTCATGGAAATTAGTGACCTGATATGTATAGGGTATGATAGCAACCTGGAATGATTTTTCGAGTGAATTAACCACGGTAAGCGATACACCATTGACGGAAACCGACCCTTTCTCAACAGTCATGTGTTCTTCAGACCGGGGTTCATATACAAAAGAATAATACCAGCTCCCATCAGCTTCTTTGACTTCAGTGCAGGTAGCAGTAAGATCAATATGTCCCTGCACCATATGGCCATCAAGTCGCCCGTCGGCTTTAACACTACGTTCAAGATTTACCTTCCCTCCAACTTTCCAATAACGGAGATTAGTTTTCTGGAGAGTTTCAAGTATGGCAGTTACAGTATAATCCTTCGCAGTTTTTTTTACCACTGTAAGACATACACCATCATGAGAAATACTCTGGTCAATAGATAGTTCATTGACAAAGGAGCAGGTCAATGTAATATGAAGGTTCTCCTGTTCTTTTTCAAGTTTAGTAATAATTGCAGTTTCTTCAACAATTCCTGAAAACATAATCTCGGTTTTTAAAGTTTAAATTAATGTCACGAAATTATGAAGTTTATACAAAAAATAACCGTCAATCTGACATAATTTGTATGAATAAGCTTTTTCTCATTTTCTCTGATACGGGAAACTGCTTTTCCTGATTAGTTATCAATATAGTTTGAAAGTTCCCGGATATAATCCAGAACCATAATTTTAAGACTATTGATATCCTCAATAATTTTACATTGTGAAAGCATTTCCTCTGTAAGACAGGAGCTTATAATCTCCTTTTCAACATTCTCGATATGGATGAGTGCCACATAAAGATAATGTATCTGATCAGGAACACTCTCGGAGAGCCCGGAATGATTCAGATTAATTATAAATTTATTCATTTCATCGCGTACATTACAAAATTTTTCGTAGTCTTCGTTAGTACTGATTTCATTAAGTGAGGATTTGGGACTGATAATCCGACTAAAGGGGAAATCCATTGTTTTTTCATTTTTCATGATTTTTATTTTAAAAGGTTTCTTAACCTTTAATCCAGAAATCGTTAAATTATCGGTTATTTTTTTCATTTTTATTTTGAAAAAAATAAAAGAGAAAAAGATTAATTTCGCCATTAATCTTAACTGCACTGACACATGATTTTAGTAACGGGTGGAACCGGGCTTGTGGGATCTCATTTATTGTTTGAGCTTGCCAGGAACGGAGATAAAGTCAGGGCATTAAAGCGGAAATCATCAAAACAGGAAATCGTTGAAAAGGTTTTTGGGTACTATACTGATGATCCAAACCTGTCTTTATCACAGATAGAATGGTTTGATGGTGATATTACAAATACTGCTGATGTGTTTGAAGCTTTAAAAGATATCAGTAGAGTATATCATACTGCAGGTTTCGTTTCTTTTGATCCGGCTGATAAATCTGACATTCTGAGGATTAATGCAGTTGGTACCGCAAATATGGTAAATGCGTGCCTTGAAAAAGGAATCGAAAAATTATGTTTTGTAAGCTCCACTTCAGCGATTGGTTCAGCAGAAAATGGTGAAATACTTGATGAAGAGTTATTCTGGACCAGTAAGGGAAAGGAGTCAGTATATGCAACCAGTAAATACAGGGCAGAGATGGAGGTATGGAGAGGTATTAATGAGGGTTTGAATGCCGTAATAGTTAATCCATCAATTATAATTGGTCCCGGTGACTGGCAGCGTAGCAGCATTCGTTTATTTCAGGAAGTGTATAAAGGTATCAGGTTCTATACTCAAGGTATCACCGGTTACGTGGATGTCAGAGATGTTGTAAAAGCTATGATAATCCTGATGAATGGAGAATTTTCAGGGGAGAGATATATAATTTCATCAGGGAATTATACCTATAAGGAAATTTTATCAATGATTGCGGATTCATTGGGCAAGAGACCTCCTGATATATATGCAACACCATTTATGGTAAAAACCGCTTATTACCTCGACTGGCTGAGGAGTATATTTACTTCTGGCAAGAGAATGATTACTAAAGATATAGTTGCCGGTGCAAAAAACAAGATTCATTTTTCAAACGATAAAATACGAAATGCAACCGGAATAGAATTTATCCCGGTTGCCGATTCAATCCGGCATACTTCGAAATTTTTTTTAAGGGATTTATAAGACAGGTAATTTTAGAAAATAGCTTGCCAGGAATATATTATTCTGATGGAGTTAACACTCTGATATAAGAAAGCGGAACTTTAATATGAAGTGATTGTTGTATCCCTTCAATCATTATTCTCAGTCTTTTCTTATTAGATACCTGAACCAGGGTTCCTTCAAGTCCTTTAAGAGTTCCTCGAATTACAACCACACGATCACCTGTTTTTACATCAGGTGTTTCCTGTATCAATTCCTCACCTGTCTGAACGTATGTTTTAATAGCTTCAATCTGGACAGGGGGAATCGTAACCGCTTTCCTTTCAAAAGATACAAACCTGACTACGCCTGATGTCTGAAGTGAGGGTAAATACTCATCAGGCAATATATGAACAAAAATATAAGACCTGAATAATGGTTCTTGTACCCACTTTTTCCGGTCGCTCCATTGTTTCAGTACTTTCTGAAGAGGCAAATAATTTTCAATTCTCCGTTCGTCCAGAAGTTGTGAAACTTTTTTTTCCCAGCGGGGTTTTGTATACAAAGCGTACCAATTCTTTTCAGGCATAATATCAAATTGATATTCACTAGAATAACCGGAATTCACTTCTAAGTTTATCGACATAATCCAACTTTTCCCATGCAAAAAACTCCACTTCCTTTTGTGTTCTTTCTTCGAGGGTGGAATTACTGTCAGTTATTATCTCAACGAAATCTTTATGGTAGTCTCTTCCCATGTGCCCATAGGCGGCAGTTGGGAGATAAATTGGATTTTTAAGTCCAAACCTCTTAATGATAGCACCTGGCCTTAGATCAAATATACTAAGGATTTTTTGTGCTATCTCACTGTCATTCATTTGAATTTTAGAAGTGCTAAAAGTATTTACAAACAGTCCAATCGGTCTTGCAACTCCAATTGCATATGCAACCTGAACAAGTATTTCATGGGCAATTCCTGCAGCGACCATATTTTTTGCAACATGCCTCATAGCGTACGCACCAGACCGGTCAACTTTTGAAGGATCTTTACCTGAAAATGCTCCTCCTCCGTGTGCACCCTTACCACCATAAGTATCGACAATGATTTTTCTGCCTGTTAATCCAGTATCTCCATGGGGACCACCTATCACAAATTTCCCTGTAGGATTTACATGCAGAATGAAATCATCATTGAAGATTTTTCTGATTTTAGCCGACGATCTCTTTTTTACTCGTGGGATCAGGATATTCATAACATCTTCTCTGATTTTTGACAGCATTTTAGAATCATCCGGATCAAATGCATCATGTTGGGTTGAAACAACTATAGTATGTATTCTTGCCGGTTGATGATTATTGTTGTATTCTATGGTCACCTGTGATTTGGAATCAGGCCGGAGATAAATCATTTCCTTTCCTTCCTTACGGATAACTGCCAGTTCCTGCAGTAATAAATGGGAGAGGTCTGATGCGAGAGGCATATAATCATCCGTTTCTTCGCATGCATAACCGAACATCATTCCCTGGTCACCTGCACCCTGTTCCATTTCATCGGTTCTTTCCACACCTTGCCTGATATCCGGAGATTGTTCATGAATTGTAGATATAATCCCACAGGAATCAGCATCAAACATGTATTCAGCTTTGGTATAGCCAATATTACGAATTACATCCCTGGCCACCTGCTGAACGTCGACATAAGTATTTGTGTGAACTTCCCCGCTTAGCACAACTAATCCGGTTGTTACCAGCGTCTCAATGGCAACTTTGGAATTATTATCACGCCTTAAAAATTCATCAAGCAAAGCATCTGATATCTGATCTGCAAGTTTATCCGGATGTCCTTCGGACACGGATTCTGATGTAAAAAAATAACTCATACTGTTTTTTTGAAGGTTACGAAGTAAATAATTATCCTCATGATATCCAAAAGTTATTATTTAGTCAAGTCCCTGAATACATCCTCAAGCTTTTTCTCTTTTATCTGCATTAACAATACCTTTAATCCATGTTCAACTGCAAATTCGAAAATCTCTTCGCGTATATCTTTACCTGACGGAGCCTGAATCAGCCATGTATTACCCTCTGTGTTTACTGGTTGTCCGGTCCCGGGAATGGAGATAAGCAGTTCAGAAGTTATTTTCTTGTTAAACTCGACAATTACTGTCTGGAAAGTTTCAGCGCCATGGCTTCTGATTTTCCCCGGTTCTTCATCCGCAACAATTTTCCCTTTATCAATAATTATAACCCTGTCGCAGATTGCCTCTACTTCCTGCATAATATGAGTTGACAACATAACTGTTTTTTCTTTACCCAATTCCGAAATCAGACTACGGATTTCTAGGATCTGGTTTGGATCTAATCCAGATGTGGGTTCATCAAGTATCAGTATTTCAGGATCATGTATAAGGGCCTGTGCAAGTCCGACTCTTTGCCGGTATCCCTTTGAAAGCGCTCCAATCTTTTTTTTCTTTTCAGCTTCAAGGCCGGTCTTTGCAATAATTGCTTCTATAAGTTCTTTTGAGTTCTTATTAATGCCATATAATCCCGCCACATATTTAAGATATTCAATAATATACATTTCAGGATAAAGAGGATTATGCTCGGGTAGATAACCTATTATTTTCCTGATATTAATTGAATTTTCGATAGTATTCAAATCATTTACAAACACTTCTCCTGAGGTAGGAGGAATATAACCTGTAATGATCTTCATCATGGTAGATTTACCCGCACCATTAGGTCCTATAAAACCTGCAACCTCTCCTCTGTTGATGTTAAAAGAGACATTATCCAGAGCTTTCTGTTGCCCGTAAAGTTTTGAAACATCTTTAACAACAATGGACATAGATCAGTTATTTCGTCAGGAATTGAGGGTGCTAAGATAAGGCTTTGTGATTTCTTTTACAATGAAAGCGTAGATTCTCGGCTCTTCTTATCTTCCCCACATAAATTGACCGACAGGAGCATATGCAGCCCTTGGATTTACACACATTACCGGAATCTTTGAGCTGTTTGCTATGATGAATTGTTCGGGGGCTCCAAACATGATATCAGCAATATTGATGTATTTGGTTGTCGTAATCAGGATCAGGTCTGCATTGATTTTTTGTGCAAATTCAA
>Ga0153916_10002958_pt1 | contig 12515 bp, 12 predicted proteins | sample Opewatmetagenome_FD_109642 | JGI IMG/M metagenome (GOLD analysis project Ga0153916, IMG submission 109642) | Freshwater wetland microbial communities from Ohio, USA - Open water 3 Core 3 Depth 4 metaG | ecosystem: Environmental > Aquatic > Freshwater > Wetlands | place: USA: Ohio, Lake Erie...
GATCGAAAGCAATGAAATATATTCGTGAAAATCGACGGCAAACGTCGGTGAGAGAAATCGCTCAAAGAACTTAGTGGGGATCGCCAGACCCCAAACCATGGAAAACCACAGCAAGAAATAAGCTACCCAACCAGCAGCCCGGGTGATATACCAGGTGGTATGCGTATTGTTCAGAGCGAACAACCTTGAAAGCAGGTTGGCGATAGTTTGACCGACTTGAAGATACCTGAAGACGAAGAAACCCAGCGCACCCAAAAGCAATGCACCCAGTAAGAAGCCTCCACCAAGTAACCAGATGGCCACGCGTTTATGCGTGGATTCACTTGAAATTGTTTTGAGATTAGACATGGAACACCTCATGATAATTGTTGGAACCATGCACCCAGCCGTGTTTATCCACAGCCAGATATGCTTTCGATGTTTGGTTTTTGAATAGTCCGTCAACACTTTGCGGTCCGGCTATCAGCAGGGCTTTGGCATATACCTCAGCCTGCACGGCAGCCTCAGCCCAAACGGTAGTGCTCAGCCATTCAGTCACTGCAGGTTGACCACTGCGCGGGTCAATGAGATGATGCTGTAATTGTCCATTGTGCTTCCATTGACGCTTGGCGATCGATGAAGTTGCCACAGCTCCCGGCATGACGTGCAAAACTGCCAGGTCCTGGTCAGGTTCAAGTGGGTTTTCCAGGCCGATCTCCCAGCTGGTTTCACCCTGTGGTAGGTTGATCAAGAACATATCACCACCTGCGCTCACCGCACACGCGCTTGAGACTGTTGCCAGCTGCTGTGCAGCTTGCTCGGCAATCCAGCCCTTGGCGATCCCGCCCAGGTCAACTTGCATGCCATGGGGCAACAGGATTGATTTTGTTGCCGGATCCAGCTGAATCTGCCGAAAATCGCGCTTTTCGACTAACCGGGGCGGCTCCATTCTTGGGGGGCTGTTTCTTATTTCATCCATACTTCGATCGTAACCGGCTTGTTTCAAAGCAGGCAGAATCGCTGGGTTGAATAACCCGTCCGTTTCGATAGCCATGCGCTGTGCTTGCTCGATCACTTGGTACATCTCTGCTGACGCGTGAAACCACACTCCCGCAGAGCGGTTGAGTTGGGCTAGCTCGCTCTCTTCTGAAAAACGGGTGAAACGCTGTTCGCTGCGATTGATGAACTCTCGTGCTAACAAGAACCCATTTTTTATCAGGGCAATGTCGCTTCCACTGGCGGCCAGCAGGATGTTCGAGTTCATTGCGCGAAATTCATCGTAGTTCATGTCAAGATCCACCAGGCACGTCATGAACCACCAGTCCGCAGACGTGGGCGCAAGGAAGGAGATTGGAATTGCCCTGAAAACGGAAACGTTCCAGATTGTGAGTTGCGGTTGAATGTTCTTATTGTAGGGTTAGAAGCAGGGGCGGATATCCCTGGCTGGTTGAATTGTAGCGGAGCCGGTTTATTGGCGTGTGCCAGGAGGACCCAGCCTGCAAGAAAGCTGATAAGGGATGCAACCGTGATCCAAAGCCGCATACTGTTTTTGATGATTTTCATATTCGGTACCTTTTGCTCATTACCCTTCGTGCGGGGGAGCGTCCAAACCCACCTGGTTTATAAGGATTGCCCCTGGTTAGTGAAATGTAGTTGTGTTACCTTGGGGGAGGTAGATATTTCCACTTTGGTCAATGACGATCACCCCCCGTTGTTGCAGCACCAATAAAAGTGATTGATATTGTTGGATTACTTGGCTCGCCTGATTCAGTTGTGCTTGTAGATCACTCACTTGCTGCTGTAATTGCTGAACATCCGACGAAGAAGATGCTGAAGATACAGCCGTATCGCCACCGGTATTTGTCAGGTTAGGTCCAGTTGAACTGGTATTGGGTGAATTTTGGAGTGCGATGGTATTTGTATTGGTAAGCGCGCTCAAACCGATAACCAGAATTCCTAAACCGATGACGGTGGTGATGATCACAGCAGTCAATATGGCGGATATGTGTTTCATAGGAATTTCCCTTCTAAGATACCTGATATTGTGCATCCAATTCACCATAATATATCAAGTGAAGATGACAATCAGATGAACTGGCACATGATAGATATACACTATCATCGACAAATACCAGTCAGGTGTGTTTATATCGCAGCGTTTTCAAATTTACTATCGTATATCTGCCTGACAGCTGATGCCGTCTTTTTTACTTTTGCCCAGACCTTCCCAGACATTTCCAGTCAACTTTTCCCCTGGTTTGCCCTTGTAAAGTCCTGAATTAAAGGATATTATCAAAACAAGCGATAATAAAATAATCGATCAAGATATTCCTGCCAATTGGTTAAGTGAGGTCAGCTATGGCAGAGTCGTTGCAAGCCCAAATAGATAAAGTGCGTGCCTCGATCATCAGGCTCGAGTCACAGCGAGGTGTTTTGGGGGATGAGACTGTCAACACAGCTTTAGATGCCTTACATCAGAAGCTGGCTGTGCTGGAGGGGCAAGCTGCGGCGCTGTCGGTTCCGGTCGAAGAACGCCGTATGGTCACCATCCTCTTCATCGACATGGTCGGTTCAACCACTATGGCCGAAAAACTGGACCCCGAAGAATGGCGTCAGATCGTGACCAGGCTGCACACCACCTTGGGTGAGGCGATAACCGCCCACCATGGGACAATCGCTCAATTCCTGGGCGATGGGTTATTAGCCTTTTTCGGATCAAAACAAGCCAGTGAGCATGACCCCGAAAACGCCATCCGGGCTGCTTTAGATGGTCAGACGGCAGTGGCAAACCTACCTCGGTCAGAAATAGTGCAGCTGCGTGCTGGCATCCACACCGGGTTGGTCGTGGTGGGTGAGCTGGGTGATGCCACCCATAAAGAATTCACCGCCAGTGGGGATGCCATGAACCTGGCCGCTCGCCTGCAATCGGAAGCACCGCCGGGTGGTACATTGATCTCCCACGATACTTACCGCTATGTGCGAGGGGTCTTCAACCTGACCCCGCGCCCTCCATTATCCGTGAAAGGTAAAAGCGAGCCTCTACAGACTTATCTGGTAAGGAGCGCCAAGCCGCGCCCGTTCCGCAATGTGGCCCGCGGTGTGGCAGGCGTCGAAACCCGTACCATCGGGCGTGAACTTGAAATGCAAACCCTGCAACAGGCTTATTTGCGGGCTTACGAGGAGCATAGCATGGTCTGGGCTCAGCTCTTGAGCGACCCCGGGGTGGGGAAAAGCCGCCTGATGATGGACCTGAGCGACTGGATGGACCTACGCGAAGAAACCTATCGCCTGCTGCGCTCTCGGTCTTTTCCGGATGATGCCAACCAGCCTTATGCACTGGTGCGGCGCATGTGGTTCGAGCGCTTCCAGATTACCGACGACACCCCGCTGGAGCAGGCGGAAGCAAAGTGGGTGAGGCGCGTCAAGGAGTTCTCTCGGCAAGACGATTGCGAGGAAGCCGCGCATGCCCTGGGACTGCTGGTTGGTTTACCCTTCGAGAACAGTCCCTACATCAAAGCCATGCGCAACGATCCTATCCAGGTGAAAGGGCGGGCGCTGGTCGTCAGCCGTGAGTTGGTCCGGTCTATGCGCCAGGAATACCCGGTTGTGGTACTGCTGGAAGACTTGCAGTGGTCCGATGCCGCCTCCTGGGAATACCTGATGGAAGTATTTCTGGGCGAAACAGCAGGTGAGACCAATGGTGAACCCGAAGGGCAACCTGCAGAGGTACCCAACGCTCGGTCAAATGGGCTATTCATCCTGAGCGCGGCTCGCCCGGATTGGAGCCCACCGCAAGAGTTGGTTGCGCTATTCAAGGATTCTACCCTCATAGAGAAAGAGCCCGAAAAAACAAGGCCTGAAAAATGGGGCACGCTGGTATCCCTTGCGCCGTTGACCGACCAGGCGACGCGCGAGCTGGCAATAGAATTATTCCAGCAGGTCGAAAATACCCCCAAACAGATCATCGACCTGATAGTCGAGCGCTCGGAAGGCGTGCCATATTATGCAGAGGAGATGGTCAACTGGTTCATTGACCACGTATCCTAGATACGCGTGCAGAACCATGGCGCTTCTTGCCAGAAAGGTTGAAGGAGCAGCCGCTGCCAGCTACTTTGCAGCACTTGCTGCTGACCCGCCTGAGCTCGCTTTCCCAGCCAGAGCGAGCCGCTCTGCAGCGTGGATCTATCTTCGGTCGGCGTTTCTGGACCGGAGGCGTAGAAGCTCTGGGTGTATCTAATGGGGCGGAGACCCTGGGGAATCTGCAGCCACGCGGCTTTATCGAGGCCCAGCCCGAGTCAGCCTTCCAGGATGATACCGAATGGAGCTTCTACCAAAACCTACTGCAAGAAGTGACCTACGAGAGTGTGCTGAAGCGCGAGCGCCTCGCGCTGCACAAAATAGCAGCCGGCTGGCTGGAACGACAGGCGCGCCAGGCCGGGCGGCTGGATGAGTTTGCCGGGCTGCTGGGGGAACACTACGAGCGAGCCGGCGAGTTGAACGCTGCGGCGGACTGGTACATGCAGGCTGGCAGGCGTGCATTCGGCCAGGGGGCGCCGCGTGAGGCTGCCGGTTTTTACACCCAGGCGCTGGAGCTGCTCCCGCCGGTCGACCGTGAACGACGCTGGCAGACTCTGCTGGAGCGGGAGGAAGCTCTTTCTGTGCTGGGCGAGGCTGAGCCCTGGAAGGCGGCCACCACCGCCTTGCTGGAGCTGGCGAGCGCTTTCGACGATGATAATTACCTGGCTGAGGCTTATTTCCGCCAGTCGATATGTAGCTTGCGTACAGGGGATAGATCCATCAGCGACCAGGCCTGCCGGGAAGCGCTCGCAACCGCACGGCGCTGTGGGAACGAAGCGATCGAGGCAAAAGCGCTTTCCTCGAATGCAGGTGCGAGTTTACACCTTGGTGATAAACCTGCCACTATACAAAATATCGAAGAAGCCCTGCAACTGGCTCGTCGCTTGGAAGACGAAAGCGTGCTGGCTTTTGTCCTTTACCGGGCGGCTGGTTGTTACAACGAATTAGGCGACGTTGCCAGGTCTACTCCGCTGCAAATTGAGCAGATCGAGCTGGATCACCGCCTGGGTAACCGCAGCCAGGAAGCGATGGGCCTGGCAAATATGGGCGTTTCCTATTCTGAGATGGGGCTGTATAAACAGGCCCGGTCGCTAATCGAGCAGTCCCGTACGATCAACGAAGCCCTCGGCGCCCGCCGTCCGCTGGCACATTGCCTAATAACCCTGGGGTATATTTATCTATGGACTGGCGACCTGCGGAAAGCACGCCAATTGATGGATGAAGCCCTGCAGGAAAATTCCCTAACCCAGGATAGCGAAATGAAGGCCTTTATATTAGATAGTTTAGGAAGAGTGTTGTTGGTGATGGGTGATGGGCACGGCGCATCCAGGCGTTTCAGCGAAGCGCGCGAACTGGCCACAAGCCAGGGGCTGGCTGCCCAAGCCTACGAATCGACAACCGGTTTGGCTGCCTGCGCTGTCATGCAAGGGCAGTTAGACGAGGCGCGTAAAACTGTTCATGAAGCCTGGGCATACCTCAAAGAACACGGATGGGTAGGAATGGGTGGTACCTATGGATATGTCTACCGCACTTGCGCTGAAGTTTTCGATGCCCTTGGCGAAGATGAAAAAGCCCGGACTGCGATTGAAAATGGCTATCAGGTGTTGATGGAAGTGGCGGATACGATCAACGTGCCGGAATGGCGGCAATCCTACCTCGAAAATGTGCCCGACCACCGGGCACTCATGGAGATGTGGGAGCGCAGGAAGCAGTGACACTTGCCTTGAGGCGGATAGGTCACGCCCTCCTGAGCAAACAAGAGCTTTATCGGAAGCCTCTCAGGAGGTTGAGTTTTTCGTATATATGGGTTTATAGATGGGTGTTTTTACTAACCCTCGACCATTATATGTGAAGGTATGCGCATGCCTTGTGAGGTATTCGCCTTATCGATATCCAGGGTTATAACGGCTGACTAAATCTGTCTTTATTTCTTGTGGCGACCAGCTGCAGGTGGTTGTATATTCCCTGTGCTAAACATCTCTGCACTAAGCCTGTATCCAACCGCCTCAAGGCGTGGAGAGAACATCGGTCGAATTCCGGTTGGCCTAAAATATCCAACAACTGCGCCTTCCGGTGAGACACCCGTCTGGTCAAACTTGAAAATATCGGTCATGACGATTGTGTCACCTTCCATACCCGCAACTTCAGAAATTGCAGTAATTTTTCGCGGACCATTTTTCAGCCGCGACTGGTGGACGACCAAATCCACCGCAGAAGCAACCTGTTGGCGGATAACCTTTAGCGGTAACTCCATCCCTGCCATGAGCACCATGGTTTCCAAGCGCATGAGTGCATCACGCGGCGAGTTGGCATGCAAAGTGGTGAGTGAGCCATCATGTCCAGTGTTCATCGCCTGTAACATGTCCAGCGCTTCACCCCCTCGACACTCACCCACGATGATTCGATCTGGACGCATCCTTAATGAATTCCGGACCATGTCTCGGATGGTTACCTGCCCGCGACCATCAATGTCTGGAGGCCGTGACTCCATTCGGACCACATGGTCTTGATCCAATCGGAGCTCTGCAGAATCTTCAATGGTAACGACCCGCTCCGTCTCAGGGATAAAACTAGAAAGCACATTGAGCAATGTTGTTTTGCCCGAACCCGTACCCCCCGAAACAACGATATTCAGCCTCCCCAGGACGCAAGCCTTCAGAAAATCAGCCATCGTGCGTGTGAGAGTATCAAATTCGATGAGTTGATCAATAGTGAATCTAGTCTTACTGAACTTCCTTATTGTGAGCATAGGTCCATCAAGGGCAACTGGTGGGATTACATCATTAACCCGTGAGCCATCCGGTAAACGTGCATCCACCATCGGGCTATCCGTATCCACTCGGCGGCCAAGTGGAGAGATGATCCTCTCGATAATACGCATGATATGCGCATCACCATCAAACTTTACACTGGTTTCAATGAGCTTACCTTGACGTTCAATGTAAACCTTATTTGCGTGGTTGACCATCACCTCGTTGATTTCCGGATCATCCAGCAAGGACTGGATAGGTCCAAAACCAATCAAGTCGTTCAAAATGTCTCTAAAGAGCTGAACTCGCAGACTCTCTGGTAGTTTTAAGCCAGTTTGCTCATAAGCTTTGGTCAGGCCATCTTGAACAAGTGCCGCTCGTTCCGTCGAAGAAGTTGATACCTGGGTAAATTCATGAGATACAGCGTTGGTAAGAAAGGCTTTCAGCTTGGCGAGGTTAGAATCTTGTGCGGGTAGGTTACCGGACTCCATTGGGTTCTCCATAAGTATTCTCCTGTTCACTCCGGCTTATCTTGATGTTCTTCTTTGGGCATCAGCCAGACGATGTGTTCACGATTGATAGCTAGAAAGTCGCTATTGTAAACGATTTCGCCTTCCAGGCTGAAGATTTCGGCATTGGTCACAGCTAAAAAAAGATTGGCTTGATTGATTTCATCACTTAAACGTTCACCCTTGCGAACATGCACATAGCCTCGGATGTGATGTGTCATTGTCTGTATCTGACATAAAACTACATCTTTTGTGATGACATCAGTGTAAAATTTTCCTTTTTCATCAAATTCGAGAACCATTGCTAATCTCCTTAATGGCTTGCCTGGCCGTGATACATTTGGCAATCTGATTGGCACCCACCCGGTATGGATAATTGGATAAATCGCGGACGAGCTGCTTGGGTTTTAATCTATGCATAAACTGCCTGCTATCCCGGGAATTTGACAAGGATTGTGTGTCACACCACTGCCATGCATGCGTCGATAGTTGTCATTCTAAAGTCTAGCTACTTAATTATCCAGTGGATTACAAACCACACGGGATAGGATTTAGCTATTGCCTTCAATATCGTAGTGCAACACTTGTGCCAATGTATTCGTTTAAGCAGATTGCCAGGTTCAGTATTAATCAGTATGTCATACACAGGCACGTTGACTGAATGACATAATTATACGAAATCTTAAAATATCGCGCTTTTTGCGGAAAGTTTGCATAATACTCTTGCAAATTAGAACATATGTGCTATAATAAGCTCATGAACATGTGCCTATCCATCTGCGTACCTCACTCCTTCCCGAGGAATAATCGTTTCGATTTGTTTTATCTGAAACAAATCTGGTAATATTTTGATGACCCACTCCCTGCTTCCTCCCCGTGGGATTTTCGTCCCCACCCATATGATCTTCAACCATGAGTTGCCCTCTGCAGTCTTGGTAACCTGGATCCAGCTCCGCTGCCTGGCGTGGGATAGTTGGGTTACACCACCCCTGAGCATATCTGAGCTTGCCGCTCTCACTGGTATTCACCCTGCCAGGCTTCACAGGCATGTGTCCCAACTTCAATCCATTTCCGCACTTTCATGGCGCTCCACAGTGCATGGGAAGATCATTCTGTCCTTCCCTGAAGATCCACTAGTAGAGCCAGGACATAATTTGGAGGCTCGAAATCTCGTGAGATCTTCAATCGTCAATTCAGAGAAGAGAGAATCAACTGATCCCCCTTCATACTTTCCCCCTCAAATCTTGGGTTATCTATCATTCCAGGAAGATGAAGAAGAATTACAGGAGGTCTTCTGGCAGCTTGAGAACCAATCTGTAGCGCCGAAATGACTTCTTATGAAAAGATACAGGCAGTCATGCCAGAGCATGACTGCCGCAAGCAGAATCTTGGTGATGAAATCTCAATTTAACTAGCCAGTCGTCTGGCTCCTCGTTTCCAGCATCTGGATCAGTGCCCTGACCAGGATCGGGGTCACCTGAGAAGTCCCAGCACTGCTTGTGGATTTTGTTGCAGTGGTTGTGCTTTGGGTGGTCATCCCTCCTGTGATGTCACCCATGGGTATGCCACCTCCGTCTGAAGGCATCTCACCTTGCCCTCCCGATGGGACATCCTGGCTCAACCCAGAAGAGCCGGGTGTGCTGGCTGGGGCGCTGGCATTATTACTCCCACCCAGAGTTCCCATGATCTCACTCATCGATTGGTCAGTCAGATTCATTGCCTCGATCGCTTTGACTTGATCGGTTGTCATCGTCCCCTGGATTTGCTTGACTAAAGCCTCCAGCTCTACCTTGGAGCTTGTGTCGCTTTCGCTCAAAGATTGGTATCCTTCCCACAGGGTGAGTAGCTGTGTCGCCTGCGTCGATGTTACCGCTGTGTTCGTACCTTCCAGCTTGAGTGTACCGAGCGCCAGCTCGGCAGCCGTTGATAAATTATTACTTGTAGAAACAGTCGAGGTGCTCGCGGCTGTGCCGCAGGTGTCTAATAACAACACCGCGATTAAAATCAAACTTGAGCAGATGGTGCAAATTTTCCTGTTCATAATATACCTCCTGAGAAATTTGCATTTGGGTTTTCACCAAAATCACCTGATTCGTTTAGAACTTTTACCTGATGCAACACATGTGAAAACTTGATCTGTGAAAATCTTAGCGAAATTTTATTTAAGGATTATTCAGGAGTTATTTAGACAATGAAAAGATACTCCCTCGTGATTAGCATTCTTAAAGGATCGGTTCTTATTGTTAAGTGATGGCATCCCAACTTATCTTTGCAGCATACCGAGCATAGATCTCTTCCTGGACCCATGACCTCAAGATAACCCATGCTATAATGAAAACGATTTACACCCAGCTAGATGGATAATCAGGGCGAGGACAATGAAAAACGCTATCTATATCCTTCTCATTATTGCACTATTGATAGCTGCATGCCAACCCGCTTCATCGACTGGGCAGGAAGGTAAAAAGGCGATTGTAGTCACCTACTCGATCCTGGGTGCTTTGGTTAATGATCTGGTCGGTACGCAAGCCAATGTAATCGTGCTCATTCCCAATGGGCAGGATCCACATGAATGGGAGCCTTCGGCGAAAGATATCGAGACCTTGAATAAAGCTGACTTGATCGTACAGAACGGACTGGGTTTGGAAGGTGGGTTGGAGAAAACTTTATCACTGGCTGAAGCGCAAGGGGTAAAAACCTTCGTCGCTTCCGATCACATTACCATCCGCAAGGTGGGCCAGGGAGAAGGTATCCCCAATGGCGGTCCCGATCAAATGGTGGGAGCTTCCGACCCTCACCTTTGGACAGACCCGCTGACAATGAAGCAAGTCCTGGTTGCATTGACAGAACAGATCAAAACGGACCTGGGTCTAGACGTCTCGGTTCGTGCTCAGGACCTTGAAAATCAACTTGACAGCCTCAACACAGAAATAACCACCCAAGTAGACAGTCTGTCCGCAGCGAACCGTAAATTGGTCACCGGGCACGATTCGTTGGGTTACTTTGCCCAGCGCTATGGGTTTAAGTTAGTGGGAGCCATCATCCCCAGCCTTACCTCCCAGGCAGAGGTGTCCGCTGCTGATCTGGCCTCTTTGAAAACATTAATCCAGGAAAATCAGGTGAAGGCGATTTTTTCTGAGCTGGGCACACCAACCGCCATCTCAGATGCCATTGGCAGGGAGACAGGTGTGAAAGTCGTTGAGTTGGCTACCCATATCCTTCCACCGGACGGTTCGTACTTTACATTTATGCGCAATCTGGACCAGACGATTGTGGAAAACCTGCGATAGACATGAACATATTTATCACACCCTTTTCGTCCAATTCCTTCATGCTCAATGCCTTATTAGCCGGGGTCTTGGTGTCCCTCGCCTGCGGGATCATTGGCACCTTCATTGTATTGCGTGGCCTGGCATTTATTGGTGATGCTCTCGCTCATGGCGTCTTGCCGGGTATCGCCTTGGCGCTTTTATTAGGTTTCCCGGGTATACTCGGAGCGACTATTGGAGCACTGGTGATGATCGGTGGAATCAGCCTGATCACCCGCCGAACGCGTCTGAGCTCCGATACAGCCATCGGGCTATTATTCGTGGGTATGCTGGCCTTGGGGGTGGTGATCGTCTCACGGTCCAACTCATTCAGCGGAGACCTTGTGCGAGTTCTCTTTGGTGAGATTCTTGGCATCGCCCCAAGCGCTCTGTTGATCCAATTGGCTGCCACCTTGGTCATACTTGTCACTGTTATTGTCTGCGCCCGTCCCTTCATAATGCTGTGTTTCAGCCCTGAACAGGCACAGGTAGCTGGCTTCTCGGCAAGTTTATATCACAACATCATGCTGGCCCTGGTTGCCCTGACTGTGATCACCTCCTTCCAGACGGTTGGGACACTGCTGGTGTTTGGCATGCTGTTGGCACCAGCTGGTGCTGGCGCGTTGATCGCCCGCCGTGTCCAGAGCATGATGCTCTGGGCGGCTGGTTTTGGCTCACTATCAGTCTATTTCGGTCTGCTGGTAAGTTATCATTTCAACCTGGCTGCAGGCGCGTCGATCGTTCTAGTAGCCACCCTGATCTTTTTCCTGGTCTTTTTCCTACGCGGCCGCCCGTTGTCTACTTTTGGATCGCCCCCCAAAATAGGCTGACCTATGCAATCCGCATCTATTATCCCTGAAAAGAATTCATCTTCATGCGTGATTGCCCATAACCTGGATATTGGTTACCAGGGAGAGGTCATCGTACCGCAGGTTAACTTTGGGCTCACCTGCGGGGAGTCGCTAGCTCTGGTGGGTATCAATGGTTCGGGAAAAACCACCCTGTTAAAGACGATCGTCGGATTGTTGCCGCCTATTAAGGGTGAAATCACCGTCTTGGGTAACCCACCCGGCAAAAACCCCCATCAACTGGCGTATTTGAGCCAGTTCCACGACTCAGGTTTCATCCTACCACTGCGAGTGAAAGATGTTGTGCAGATGGGTCGCTTCAGCGATAAAGGATTATTCGGTCGAATGACCCGTCTTGACGAGGAGATCATCACCGCCTCCATGCAACGTTTGGGCATCGAAGACCTGCGCGATGCTCCATTGCGTATGTTATCTGGAGGGCAGCAGCAGCGCGTCTATATGGCACAGGTGCTGGCGCGCCAAGCGGACCTTATTGTGTTGGACGAGCCCACCTCCAGCCTGGATGCCTCCGGTCGTAAGCTGTTTTCGCACATCATGGATGAAGAACGCCAACGCGGAGCTATGATTGTGGTGGCCACTCATGACATTCAATTAGCAGCAGAGTGCAATCAGGCCATGCTTCTCGCGCGCGAGGTAGTCGCGGTTGGCCCTGGTGATGAAATTCTGACCCCCGAAGCACTGCTGAAAACTTTTGGAATCGTCTTGCTCTATCAAGGAGAGGATAAGGGCGTGGGTATTGTTGAGCGTGAGCACGGGCACAACTAGCTGAATAGAAGTCGATGAGGAGATGCTCCCATGACAGAAAAAGAACTTGGCTATGTCGAATTGGAATGGACCTGCAAACACTGTGGCACAATCAATCCTGGGATGAAACGTGTCTGCACAAATTGCGGCGCACCCATCGCGCAGGATGACAAGTTCGAGTTACCTGATCAGCAGGAGCTAATCACTGAAAAAGAAAAGCTGGACGAAGCTAAGAAAGGTCCAGCCATCCAATGCCCCTATTGCAATGTGCTTAATCCA
>Ga0153916_10002959_pt1 | contig 12514 bp, 12 predicted proteins | sample Opewatmetagenome_FD_109642 | JGI IMG/M metagenome (GOLD analysis project Ga0153916, IMG submission 109642) | Freshwater wetland microbial communities from Ohio, USA - Open water 3 Core 3 Depth 4 metaG | ecosystem: Environmental > Aquatic > Freshwater > Wetlands | place: USA: Ohio, Lake Erie...
GCCCAGCGACGCCGGCAGCAGCGCCTCGAGATATTGGCGGAGCGCCTTCGCCAGACTCGCCGAAGCGCCGCCGGTGCCGACGGCGAGCATCACCGGCGCGCGATCGACGATCGCGGGCAGGGTAAAATCGCACAGCGCCGGACGATCGACCGCGTTGACGATGAGGCCCCGCGCTTTCAGCCGGGCGACGATTGCCTCGGCCTCGGCCGCGTCGTCCACCGCGACGATGGCGATCCGCGCCTTCGGGTCGTCTTCGCCGACGATCCGCGCCCCCGCCCGCGCCAAAAGCCGCGCCTTGGCGTCGCGCGCCGCGCCCTCCCCGATCAGCATGACCGGCTGATGCTTCAGGTTTAAAAAGATCGGTAGCGCCTCCATCGCGCCACTTGTCGCGCGGAACCGCCGCCTTGCCAAGCCGCGACGGTTGCGATCAACGGTTCGCCGGGCTAGGTCTCCCTCACAAACAGAGCGAGGCAAGCAAACAAGATGAGCACCGTGGCGACGCTGGTCGGCCTTATCCAGATGGTCCTGCAAATCCTGATCTGGATCATCGTCATCCAGGTCGTGCTGTCCTGGCTGATCGCCTTCAACATCATCAATTCGCAGAGCCCGTTCGTGCGATCGATGCTGAATGGCATCGAACGGCTGCTCGAACCGCTGCTCCGGCCGATCCGGCGAATCCTTCCCGATCTTGGCGGGCTCGATTTCTCGCCGATGGTGCTGATCCTGCTACTCATCGCGATCCAGCGCCTGCTGCCGGCCATCCTCATCGATACGGGGCTGCTCTGACCGCCTGGGAGCGACAGGATGACGGCCTGATGCTGGCTGTCCACGTCACTCCCAAGGCACGCAAGAACGAGATTGCCGGGCTTCATGCGGGCGCTGACGGCCGCGAGGCGCTGGCGGTGCGGGTGACCGCCGCGCCGTCCGATGGCGCCGCCAACAAGGCGGTGCTCGAAACCATTGCCAAGGCGCTCAAGGTGCGCAAAAGCAGCCTCCGCTTGCACAGCGGCGCGTCAGCGAGGCAAAAGCGCTTCCAAATCGACGGCGACCCGGAGCTGCTGATCGAGAGACTGACGACCATCATTGGAGACATAGAGAATGACCGCTGAACTGATCGACGGAAAAGCTTTTGCTGAAGGGCTGCGCGCGCGCATTGCGACTGCCGTCCCGGCGTTCAAGGCAAAGACCGGCCGCGTGCCCGGCCTGACCGTGGTTCTGGTCGGCGAGGATCCCGCCTCCAACGTCTATGTGCGCTCGAAAGGCAAGGCGACGGTCGCCGCCGGCATGGAGAGCGGCGAGCATCGCCTGCCCGAATCGACGACGCAGGAAGAGCTGCTGGCGCTGATCCACCGGCTCAACAAGGATGACAGCGTCGACGGCATTCTGGTCCAGTTGCCGCTGCCCAGGCAGATCGACGAGCATGCCGTGCTCGCCGCGATCGATCCGGACAAGGACGTCGACGGCTTTCACGTCGTCAATGTCGGCCGGCTGGGCGTCGGCGAGCGCTTCCTGGTGCCCTGCACCCCGCTCGGCAGCCTGATGCTGCTGAAGGACCGGCTGGGCGATCTTTCCGGCATGAACGCGGTGGTGATCGGCCGCTCCAACATCGTCGGCAAGCCGATGGCGCAGCTGCTGCTTCAGGAAAGCTGCACCGTCACCATCGCCCATTCCCGGACCCGCAACCTGCCCGACGTGGTGCGTCAGGCCGATATTGTGGTCGCGGCGGTCGGACGTCCGGAAATGGTCAAGGGCGACTGGCTGAAGCCGGGCGCGACGGTGATCGACGTCGGCATCAATCGCGTGCCCGCCGAAACCGAGGGCAAGACCCGGATCGTCGGTGACGTCGATACCGCAAGCGCCATGAGCCATGTCGCCGCGATTACCCCGGTGCCGGGCGGTGTCGGGCCGATGACGATCGCCGTGCTGCTCCGCAACACCCTCGTCGCGGCGCATGTCCGCGCCGGCATGGCCCCGCCCGAAGGCCTGTGATCGAGCTGTTCGTCTCGGCGTTCGTCACCCTCTTCGTGGTGATCGATCCGCCGGGCTGCGCGCCGATCTTCGCCAGTCTCACCAGCGGCGCCGATGCCGGTCACCGGCGCCGCATGGCGATCCGCTCGGTGCTGATCGCCAGCGGCATTCTGTTCCTGTTCGCGGCCTTTGGCGAAGCGTTTCTCGGCGCGCTCGGCATCAGCCTGGATGCCTTCCGGATCGCCGGGGGAATCATGCTGTTCCTGATCGCGCTGGAGATGGTGTTCGAAAAGCGCACCCAGCGCCGCGAACACCGCGCCCAGGAGGTCAGCCAGGACCCCGAGCACGAGGATATCTCGGTCTTTCCGATGGCGATTCCGATGATCGCCGGGCCGGGATCGATCGCCAGCGCCATGCTGCTGATGTCGCGCAGCGAGGGGATGGAGCAGAGCCTGGTCGTGCTTGCCGCCCTGGCCCTGATCCTGCTGCTGACGCTCATCGCGCTGTTGCTCGCCGCGCCGATCATGCGGCTGGTGGGTCCCAAGGTGGAAGCGATGGTGACGCGGCTGCTCGGCGTCATCCTCGCCGCGCTGGCCGCCCAGTTCGTCATCGACGGGGTTCGCGCCAGCCTGATCTGAGCTTCAAGAGGGTTCCGGCGCAGGGCCTCTATTTCTCGACCTTCCACAGGCGGTAGGGATTGCCGGCGGGCAGGCCGACCGGCGTCAGCCAGCCGGGCGCGCGACCCTTTGCCAGGCGGGCGTAGAAACCGTCCTTGGCGCGCTGCAGATACAACCCGGTCTCCGACGCGCCAGCGCACAGCAGCACATAAGCCGCGCCATGACGATCGATGATCGCCCGCGCCTCGTCCGGCGTGCCGCCCCAGGCGTTCATCAGATCGACGATCGCCGCGCCGTTGCGATGATAGGGGCCGGCGATCGCCGAATGATGCGTCCTGACGATCAGGCGCGGCCCCAGATCGAGCATCGTCAGCATCGTCGCCGGCGGCAGGCGGTTCAGCGGCGCGAGCGCCGCTTCCCGCGCGCAGAGCACGTCGGCCTTGCGCGTCTTGCTGACGCTCCGACTTTTTTCCCTGGGGATCAGCGTCGATCCATATTGCGCCACCAGGCCGGAGGCGATTAGGAACCCGGCCACCGTCCCCAGCGCCCGGACCAGCATATGACGGCTGGCGCGCACCGGCCGGACGAGCGCCCAGCACAAGGCGACGGCGCCCGGGACCGCCAGCGCCTGGGCGAGCGGCGCGGCGCGTGTCTGGATGAGGCACAGGCCGGTTCCGAACGCGGTCATCAGCAGAAGCGAGCCCCAGCGAAGCAGCAGGCGGTGGTCGCGGCGATCCCGCCAGAGCGACCAGGCCGATCCGACAAGGCCGATCACCGGCAGCGCCATGAAGGTGATCGCCACCTCGAGATCCTGCCGGTAGATCGGGCGCGCCTCGCGGACGTTGGAAAGCCAGAGCCGCTTCAGGTCCGCGCTGAGCCCCGCATAGGGATCCGCCAGGCAACCCGGATAGAAACGGTATTCGAACAGCAGCAGCATGCCCGCGAGCAAAGCTGCGGAGGCCACTCGCCAGATCGCCCGCGCCGGCGAAAGCAATGCCAGGGCGACCGCACCGGCCCCCGCCAGCGTCGTCGCCCAGATATAGGCGGGCGACAGCGCATCGCACATCGCCACATCCCACCGCGCGGGGGTGAGGAACAGCGTCAACACCAGCGGCGCGCAGAGGCCGAGCACCGCGCCATAGGCCAGCAGCCGCGGGCGCTCGGCGGCGTCGACGATCCACAGCAGGATGATGGTCGCGCCGCCCATCGCGAGATAGGGCAGGGTTTCGATGCCGATCGCCATCGACAGCGCGGTCGCCAGCCCGGCCACCGCCCCGCCGACAAGGGCGCGCGAGGTGACGAAGCCCATCACCATCACCAGCGCCAGCGCGATCTGCCAGCCATGATGATCGATCCGGAGCGGCGACATCATGCCCAGCGTCGACGAGGCGCAGAGCAGGATCGCCGGCCCCAGCGCCCAGGCGGATGGCGCGACGGTGCGGCGCACGATGACCGCGAGCGCCGTCATCGCCGCCCCAAGGGACAACAGCGGAGCAAGCGCGACGGCGACGCGCTCCGCGACGGCGACCGACATGAAGGGCTTCAGCGCGAGGATGATCCCGGCCAGCGGCAGATCGACCAGCCGCGACCAGTGCATGTTGCTGCCGTGCGGCGGATCCATCCGGTGCTGGACGAGATCGTACCAGCCCTGCCCGGCGATCCAGTCGCGCACCTGCTGCAGCCGCATATTGTCGTCGGTGTCGGGCAAGGCGAGCCCGCCGATCGCCTTCCACTTCCAGATCACCAGCGTCGCGGCGGCGACGAGCCAGATAAGCAGCAGCAGAGAGGGCCAGCCGTCTTTCCCGCGGTCAGAACTTGTCACGCGTTTCGATCTCCAAATCTGTCGCCATCGGACTGCACGCGGGGCATTGCTGTTTCTTTCTATCCGTTTCAAGGACGCAAACCATCCCCACCACCCCATGTCCCGAGCCAAGGAGCAACGATCAAATGCCGGCGGCGAGCAAAGTAAGCGGTCAGATCGTCCGATACGGCATCAGCGGCGGGTTGCTCACCCTGCTCTACTCGGCGATCTACTGGACGACCGCGGTTCCGCTCGCGGTCCACCCCCTGCTCGCGAACAGCCTCGCCTTTCTGGTGACGGTGGCGGTCGGATATGTCGTGCATTCCCGCTGGAGCTTCCGCGGCCACGGCAGCCGCGACCGGCCGATGCTGTCTTATGCGAAGTTCTTCACGGTCAACATCGCCGGCTATGCGCAGAACAGCTTCTGGGTGTGGCTGATCGTCCAGAAACTCGATCTTTCGGTACCGCTGTCGATCGTGCCGATGGTATTCGTGACCCCGTGGGTGGCGTTCTGGCTGAACCGCCGCTGGACATTTCGCTAGGCGCTGCTCAAGGGGTGAATCGTGACGACTGTCTGCGCCTGGCTGGGAAAATATTGATGGCTGACGACGCCAAGCTATCGAACTTCGCCGCGTCGGCGCCGTCCCCTCAAGAGCCGAACCGGGCCAGGGCGATGGTGGCGGGTGATGTGGGGCACGTGCCGCTCCTGCTCTATGGCATGCTGTTGTTCTGCCTCGGGGTGATCATGTATCTCTCCGGCGTGCTGATGGTTTTCCCACGCTATCTGCTGGGCCTCCATGATCCGCTCGATCCGGTCAGTCAGTGGCTGGTCTGGTATAGCGGCATCCCGATCGTCGCCGGGGTCGCGCTCGCGCTTGTCGATCTGCTCTTCTTCCTCGACCGCAAGCGATCGGACGCGCCGGTGCGTTTCGATCCGATCGACAACCGTTTCGTCACGGTCGCGCTCACCGCCTACAACGACGAAGAAAGCATCGCTGCCGCGGTGGAGGATTTTCGCGATCACCCCATGGTGCGGCGGGTGATCGTGGTCAGCAACAACAGCCGCGATGCGACCTTCGAACGCGCCGAGGCGGCGGGTGCGATCACCTTCAACGAGGAAGCGCCCGGCTATGGCCGGTGCGTCTATCGCTGCCTCACGGAAGCCGCGCGCTTCGACGACGTCGATCTGATCGTGCTGTGCGAAGGCGACCGCACCTTTCGGGCCTATGACATCGAAAAGCTGCTCGCCTATGCGCCGCACGCCGACATCGTCAACGGCACCCGGACGGTGGAGCCGCTGCGCCAGCACGTCACCCAGCTCTCAACCTTCATGTATTACGGCAATGTCTTCGTCGCCAAACTGCTCGAGGCGAAGCATCTCGGCCGGGGCACGATCACCGACGTCGGCACCACCTACAAGCTGTGCCGCCGCAAGGCGCTCATGGACCTGCTGCCGCGGCTCAATCCGGCGATCAATCTGGAATTCAACGCGCATTTCTTGGATGTCGCGCTTCGCCATGGGCGGGCCCTGGTGGAATGCCCGATCACCTTCCATGCGCGCGTGGGCGTCAGCAAGGGCGGCAATACCAACAACTGGCGCGGCTTCACGGTGGGGGTGCGAATGATCCGGGGAATCGTTTTCGGCTGGAGGGTCCCGGCATGACCGCGGGCTATCATGACTCGCGCCTCGCGCATGATCCCAGGCGGAACACCGTCTGGAAAAGCCTCTGGCGCTATTATTTCAGCAAGCGCATCCGGCCGGACGCCTGCGTGCTCGACCTCGGCTGCGGCTATGGCGACTTCATCAACAATGTCGTCGCGCGCCGCCGGATCGCGCTGGACGCCTGGCCCGATTTCCCGCGCCATCTCGCGCCCGGAATCGAGGCCATCGTCGGCAGGCTCGACAGGCTCGACCAGATCGAGGATGGCTCGGTCGATTTCGCCTTCGCCAGCAACCTGTTCGAACATGTCACCCAGGCGGAGTTCGCGGGCGTGCTGGACGCGCTTCGCGCCAAGCTTTCAACGGATGGCAGCCTGACCATCCTGCAGCCCAATTATCGTTATGCCTATCGTGAATATTTCGATGATTACACCCATATCCAGGTTTATTCGCACATCAGCCTGACGGATTTCCTGGCGGCGCATGGATATGAGGTGACCGAAGTGAAACCGCGCTTCCTGCCGCTCACGGTGAAATCGCGCCTGCCGACCTGGCCGGTGCTGATCGGGCTCTATCTCGCCTTGCCGTTCAAGCCGATGGGCAAGCAGATGCTGGTCCGCGCGCGGCCGGTGAGAGGCGGCGCATGATCGGCGCGAGCCCGGTCGAACGCTCCTTCGTCACGGGCGCCGACGGCGCCGGCTGGCGCATCGCGGCACGGCTGGCGCTGGCGGCGCTTGGTGGCGCGCTGCTTTATCTCTTTTTCCTGTTTGTGACCGATGTCGTCGCCGCGGTGCGCTTCCCCCTTGAGCTTGATTATGGCGAAGGGATCGTCTGGCAGCAGGCGCTGATGATCTTCCGGGGCGATGCCTATGGCGACATCACCCGGTTCCCCTACATCGTGTTTCATTATCCCCCGGTCTATCATCTGCTGACCGGCGCGCTGGCGGCCACCGGCCTCGATGCGCTGATGGCCGGCCGCCTGTTGTCGGTGTTCGCCACATTCTTGATCGGCGGGGTCGCGGGGGCGCTGACCTATCGCGCCGTTCGCGGCGAGATCGGACCTGGGGCAGCCGCGCTCTGCGCCGCGGTCGCTGGGCTTCTGACCTTCGCCTACTGGCCGGTGCTCCGCTGGGCGCCGCTGATGCGGGTCGACATGGTGGCGGTCGCGCTGAGCTTTCTGGGCGTCTATTTCGGCACGCGATCGCCGGCACGGCCCTCGATGGTGCACCTTGCCTCTTTGTATTTCGTGCTGGCGGTCTACACCAAGCAGACCATGCTCGCCGCCCCGGTCGCGACCTATGCGGTGCTGTTCCTGGTCCGGCCCAGGCTGGCGCTGGCGGGCATGCTCTCTGCCGTCGCCATGGGATCGGCCGGCCTTGCCGCTCTCTCGTGGATGACCGAGGGCGGGTTTCTCCGCCATATCCTTCTCTACAATATCAACCGTTTCGAATGGGGCTGGCTCTGGATGGTCGTCAGGTCAGCCAGGATCCCCCTGATCTTTCTGGGGATCGCGGCCTTCGTCGCCCTCCAGACCTTCTGGAACCTGCTCAAGGATCGTCAGGGATCGTCCGGCATCGAGACGCTCCGGCACAGAATCGCCGCGAGCGAGCAGAACCTGATCCTTGCGGTCGTATCGGTCTATTGGCTGCTCGCGACCCTGATGCTGGTGCTGGCCGGAAAGTCCGGCTCCAATGTGAACTATTTCATCGAGTGGATGTGCGTCTGGAGCATCCTGATCGGCATCGGTGCAAAACATAGCGTGCTGCTGGCCTCGACTGGCCTGCCGCTCCGAAAGCGGGCCGGGCCCCGGGCACTCGTCACGGCCTTTCTCGCGACGCTCCTGCCGATCGCGCTCACGGCCCAGACTCTGATGGTGGACACGGTGCCCAATTTCCATCGCATCGCTCATGCGCCACTTCAGGAGAGGTCGAAGCTCGCTGCACGGATACGGTCGGCTTCCAAGCCGATTGTATCCGACGACATGGTGCTCCTGCTCAAAAGCGGGAAAGAGGTTCGTTGGGAATCGGCGATTTTCGCGGAGTTGGCCAGTACCGGGCTATGGGACGAGAAACCGTTTATCGAGATGATCCGAAGGCGGGACTTCGCGTTTTTTGTAACCGTCGGTCAGAGAGGCAATCGCCTGTTCAACAGCCGCTACACGACCGCCGTCGCCGACGCCATTGATGCCGCCTATCCCCGCAAGGAGTACAGCAAGGGCTACGTCCTGCACCTTCCCGCAAGCTGATGATCCGACGCGCTGGCGAACGATGAATTTAGAGATGGTTAACGTGAGTTAGGCATGGTGTTGCGGATGACACCTTTTCCCTTGTCCAAAAGCATCGGCAGCGATCCAACCGGCAACCTCGATCATAGCGGTCCCGGGCTGCTGCTATGGGTCTTTGGCGGGGCTTTTGTCGGCGTCTTTTTCTTCCTCCGCGACTTTCTACGGCTGGACGGCCTGACAGTGGCGCATGAAGTCATGTGGGGGCGGGACTTCATCAATGTCTGGACCGCAGGGCACATCCTCCGGGAAGGCAAGATCGAGATCCTCTATGACCTCGCCGCCTACCACCGATTTCAGGAAGCCCTGATCGGCACGGTGCTGGGGCGACATAATTTTTCGTACCCGCCCCTGACGCTTCCGCTGACGCTGCCCTTTGCCTACCTCCCTTATCTCGCCGCTCTGGCGGCATGGCTGGTGAGCACCGGCGGGCTGTTTGTGTACGCGGCACGACCGTTTCTGAAGGATAGCCGCCTGTCTGCGTGGGCAGCGCTGGCAACCCCCGCGGCGATCGTCAACATCTGGGCGGGGCATTATGGCTTTCTGATCGGCGCGATCTGGCTGGCGGCGTGGCATGCCCTCGACAATCATCCCCGGCGGGCGGGCATCCTGTTCGGCCTGCTGGCGATCAAACCGCACATCGCGGTGCTGGTCCCGATAGTGTTGATGCTGAGAAGACAGTGGCGCGTGTGCGCGATCGCGGCGGCGACCGTCGGCGTGCTGGTGGCCTTGAGCATCGTCTTCTTCGGTATTGCGCCGTGGAGGGAGTATCTCACCGTGACCACGGGTCAGCAGGCCCGCATGATCGACGCCGGAAGAGCGTTCTTCCACATGATGTCGACGTCTACAGCCACGGCAATGCTGCAGCTCGGCGCGCCATGGGCGCTCGCCATGGCCGCGCAATCAGCAATGGCGGCCTTGGGGCTTTGCTTTGTGGTAGTTGCCGCCCGGTCCCAGGCAACGACCGCAAGCCTGGCGTTTTTGACCGCGACCGCGACCTTCCTGGTCCTGCCCTATGCGTTCAATTACGACCTGACAGTTGTCACGCTCGGCGCCGCCCTGCTGATGACCCGCAATTGGCAAAACCTCAACACCGCCGAGCAATGCATGGTCGTCGCGGGCTTTCTGTCGGCGCAGATCGGGATGTTCCTTGCCGCATTTGGCGCACCGATCATGCCCCTCATGCTCGCAGGTTTAGCGCTCGTGCAACTCCGGCTCGTCCAACGCGCCGGCTCCCTCACATGTTTTGGCGCCGCCCCAGCAGCCGCAGCCGCAGCGCGTTCAATTTGATGAAGCCCTCGGCATCGCGCTGGTCGTAGGCGCCGGCGTCCTCCTCGAACGTCACCACCTTTTCCGAATAGAGGCTGTCGGGCGACTTGCGGCCGACCACCCAGGCGCTGCCCTTGTAGAGCTTCAGCCGCACCGTGCCGTTGACCCGCGCCTGGCTGTGGTCGATCGCCGCCTGCAGCATCTCGCGCTCGGGCGCGAACCAGAAGCCGTTGTAGACCAACTCGGCATAACGCGGGGCGAGCTCGTCCTTCAAATGCGCGGCGCCGCGATCGAGGGTGAGCTGCTCGATCGCCCGGTGCGCGATGTGCAGGATGGTGCCGCCCGGGGTTTCATACATGCCGCGCGATTTCATGCCGACGAAGCGGTTCTCGACCAGATCGAGCCGGCCGATGCCGTGGGTGCGGCCGAGATCGTTGAGCTTCGCGAGCAGGCTGGCCGGGGAGAGGCCCACGCCATCGACCGCGACCGCGTCGCCGCGCTCGAAATCGACGGTGATATATTGCGGCTGATCGGGGGCGTCTTCGGGGTTGACGGTGCGCGAATAGACATAGTCCGGCACCTCCTCCCACGGATCCTCCAGCACCTTGCCCTCGGACGAGGTGTGCAGCAGGTTGGCGTCGGTGGAGAAGGGCGCTTCACCGCGCTTGTCGCGCGGGATCGGAATCTGGTGCTTCTCGGCAAACTCGATCAGCCGGGTGCGGCTGGTGAGATCCCATTCGCGCCACGGCGCGATCACCCGGATATCGGGATTGAGGCCGTAATAGCCGAGCTCGAAGCGGACCTGGTCATTGCCCTTGCCGGTTGCGCCGTGGGAAACGGCGTCCGCGCCCACCGCCTTCGCGATCTCGATCTGGCGCTTGGCGATCAGCGGCCGGGCGATCGACGTGCCCAGCAGGTACAGCCCTTCGTAGAGCGCATTGGCGCGCATCATCGGGAAGACGTAATCGCGGACGAATTCCTCCTTGAGGTCGTCGATGAAGATGTGCTCGGGACGAACGCCCATCAGCTCGGCCTTGTGGCGCGCAGGTTCCAGCTCCTCGCCCTGGCCGAGATCGGCGGTGAAGGTCACCACCTCGCAGCCATAGGTCTGCTGCAGCCATTTCAGGATGACGCTGGTGTCGAGCCCTCCGGAAAAGGCCAGCACCACCCGCTTCACATCCTGCGACATCTTCATTGCTCCCTAAGCTGTAATCGCGCGCGCCTTGCCACCTGAGGCCTTCATGTTCAAGCGTGATACAGGTTCGCGTGTATAAACAGCGGATTATTGCGATGCCGATGCGTCGCCTGACGAGAGGATTTGTCCATGAAGAAGCTTGCGATTCTGGCCGTCGGTGTCGTCGGCCTTGCAGCGATTCCCGCGCTTGCCGATCATCACGGCGGCAAGATGGCGTGGAACGAGCCAACCACCCGCGCCGAAGTCGAGGCGCAGGTCAAGGACCGTTTCGCTGCCGCCGACACCAACAAGGACGGCGCGGTCACCAAGGCCGAGGCCGACGCCCATGCGGCGAGCATGAAAGTCGACTGGCAGGCGAAAGCCGCCGAGCGCCATGCGCAGATGTTCACCGAGATGGATGCCGACAAGAACGGCCAGATCTCGCGCGCCGAGTTCGATGCCATGCACGAGAAGCGCATGGCCGAGCGCCAGGAGACCCGGGGCGACCGGCCTGATCTGGGCGGGGGCCGGATGCATCATGGCCAAGCTGGCGGCAGGATGGGCTTCATGTGGTTCGAGCGCATCGACGCCAACAAGGACGGCAAGGTGACGCTCGCCGAGGCCCAGGCCAAGCCGCTCGAAATGTTCGACCGCGCCGATGCCAACAAGGACGGCACCCTGACGCCGGAAGAGCGCAAGGCGGCCTGGGGAGCGGGGTTCGCCGATCAGAAGGGCCCGCCGCAGCGCTAAATCCAGTGCTGATCTGAAATAAGAGGGCCGGCGTTTGCGCCGGCCCTTTTCCTTGGGGCCTCAGGCCTTCGCGCGATAAAGCTTTTCGGTCTCGCCGATATAGTCGCGGGTCAGCGGCACGGCGTCGCGATGGCGCGCCAGCTGAATCTGCGCGTTCATATGGCCATCATGGCGGAAGGCGATGATCGCGCTGGCGAGATAGAAGCTCCACATCCGGAAGAAGCGGGTGTCGTACAGCGCCTCGATCTCCGCCCGCTGCGCCTGCACCCGGTCATACCAATGCTGCAGCGTGTAGGCGTAATGGAGCCGCAGGATCTCGATGTCGGTGACCCACAGCCAGCTCTTCTCGATCGCCGGAATGACCTCGGAAAGCGCCGGGGAATAGCCGCCGGGGAAGATGTATTTGGCCGTCCACGGATCGGTCACGCCCGGCCCGTCGGCGCGGGCGATGGTGTGGATCAGCGCCACGCCCTCGGGCGTCATGCGGTCGCGCACCGTCTCGAAGAAGCGCCGGTAATTGGGCCGGCCGACATGTTCGAACATGCCGACGGACACCACGCGGTCGAATTGCCCGCCAAGCGCGCGATAATCGATCAACTCGAAGCGCACCCGATCCGCGACGCCCGCCTCCGCGGCGCGCCGCCGCGCGACGGCGAGCTGTTCCTCGGAAAGCGTGATGCCGGTCACGTCGACATCGGCGACGCGGTTGAGGTAGAGCGCGAGGCCGCCCCAGCCGCAGCCGATGTCGAGCACCCGCATGCCCGGCTTCAGGCAGAGCTTCGCGGCGATATGCGCCAGCTTGTCGGCCTGGGCCTGCTCCAGGCTGTTCTTGGGATCGGTGAAATAGGCGCAGCTATATTGGCGGTCGCGGTCGAGGAAGAGATCGTAGAGCCGGTCGCTGAGATCGTAATGATGCGCGACATTCTTCTTCGATCGCACCGCGTCGTTGAGCTGCTCCAGCCCCGACAGCCAGCGCTGCGCCTTCCACAATGCC
>Ga0153916_10002960_pt1 | contig 12513 bp, 11 predicted proteins | sample Opewatmetagenome_FD_109642 | JGI IMG/M metagenome (GOLD analysis project Ga0153916, IMG submission 109642) | Freshwater wetland microbial communities from Ohio, USA - Open water 3 Core 3 Depth 4 metaG | ecosystem: Environmental > Aquatic > Freshwater > Wetlands | place: USA: Ohio, Lake Erie...
AAGGGCGATTCGAGCCAGGCCACGACAATCGGGATCGCTTCCTGGAGGGTGAGAACCCTTCCTCCAAGAGTCAGACAATTCGAATCGTTGTGCTTGCGGCTGACTTCTGCCGTGTTAACGTCCCAGCAGGGCGTTGCCCTGATCCCCCTGAACTTATTGGCCACAATGGCCATACCCAGCCCCGTCCCGCAAAACAGGATGGCCCGGTCGCATTCCGCCCGGAGGACTGCTTCCATGGCCCGGGCTCCATAGTCCACATAATCGACTGTCTCGCCGGGGCCGCAACCAAAATCCGTGCAGCCCGTCCCTTTCTTTTTCAGGTAGGCCAAAACCCCGGTCTTGAGGTCAAAACCAGCGTGGTCAGAGGCCAAAGCGATTTTCATTGTCGGCCCTCCGTCAGAGTTTCATTGAAAAATTAGAGAACAGGGGACTCCCCTACATCTAACGGGATTGCGTATCTTCCAGCAATCTGGCTGCCTCGGGCATAAGGTCCATGGCTTTCAACACGACGGCGTCTGTTTTCAGGTAGGCCTTCGTGCCCTCTTCGATCCCCCCAAGAGAAGACACGATCTCCCGCTCCAACTCCCTTTTGATCTCTCCTTCCGCCTCCGTGAACTTGGCTTCGTCAAAGGGTATTTTGTTCTGCCGGAGATAGTCTTTAAAGTCCTCGATGACTTTGACGTCAACGACGGACTCCTTCCCGGCAACGGTCTTTTCGTCGCTGCGCGGAAAGGCGGAGTCCTTGGACAGCTTGGTCTGATGGTTGACTAACTTGCGGGCATAGCTGAAAAAGGATCCCTTGATCATCAATTCCGCCGTCAGCGGGGCCAAGTCGGGAGAAACCTCATAGTCCGGCGTGATCCCTCCCTGGCCGAGGACCTTCCTGCCTTTGGCTGTATACCGGACCTCCCTCTGCTCCTCGGGCGCCTTTTTATAGAGCATGTAGTCTTCTATATTCGTATAGTCTCTCTGAATCGACCTGCCGCTCGGAGTATAGTATTTTGCCGTGGTCAGGGCTACGGCAAGATTTTCGCCCAGCGGAAAAACGGTCTGAACGAGCCCCTTGCCCCAGGAGTCCTGGCCGACCAGCAGGCCGCGGTCATTGTCCATGATGGCGCCGGCGACGATTTCCGAGGCGCTGGCGCTGCCCCGGTTGATCAGGATGATGAGAGTGATGTTTTCATACTGGCCGTTTTTCTGGGCCCAGAATTCCCTGTTGTACGCTTTGTTGCGCCCCTTGATTGAGACAATCATGTCTCCCTTGGGCAGGAATTCATCCGAGACCTCGATGGACTGGAAAAACGGCCCGCCGCTGTTTCTTCTCAGGTCGAGGATGAGTTCCCTCATTCCTTGATCGACGAGAAGCTTCATCTTTTCTTCGAGCTCATCCGTTGTCGTCTCGGCGAAATTGCGGACAAAGATGTAACCTGCCTTATCGTTGAGCATAAAAGCATAGGGAACACTGCGCAGCGGGATCTCCTCCCGCTCGATGGTCAGCTCCAGCGGCTTGTCCAGTCCTTCCCTGACGATCGTAATGGTGACTTTTGTGCCTTTGGGTCCCCTGAGCTTCTGCATGGCCTCCACGCTGGAGATCGGCTTGGTGCTTTCGCCGTTGATCTCGGAGATGATGTCCCCGGGGAGGATGCCGAGGCGGCTCGCCGGGGTCCCTTCGATCGGCGATATGACAACCAGGTTGTCTCCCTGCTTGGAGATCTGAATGCCCAGGCCATAGTACTTGCCGGTATATTCCTCGCGCATGCGGGCGAAACTGTCCGGGTCCAGAAAATAGGAATGCGGGTCGAGCGTTTCGAGCATCCCCCGGATCGAGGAATACACCAGCTTCTCGGGTTCGACCTCCCGGTAATAATGTTCCTGGACAAGGCTGAGGAGCGAGGAAAACTTCTCGATTTCCTGATCCCAGATGTCTTCATCCCTGGCTCCAAGCTGGACGAAGGCGAAAATCAGGAGAGCGGCAAGGATAATCTTCTTTTTCATGAGTCGCAAGAGCCCTCATCTTAGCAAAGCGCTCTTTTCTTGTAAAGTTATTCATTTGAGGAGTGGGCCTTTCCCTTTCCGTGATCATTTTATTCTGGAATAGGGGCCTGCCGCGGCTTCCCCCCAGCCGTGTCACCCTCCCTGGATTGTCGTTTCAAGCTTGCGGAAACGGAAAGGCAATCCGTTAGCGGGCTTTTCTTGACTAATCCCGGGATAAAGATTATATTTGAGCTGCCCTTTGGCCAGGCCCAAGATCACATGTTCGGAAATATCGGCTTGCCCGAGCTTCTCATTATCATGGCCATCGCCTTGCTGATTTTTGGGCCTAAGAAACTCCCCGAAGTGGGCAAATCGATCGGCAGGGCCCTCCGGGAATTCCGCAAGGCTTCGGATGAAATCAAGGACAAGATCGACCAGGAGATTCACGCCGAAGAGTTCCGGGAAATCAAGGAAGAGCTAAAAAAGGACATCAACCAGGATGAGGAAGGGAAGAAAATCTCCTGACGAGATGACCTTCCTTGAACATCTCGAAGACCTCAGAAAAAGACTCTTCTATTCCGCCGTCGCGATTTTTGTTGCCGTCATTCCCTGCTGGATCTTCAGCAAGAAGGTTTTTGAGATTTTGTCCAGGCCGGTGACCCAATACCTGCCCGAGGGCGTTAAGATGGCCTATACCAGCCTGTCCGCCCCGTTCATGCTCTACATGAAGGTGGCCTTCCTCACGGCCATTTTCATAACGGCCCCGTTCCTTTTCCTCCAGCTCTGGTATTTTGTCGCCCCGGGCCTCTACCAAAAAGAAAAGAAATATGTCATCCCCTTTGTCCTGTTCACGACGATTTTTTTTGCCCTCGGCGCTCTCTTCGGCTACTTCATCGTCTTTCCCTGGGCCTGCCGCTTCTTCATCAGCCTGGGCTCGGACTTCAACCCGGTCCTGACGGTCGACACATATTTCAGCTTCGCTTTGAGGGTGCTACTCGGAATCGCCCTGGTCTTTGAGACGCCGACGCTCATCTTTTTCCTTTCGAAACTCGGCCTGATCACCTCCCGCTGGATGATCCGAAATTTCAAATACGCCGTCCTGGCCGTCTTCGTCATCGCTGCTGTCATCACGCCCACTCCTGACATGATCACCCAGAGCATCGTCGCCGTCCCCATGCTTGCTCTTTATAGTCTGGGCATCCTGATTGCTTTTCTCTTCGGCAAGGAACGGAAGGACCGCCGCAAGACGAATGACTCTCCGGAAGAAGGGAGAGCGGATATCTCCGGGTAGCCAAGCAGAACACGGACAAAACATGCCAAAAGAAAGACGGCTCATCGGACTCACCGGAACGAACGGAGCAGGCAAAGGAGAGGTGGCCGCTGTTCTCGCGAAAAAAGGTTATGCTTCTTTTTCTCTCTCGGACGAGATCCGCGAGGAGTTGAGAAAAAACGGGAAGGAGCCCACGCGGGACAACCTGATCGCTCAGGGGAACGCCCTGCGCAAACGCTACGGCGCCGATATCCTAGCCCGCCGGGTCATGAGAAAAATCAAAGGGGAAAAAGCTGTCATCGACAGCATCCGCACCAGCGAAGAAGTCGCTTTTCTGCGGCAACAGCCGGGCTTCCGTCTCGTGGCGGTCGATGCGCCGGTGGAGCTGAGGTACAAAAGAATAAGGAAAAGAGGAAGAGCGGAGTCGGCTTCGACGTTAGCGGAATTCATCGCCAAAGAAAATGAGGAGATGGCTGGCGAGGCCGGGGAGCAGCAGCTGCGCCGCTGTTTCGCTCTGGCCGACATCACCATCATCAACAACGGAACGTTGGCCGCTCTTCGCAGGAAGACAGAGAAATGCCTATGAAATCAAAACGCATCTCCAAAGACGATTATTATCTCGGGATCGCCAAGGAAGTCGCCCGCCGGAGCACCTGTTTTCGGCGCTCCATCGGCACCATCATTGTGCGGGATGACCAGATCATTTCCACGGGGTACGCGGGCGCGCCCCGCAAGACCAAGGACAGCTTTGAGCACGGGTTCTGTCTTCGCGACAAGCTCGGCATCCCCCACGGCGAGCGCTATGAGCTCTGCCGGAGCGTGCACGCTGAACAAAATGCCATCATCAACGCGGCCCGGGCGGGGGTCAGCCTCCTCGGCGGGGACATCTATATCTACGGCAGTGTCCCCGGCAAGCGAAAACCAGTCAATGCTTTCCCCTGCTTCATCTGCAAGAAGATGATCATCAACGCCGGCCTTGATAGGGTCGTCTGCTCCACGGCCGCGGGCAAGAAGAAGACCTTCCGTGTCTCTCAATGGGCCAAGGACTGGACCAAGGGCGACATCATCGACGACCGACATCAGTATGGATAAGGCAAGGTTCTTTTTCCTTATTCTTTTTATTATTCTTGTCGTCTCTCTGCATTCATCATCTCCAGGTTCGCCGTCGCCCCAGGAGACGGCGCCTCCCCAGGAGCCCAAGGTTGGACTGCTCAAGCTTCTGGGGCTCTCCGCCTCCCCTGAATCCATCGACTACGTTCAGCGCAAAACGCAATTCCAGCTCCACACCCTTCTCACCGAGCAGCGCCACCCCAAGACCTGGAACCTGAGCGAGCGCAGCCAGAAGAACCTCGCCGATGGACTGAGGATGCTGTTCTCGGTGGACGATGACATCTGCAGGCGCCTTGATTCGCTGGCTTCGGACAAGCAGGGGTTCCAACCGCTCGTCTCGGCTCTCAGAGAAGCCGTCCTTTCCCAGGACAAGATTTATATTTACGGTTGCGGAGCCACAGGACGGCTGGCCAAGCAGATGGAGAGTTCGTTCTGGCGTCCTTTCTGGAGAACGCTCAAAGCGGACGAAAAGCTCTGGTCGAAGCTCAAACCGCACCTTTCTCCAGCCATCGAGGACGAACTCATCGGCGAGATGACGGGAGCCGACCGCGCTCTCATCAGCTCGCTCGAAGGATTCGAAGACCTGCAGCTCATCGGCCGGCTCCAGCTCGCCGACAGGGGAATCAGAAAGGGAGACGTGGTGATCTGTGTCACTGAAGGCGGCGAAACGTCCTCAGTCATCGGGACGATCCTGGCCGCTCTTGACCTGTGGAAAGAAAACGGAGTCTACGACCCCGACGAAAGTCGAAAGAAGCTTTTCTTTGTTTACAATAACCCCGACGAACGACTCCTGCCTTTCGAGCGCAGCCGCCGGGTGATCGAGGAGCCGGGCATCACCAAGCTCAACCTGACCACCGGCCCTCAAGCCATCACCGGGTCCACCCGGATGCAGGCCACGACTATCGAAACCTATGTCATCGGGAATGCCCTCCAGGAGGCCGTCCGCCGGACCTTGACCGGATTCCTTTCCAAAAAGGAACTGGCCCGGGCCGGATTCGAAAACGCTCCGACGTTCGAGGAAAGGCTTCGCCGGTTCTCTTCTGTCCTCGACGAAGTGAAGAGGAATGTCCCGGCAATCGCCCCTCTGACCCTGCTCGAAGCCGAGACATACGCTCAAACCCATTTTTCCACATACTTTGCCGGGAAAATGATGATCACCGTCTTCATTGACAGCACCGAAAGAAGCCCGACCTTCCGGCTCTATCCTCTGGACACGACCGCCGAGCCGAAACGCAGGTGCTGGATCCAGGTCTGGACGCCGGCCGGCAATCTCGAAGCTGCCTGGCAGGCTTTTCTGGGCCGGTCTTTCCGGGGCTTATCTCCTAAATTCTACCAACAGCCTTTCGAAAAAGGGATCGAAGATTCCTATCTCCGCCAGGCTGCCCTGGAGAGCCTGAAACGAGCGGGCAACGACCAGGAGTCCCTTTACGATTTTTCCTTCTCCGAGGCCAACATCAAAAGGCGGGGCCCGAAAAAGGACGACCTCGGAGTGATGATCCTGGTCAATCCGGAGGAAGAGGAACTCAAGAAAGCGGGTTCTACCTCCCGCCGGTTTGCAGACCTTTTTCTCCAGAACGGGGCCAGGCTCGGCCTGATCATCGTTGGCGCCGCGCCTGCCGCCGGATTTTCCGAATTCCTCCCCGGCGCCGCAGGACCGTTCATCCATCTCCGCATCTCCGGCGAAGACGACCCCTTCGGTGTGAGCCAGCAGGTCGGCCTCAAGATGCTCCTCAACGCCCACTCCACGGAAGTGATGACGCTCCTGGGAAAAGTCATCGGCAACACGATGACGAATGTCAGTCCCTCAAATCTCAAGCTCATCGGCCGGGCGACCTATCTTATCCAGTCCCACGTCAACGATGTCCAGGCTCGTCCCGCGTGGGTGAAGCAGCACGGCTACCGCGCGCCTATTTCCTACGGCGAAGCCAACGCCGTCCTCTATGACGCCATCGCCTTTCTCAAAAGCAAAAAAGTAACCGCCGGCCAGACGGCCGAGGTTGCCCTCTCCATCATCCGCATCCTTGAGTCCCTGCGCCAGAACATCGGGGTTTCCAATGGGGTGGCTCTGGAGTTGCTCCAGAAAGTCGGGCTGAGTCAATACCTGGCTACGGTCAATTGAGCCGCGAAACCCGCGGCGTTTGCACCCTCGTTGTCCCAAAGCAGCGCTACAGGATTCGATGCGCCCGTTTTAGGATGACCCGTCCAGCTCAGGGATTCGTGGGGAAATCGTAGCAGGCGGGGATGTTCCGCGGCCTTTTTGCCGGCTTCTGCCCGACCTGGGGATAGACGAACAATTCGCCGGCATAATTGCGCAGGACGACCTGCTCGTCATTGATGGACTGGAGGTAGGAGGGCACGATCGGGATTTTCCCCCCGCCGCCCGGAGCATCGATAACATAGTACGGAACCGCGAGCCCTGAGGTCCAGCCCCGCAGCGCCTCCATGATCTCGATGCCTTTCTCCACGGTTGTCCGCAGGTGAGCTGTGCCCTTGACGTAATCCGCCTGGTAGATATAGTACGGCCTGACCCTTACGGTCAGGAGCTTCTGCATCAGCCTTTTCATCACCACGGGATCGTCGTTGATCCCGCGCAAAAGGACGGCCTGGTTCCCCAGCGGTATTCCCGCATCAGCCAGGAGGCCGAGCGCCCGGCTGGATTCCTCGGTGATCTCGTCAGGATGGTTGAAATGGACATTGAGATAAAGCGGATGGAACTTCCTGAGCATCGCCACGAGCGCCGGAGTGATGCGCTGGGGCAGAAAACACGGGATCCGCGTCCCGATGCGCAGGATCTCCACGTGCGGGATGTCCCGCAAGAGTTTCAGAATGTATTCCAGCTTCCGGTCGCCGAGCATGAGCGGGTCGCCGCCGGAAATGACAACATCCCGGACTTCCCGGTGACTGCGGATATAATCCACCCCGTCCTCGATAGAGCGGGGATGAATTTTTTGGGGATCGCCGACTTTCCGCTTGCGGGTGCAGAAGCGGCAGTAGGACGCGCAGAGGTGGGAGACGAGAAAGAGCACCCGGTCAGGATAGCGGTGAACAAGGCCCGGCACCGGAGAGTCATCATCCTCGCTGAGGGGGTCAGCCGTGCCGTCTCGTTCCTCGAGCTCGGCGATGTCCGGAACCACCTGACGATAGATGGGGTCCCCTTTCTCTTTGATCAAGCCGGCATAATAGGGCGTTATCTGAACCCGGAAAAGCCGGGTGATTTTTCTGACCTTGTCGAGGTCCAAATCAAAGAAGCAAGCGATTTCCTCGGGAGACTTGAGGCTCCGCTTGAGCATCTTTTGCCACTCTTCTTCCATCTCTGCCTTACTCCTTATTCCGGAGATACTTGGCGTACGAGATCCGGTCATCCCCGGGTCTGTAAAAATCGCGAATGCGCGAGACCTCCCTGTAGTCCAGGCCGAGATAAAATCGGCGCGTGCCCTCGTACTTGGGCTGGGAGGAGGTCTCGATCAGGATCAGCCGCCCGCCTGCGTCAGTCACCTTTTTCTCCAGCCAGTGCACCAGCTCCTTGCCGTAGCCGCGGCCCTGTTCGCCGGGCGAGACCGCCATCCAATAGAGGTCGTAAGCCCCCTCGCTGAGCGGCGTGGGGCCGTAGGCCATGTAGCCGACCACCCGGCCTGCGGCATTTTCAACGACGACGAGGTCATAATCTTGTTGCTGGGGGTTGCTCAGATAGATATCGATCAATTCGCCCGCAACTGAGAGCTCAGCCGGAGTAAACATGCCCGTCTTCTCGACGAGCGACAGCACTGCTTCGCTGTCCTCCTGGGTCATTGCTCGGACCATCTGCGGCCTTTCTTGCTGAGGGCCTTTTCTAAGACGTGCTGCCAGAAAAGCGGGTAATCGATCCGCACTTCCTCCGAGCTGAACCAGGGCTCTTCTTTCCGGCGGAGGGCATTTTCGATCATCAGGCCCCAGAACCGGGCGTAATCCAGCCGGGCGGCTTTGAGGGCCCGGCAGAAGCCGGCATCAAGGCTGGTATCAGGATTGGGGTTGACCTCAAGGATGTAAATGCGGCCCTCCTTGTCCATCCTGAAATCCACCCGTGCGTAATCCCGGCAGCCCATCGCCTGGAAAGCGGCCAGGGCACACTGCTGCAGCTGCGCGCGCAGAGAATCCTCAATGGGTGCGGGACAGATGGCCGGCGTCGTTACAAAAAGGATGTGGTCCTCAAACCACTTCGCCTCGTAGCTGCAAATTCGAGGCGTAGACTCCGGCATCGCCGAGAAGTCGATTTCAGAAACAGGCAAGGCTTCGAGCTTATCGGTTTCGAGGAGGGCCACGTTGAACTCCCTCCCCTGGATATATTCTTCCACTAGGGCCGGCTGTTTATAGTCAGTGATAATCTTGCTGATTTTTCTAGTCAGAGCTTCCTGGTTGTCGACCACCGAATCCGGGTTGATGCCCAGGCTGGCATCTTCATGATTGGGCTTAACGATCACCGGGAAACGAAGGTCCAGCTTCTGATCGAGCGAAGTCACGAGCCTCCCTTTAGCTGTAGGAAGGCCGAAGGAATTGAGAATGGCTTTGGACTTAAACTTGTCCTGGCAGATCGCCAGAGCTTTGGAGGAGTTTCCGGTGAAGGTAATCCCGAAGGCTTCGAAAACAGCGGCCACATTGGCTTCGAGCTGCGGCCGGCCCAGATAATCCTCGCACAGGTTGATGAGCACATCCACCTTCAGCTCTTTGATGCGGCGGAGAAGGCTCATCAGACTTTCTCGAAGGGGAAGGACAACCGCGTTATAGCCGGATTCCGTCAGGGCCGAAAGAACAGACCCAGCCACCTCCGCCACGGTTGCTTCAGAAGGACTTGCATCGGGCCGGGTTAGGGCCGGTTCGAAGACGTTATAAGCGATCCCAATAGAAATATTTTCTCTCTCCATCTTTCCTGACTCTCTTGAATCCATACCTGGATGCCGCGGCGTCGATGACTCGCTGAATCAAGCTTGAATAGGAATATCCCGCCGCCCGGGCCGCCTTGGGAAGGCAGCTATTTTCCTCCGGATTCGGCAGGATGCCGGGCAGAGGGTTGACTTCAAGAATGTTCGGCCTGCCCTTCTCATCCAGGCGGATATCGATACGGCACCAGTCCCGGATCCTCAAAACGTCGCAGGTTCTCCTGACAATTTCTTCGATCCGTCTCTTCAAGCTCTTGCTAATTGAAGCCGGACACTTGAAAATCTCCAGCGGCTTCTCGGGCTGGTCCCAGATCCATTTGGCTTCATAAGAATATATAGGTTTGGCTCCCGGCGGGAGCTGGTTATAGTCGATCTCGACGATGGGCAGAATCTCCAGGCGGGGCAGATTGCCCAGCACCCCGACCGTGAACTCGCGGCCGCTGAGAAAATGCTCGATGATGACCGGCTGCTTGTAAAGAGACTGGACTTCCCGGACGCGCGCTTCGAGCTCGTCCCTGTCTTCCACGACCGAGTTGTCCCGGATTCCCTTGCTCGAGCCCTCATAAAGAGGCTTGACGATCGCCGGAAGCACGACTTCTTCGGGAATTCGAGAACCGGGATTGACCATCCAGAAGGCAGGCGTAGGGACTTTGTAGTAACCGAGGATTTCCTTGGCCCGCGATTTGTCCAGGCAAATACCGAGCGTCAGCGGGTCCGAGCCGGTGTAGGGGATCTCCAGCATCTCACAAAGGGTCGGAATATGCGACTCGCGATTCGGACCGTCGAGGCGTTCGGCGATATTGAAAACGAGGTCGGGCTTGAGTTCTTTGAGATGGGCATAGGCCTCTTCGTCGGCTTCAATCGGGAAAACTTCATGCTTCTCGCCGAGCGCCTTGAGGATCGCCAAGATGGTCTCCTCAGAGTCGCACTCGGCGAGCCAATCAGGTGGAGGGTCTTCTTCTTCCCTTTTCTCTTCGATGCGCCGTTGATTCAGCGACGAAGCCATGCCGTTCTTGGAGCTAAATAGAAAAGCAATTTTCATTGCTACGTCGCTTGGCTTCGCCACAGGTTGATGAACGTTCCCAACATCGTGATCATTTTATCTATGCTTTTGCGTGCGCGCCTTTTTTCTTTCGTTTCAATTTCATTATGTAATATAAACCATTTTTTGCAAATGTCAATAGTTTTTTTGAAAAACAACACTTTTTTTTGAGTGTCTTCGAAATGTGACACAACAAATGGTGGCAAAAAATTCCGTTAGCAGTCGGCAAAAAAACCTGCTAACAATGCTCTCCGGCATCTTCGGTCACGAATCTGCCGTCGCAACTCGCCATCTCCCGGTGAGCGAGGCGCAGAGCGATTTTTTAATTTCTATTAGTTCTATAGATTTAATAGAGTTTAAATAGTGACGGGCGCAGATGCAGCAACTCAGGGCATAAATGTGGGATAAAGATAATGGGCTCTGAAATCGAGTGTCCTGCGCCGCGCCCGTTGTTCCAACGGCCGCAGGGACGAGTCGCGACCTGCGGGCAGTGTGGCGAAGAGGACAAAAGCGCCGGCGCGCATGATATCGCGGAGCAAGGTCGGCTCCAATCCTTTCTCGACATGAAGAACCAGGCCGGCGCCGGCGGCAGATGCTTCTTCGATGACATCAAAAAACAAACGTGTATCTTCAGCGAATTCCAGGCTGCTGTCCGAAAGATGGATCCAGGCTCCGTTTCTTCCCAGCCCTTCAAGGCCCGCCGCCAGCCGTCCGTGATGATAATACACAAGCCGGGTTCCAGCCGACCGGCAGGCGTGCGCCAATTCGGCAAGGTCGGAAGAACTGCGCTCCATGTCTCTGTTCGTTAAGTAAACATGCGCGCCGCTCTGCCCGATTCCCAGGAGAAATAAAAGCGAGGTCGAATCGCTTTCTGCATTTCTTGTGAGCGGTCCCTGATGGAAATAAGCGGCAATCGCATCTCCTCTTGAACAGGCCCGAGTGAGAAGTCCAATCTCCGCCGTGTTCGGCCGGGCTTCGTTGGAGGTATAGATATCCGCGCCGGCTTCGGCCAGCCATTCGAGCTCGAAGACGCTGAACGTCCCGGTGTCGATCAAACGGAACCGTCCTCCTTTCGCTCGGCAGCGCTTGGCCGTATCCAGGAAAGCCGCGAAATCGCCTTGGTCGTCTCGGACGGTGATATCTTTTTCTTTCTCGGCCCGAGAAAGCAGTTCAAAAAGTTTGCCCAGACTATTATCTTCAGCCATCGGCGGTTGGAAAAGATAGTATCGCAAAAGCCTTTGTCGATAGCAAGCCTAAGGGCGCGGGACGCCCCGTCGAAGGACCCACGCCTCGCCGCAAGCAAATCCGTGGGCCTTCGAGCTTCGGACGGGCGAGGGGCGGGGCGTGGGCGGCGCGGCTTCAGTCCCACCTAGGGGATGAGCGGAGGGAGGATGTGGCGAGAAGTCCGTATGAGCGACGAGCGGGCACGGTTCCTCGAAGAGGAGAGCGAGGAGCGAATCGAGCAAGATTTCCTCGCTGGGGAAATCGCAGCGTGACTTCGAACCACATCTCCCGACCCTCGCTGGGGCAAATTCGCGGCCTTCGAGCCCACGCCCCGAGCCCCCTGTCTTGAAAAAAGCCGGCGTCTCCTTTAATATCACACTCAGAGCGATCCCAATGAAAGAATGCCTCGTCCTTTATTCGGGCGGAATCGATTCCACCACGGCCCTCTACTGGGCCCGGTCTCTCTATGACAGGATTACCGCCCTGAGTTTTGATTACCGCCAGCGCCACCGAGTCGAGCTCACTCTTTCGCGCCGGCTGACCCGCCGGCTCCGGGTGCCTCACTTCATTCTCCGTCTCGACCTCGGCCAAATCGGAGGCTCGTCTCTGACCGACAAGGATATCCCTCTTCCCGAATTCGGAAGCGCCGAAGAGATCGGGCCGGGCATACCCCTCACCTATGTTCCGTTTCGCAACGGCATTTTTCTTTCCCTGGCGGCGGCATGGGCCGAGGCCCGCGGCCTTCGCGAGATCGTCTGCGGTTTCAACACGATCGATTCTCCTCATTATCCCGACACCCGCGCTGCGTTTGTCAGGGCTATGGAAGATGCCATCGCCAAGGGAACGAAACCCGTCTCCAAGAATCGCAAAATGAAAATCATCGCGCCGTTCCTCCGGATGAGAAAATCCGCTATTCTCAAAAAGGGACTAACTCTGGGCGCAGATTATTCTTACTCAATCTCCTGCTACAGCGGAGGCGA
>Ga0153916_10002962_pt1 | contig 12512 bp, 15 predicted proteins | sample Opewatmetagenome_FD_109642 | JGI IMG/M metagenome (GOLD analysis project Ga0153916, IMG submission 109642) | Freshwater wetland microbial communities from Ohio, USA - Open water 3 Core 3 Depth 4 metaG | ecosystem: Environmental > Aquatic > Freshwater > Wetlands | place: USA: Ohio, Lake Erie...
AAAGGAGAGCGAAGAAGCACGCAAGATATCAGTCGACGCAAGCAGAGAAAAACCGGAGAGAATCATGAGGATGATCCTGCCGGTGAGGCCGCTGTTTCAGACTTCGCTTACAGGATGGCTTCCCACTAGCTCGAGTCCCCAACATAGGCTTGACGGATTCTCCATGCCTGTGAGAATCAACTGGAAGGCGTTGAAGGACGTGTACGAGTTTCAGCTGACCAACTATGAGCAATTGCTCGGGTTCGAGGGTGTGGGTCCAGCAACGATACGCGGCTTAGCGCTCGTCTCCGAACTGGTTTATGGAGCAAAACCAAGCTGGAAAGATCCCGTGAAATACTCTTTTGCCTACGGCGGAAAAGACGGTGTCCCCTATCCAGTTGACAGATCCGCCATGGACGAGTCCATTCAAATGCTGAAGAAAGCAGTGGAAGAAGCCCAAATGGGAAACAACGAAAGGATGCGGTCTCTGCAAAGGCTGAAGCAGTTTGTTCCTCCTGACAGAAGCCGATAGTCTGGCAAGATTATGCTACAGCTGGAACAGTTCTCTGTCAAAGTTTGTGAGAAATTCCGACTTGCGATGTCCGACCAGAACAATGTCTTCAACACGCAAGTAGTACTGCCCTGCATGCCACAGTTTCGGTTCCAGAGCCATAACCATACCTGCCTGAAGCGTCTCATCGTAGGTTGGACTCAGCCACGGAGGCTCATGCACTTCAACGCCGATGCTCTGTCCCACATTTCCAGTCGGCAATCTTGCCCGTAGATAATTCCCATAGCCAAGCCTATCCAAGGTCTTCTCGATGTGTGGAAAGACATCGCAGACACGCATGCTCCCGTCATACATATCGTCAACAACTTCAACCACTGACTGCTGCAAGGCTTCGTAGGCTTCCTTCACCATGATGCTTGCGGGTCCATAGTAGAAGCTCCTCCCGAAATCTGAACAATAGCCATCTAAGACAAACCCAACATCAAACGCGATTGAAGAGCCTGAGATAAGACCTTTCCCAGCAGGATAAGTGAAGGGGTTCGGTGAGATTTCTGAGCCGGACTTAACAAACCCAACTGTGGGTGGGAAAGACACATCGGATGCCCCAAGCAGCTTTCCTTCAAACTCGACTGTCAGGCCCAGTTCTTTCTGAGTAACTCCCCTTTTTATTCTGGGCACGGTCTTCTCAACAACCCGGTCAGTCAGCTCCGCGGCTTTCCTCAATCGCTCGATCTCCCCGAAATCCTTTATCACCCTTACACGGGCCATGAGAGGTCCTCCCGGCAAGAATCTGATTCTCCTTCTAAGTTTGGACAAATGAGCCACGGTCGAACCCCAGACATGGTCTCCCAAGGCAATATTGCCTTCCCCGCCCCGCATGCTAGTGATTATCTCCTTGACCAACTTCCCGTATGTCTCGCCGCTTTCCGAAATCCTAACGTCTCTTATCCACGTGTTCTTCACTTGGTCGGCGAAATCTCTAGCCAAAGTCAGAATAGGTTCACCCTTCATGGGGACGAACACATTGTTAGCCGCATTTCCCAGGTCTACCCCATGTCGCCAATCGATCAGCAAACCGGTCAGATACTGCAAATTCTGGCATGAACCATACACGGCAACTTCCACATCAAGTTGCTCCATTCTGGACTGGAGATCGCGCAATCTCCTCCTGAAGTCAAAGGCCATGAGACTCACTCTACTTTGAACACTTCATCGTGGGCATACTCTAGAGATTGTTTTCGACTATTCTTCGAGGAAGAAATTGAAGAGCTATCAGGCTTCCGAATAGGAAGGCTACGCTTATTGGAAAAATGTACCAAATATCGGTTAGCTCAATGAACCCTGCCGCCAGAGTTGGTGTGACAGACGCCACCAAACCCTCAGTGAAGAAGTAGATGCTGTAGCTTAACCCCCTCTCACTGGAGGGCGTCAGATTAGCCACAGTGGTATTCATCGGAGACCAGACAGCGTTGTTGAAGATAGAATAGAATGAAAACATCAAGGCCAACAAATACGCGTGAGTCACAACAGAAACCGCCAGAAGAGAAAAAGCACAACCCAGCACCGTCCACCCCAAGGCTTTCTGCGCTCCCAGCCTCTCGCCCAGATAACCTCCTCCCAGCGAGCCTAAAATCCCAACGAAAGGCCCTAAACTGTAAATCAAACTTGCCGCTGAATCTGACAGCCCCCGTCCATTGACAAAGAATGTGGTCATGAATGTTGATGCTCCTGTGGCTCCGACTTCTCTGATGCTGATCACGATCAGAAACAGAACGAGACTGGAAGTCAGAATCAAACCATATCTGCCCAATCCAGTTCTTCGATACCTGGGTTTTTCAGGCCGTGCAATCTTCAGGGCAGGTGACCTAAGCACTACAAAACCCCACACGATAATCGGAAGAGCCCAAAACAAGTAAGTCCATCTCCACCCCAACGTAGACAGAAAAACAGTCAGGGTCACCAGGCCCCCAGCGGTGCCGATATTCCCAAGTGCATTATGGAATCCGACAGACCGACTCATCTGCTCAGGCTCAGCTAGTCTGCTCAGCTGGCTGAGCCCCGAAATGTGGTATATGGGGGAAGAGATTCTCATCAACGATACTCCTATCACAAGTGTATGGAAATCCTGTGTTTGGCTGACCAGAAACGCCGCTACGCCTTCGATCAGCATACTTGCAGACAACAGGTGACTTGTGCTGAAACGGTCAGCCAGAAACCCAGATGGAAGATTCATCAGCAAAGAAGCGAGACTGGGAATGGTGGCCACAAGCGAAGCCTCTAGGAGACTCAGTTGAAATTCTTTCACCATGACTGGAATAAGAGCAACTTGTATGAGGAGGTAGACTTCGATGAACATGTGCGTCAAACAGATCATCCAGACTGACTTGCTCAACGCACAACCGTTCCAAACAGTGTTGAATCCACAAACTAGGCGACCAGATGGATAAAAGTGTTGACTCCCACCTTCCAAGAAGAACAGTTGCAACTCCCACAAATGTGACTACCATAAATGCGCCGAACAATCTGTAGACCAAAAATACAGGGGATTTGTGGATTCATGATCCCTAGTCGAGTTAGCGTTTGTTGGTTTGGCATATTGCTATTCTCCAGCGTTCAACTGGGGACTGAAATGTCCAAGCGACGCCAGAGCACAGCAGGGACTCATGACACCGCTCTTTGACAGTGGATTCGTGGCAAGCGGAATCGGTACTGCACTTCGAAACACTTCGAACACCATCAAGAAGGGAGCTCACTACTCCACGCCTCGAAGCAACAACAATATGCTAGTCCATCACGGAATGTTTCACGTCAATAGATCTCTATAGATCTGTGAACAGCAGAACGAAGAAAACGAAACCTCGCAACCTTCCTGCTCAGCGAACATTATGGCTTCCTCCGCTGGAAACGCTATTGCATCCACACCAGACTTCACTGCAAGAACATCAGTTTCCGCACGATGTCTTCCTTGAGGGCGCATACAACCCAAAGCCAGAGGGGTCGACGGAAACATTACTCTCGCGGTCCCAAGCACTTTCGCAACGTCCAAAGGCTCAGGTGGATCTACATCACCCATTGGTGTGCCACGTATCGGCATAAAAGCTATGACAACCAACGCCGACGGTTTGTAGTTAGAAATCATATGCAAGGCCTGCAATTCACCCTTCAGCTTTCCATCGTGAAGCCCCACTATCACATGAGGAACAAACGCAACGCCCGATGACTGCAAAGCTCCCAGCGACTTGTAGTAGTCATCGACCGTGGCGGTCAGGTCGTAGACTTGCCTTATGGTTTCATCTGACCCTATGATGTCTACTAGAGCCGCGTCCACTCCAGCCTGCTTCAGACTCTCGGCAATGGTAGTATCAACGATGCCAGTGTGGACAAGAACAGTCAAACCTAGGTCCTTCCTGACTCTCGCAATTGCCCTAATGAATTTCCCCAAAGGAACAGATCCGTCAGACGTACATCCCCCGCTTATTAAACAACCAAGCGCACCCTCTGCCTTGAGTTTTCTACATCGACTGTACAGTTTTTCAGGTGTCTCCGCGGGAAACATGGTTTCCAACACTTTTCCGTCGCAGTGTTTGCAGTGCAACGAGCAACCATGGCCTGTGATCGATATTGTTGGAAACACGTTCGGGGTGGAACAGAAGTGGTTGGTTCTGTAATACATAAAACTTGGAGCGTAAAAGCGTATCTTTCTGCTCTTGTCAACAATCAATCCTCTATCGAGGATGCGCTTCAGATCTGATCTGCTCTGGCACCAGATGTTCTCCGCCTTAAGTTTCGTCATAAACCTCTTCTGCAATGTGATGTCAGGATTGCTTCTTAATAGGGTTGGCATTGCCAGACTCGAGCATTGATTCGAAGCATATAGAACTGCATTACAAAAGTCTTAAATGGAAATGACCATCAGAATCAATCCTGCGGGGAAAGGATGAGTTCGCTCAAGAGCGTTATTGAACGATTTCGAACACTGGAAAGTGAACGAAACAGCCTTCTGCTCGAGATAGATGAACTGAAGAAGATGGCTGACACCAAAGCGAAGGCTCTGGAAAGCGAAGTCAGCATGCTCCGAGAAGAACTCAAGTCGCTGAAAGTTCTCTTAGGTGTCAACGAAGACGAACTGGTTTTCCGACAGAAACCCAAGAAATAACAGGGATCTTTTCGAACAATTGTCTTCTGGGATATGGAGCGTTTCTTCAGGAGACCCAAGGAAACCCTATGGCGCTTTGTCTTTCTTCTTCCACATTGCCGGAATGATCTCGTATGCTTCGTCCATTGCCTTGATGGTGCTTGTGAGTTTCTGCAGATACTTCTCGAAATTCAAGGCCTTCAGAACAGCGACTCCTCTTTCCGTGATGGCGTGGACACTACCGTTCTCAGATATTCTTTCTTCAACAAGACCATTCGCTGCCAGAAATTCCAAGTGTTTGCTAAGAATGGAACAGTCTATGCCCGTTTCATACGAGATGAGGTCGAGGTTTGAGGGTTCTTTGACCAGCGACTCCAAGATGGCTTCGTATGATTCGAGTTTGGATTTTCGCATGTAAGACGACCACTCGTTCATTTGGTTTTCAGTTGATAAAGCATTTGTGAATTGCCAATCTTTACTAAACGTAATGAGACTGAGACTGAAACCCCTTGTCGCTGACGCAGGCAACCCTTTAATGTGACCATCGGACTTTCATATCTTCAATGAAGGCACGATCACAGATGGGACAATGAGGTTTTCCATGTCGAATGTTCCTGAACTCGTGCGGGTTTCTCTTGGCTCAGCAGTAGCTCTAGGACTCGCCATCGCGAAGCTTGACGCACTGCCGACAACCATCTATCTGATGACTCATAAAAAAGGTAAGTGCGTTGCAAACTGCCTCTTTTGTCCACAGGCACGAGAAAGTCGCGGGCGCGCAGACATGCTTTCGAGAATATCATGGCCAGTTTTCAAGACTTCACCCGTGATCGAGCATATTCGACAAAGTTTCGAGAATGGTCACATACACCGCGTTTGCATCCAGTCCCTTAACTATCCAGAGGTATTCGCCCACGTGACATCGATAGTGAAAGCCATCGCCGAGCGATCCTCTATACCGATTTCGGTTTCGTGCCAGCCTCTGAATACTGAGAATCTCAAGCTTCTCGCAGACGCTGGAGCCGAAAGAATCGGCATACCTTTGGATGCGGCAACAGAAGCCCTCTTCGAAACCATAAAAGGAGCTAAAGCGGGTGGACCATATGTCTGGAAAGACCAATTCCGACTGCTGGAAGAAGCGGCACACGTATTTGGAAAGGAAAAGGTAAGCACGCATCTTATTGTCGGACTGGGTGAGACAGACAAACAAATAACAAACCTCATTCAGGAACTGGCTGACAATGGAGTACTGCCAGCACTTTTTGCATTCACGCCTATTCCTGGCACATTTCTGGAGGTACTGTCACAGCCACCTATCCAGACATACAGGAGACTGCAGGTGGCGAGATATCTCATCGTCAACGGCGACAGCAGGATCGAAAATATGGGTTTTGATGATGAACAACATCTAGTCAGCTTTGGCATCGACGAACATGAACTACTTGGAATAGTACGATCTGGAAAACCCTTCCTCACATCAGGCTGCGCAGCATGCAACAGACCATACTACAACGAAAAGCCAAGCGGCCCAATCTACAACTATCCGAAACAGCTGACAGAAAGCGACATCAACATCGTTATCGAACAGTTGCGCATTTAACCATGCATATTCGATTGTATCGGGTCGAAAAATCTATGTGCATGTACAGAATTAAGCATGCTGAAACCGGTTGGTGTAGAATTTGGTGGAAGCGCCCCTCGAAGACAAACGAATAACGTTGAAGGAAGCCGTAGAGCTCGTCCCGGACGGCGGACACTTGTTTTGGGGAGGTTTTGGTTTTCAACGCCCGCCTATGGCGTTTGCCTACGAGCTTGTCAGACAGAAGAAGCGCAATTTGACCATCTACACGTGTGGCTCAGAGATGGACATCGACATTCTCTCGGGAGCCCGCGTCGTTTCACGGTATGAGATGGCGTTCTACGCAATTGAAGGAATCGGATTGGCGCCGAATATTCAAAGAAGAGTGCGGGACGGCAGCATTGAAATCGAAGATTACACGAATCTTGCGATGGCACTGCGTTTCCTGGGGGGAGCTTTAGGCGTGCCCTTCATGCCTCTGAAAAGTATGCTTGGAACCGATTTGCTTGCGAAGAAGAAGTTCAGGACCAAGAAAGCCGAAGTGATGGACTGCCCGTTTACAGGGGAGAAAGTTGTGCTTGTTCCTTCCGTGAAGCCTGATTTTAGCATTATCCACGCCCAGCGCGCGGATCAGGAGGGAAACGTACAGATAGACGGAATACGAGGGGAAGACATCGAAGGCGCCAGAGCGGGAAAAAAGGTCATAGTGCTTGCTGAAGAAATCGTTGATACGGAATTCATCAGAGCACAACCTGATCAGACTGTTATACCAAATATCTACGTGACCCATGTTGTTGAGTGTCCATGGGGTTCGTATCCCATGATGGTCTACAACTATTATGATTATGACATTGAGCATATTCGCATGTACTATGAGCAATGCAAGACCGAAGAAGGCTGGCAAAAATACTGCAGTGACTACATAACAGCCTTCAACGATCACAACGAATTCCTTGAGAACGTCGGCATCGTCCGACTGACAAGGTTGAAAGCCAGAAAGCCACTGCCTTATTAGTTTCAAAGGGGAAGAAAAACATGACAAAAGACTACGCAAAACCCGACGAATTCACAACCCTTGAACTTATGGCTGTGTGCGGGTCGAGACAAATCCAGAATGGAAATGTCGTATTCATCGGCACAGGCTTGCCGCTGATAGCTGCAATGTTGGCCAAGAAAACGCATGCTCCAGCCGCGAAAATAGTCTATGAGGCAGGATTCATCGACTCGAATGCCAAAGAAATCGCGTGCTCAATAGCCGACTCCAGACTCGGCTACCGAGCCTCTGCCGCGATTGGTCTCATTGAAACCTTAGGTTTGATGCTTCAAGGAGGACACGTCGACCTTGGATTCGTGGGAGCGGCTCAGATTGACGAATATGGAAACATCAACACAACATACATCGGCAGCTTCGACAAACCAACCGTTAGACTTCCCGGTAGTGGTGGCGGGAACGACATAATCTCCTCCGCGAAGCGCATCGTTGCAATTATGACGCATGAAAAGCGGAAAATGGTCAAGAAGCTCGACTACTTAACCAGTCCAGGTTTCCTAGACGGACCAGGTGCGCGAGAAAAAGCCGGACTGCTTGGCGGAGGACCATCGCTTGTTGTTACGAACCTTTGTCAAATGGACTTTGATCCTGAGAAGAAACGAATAAGACTCGCAACCGTTCACCCGGGTGTTACTGTGGAACAAGTCCTCGAGAACAGCGGATTCGGCCTGATTGTGCCCAAGCAAGTGCCGACTACGGAACTACCCACCCACGAGCAGTTGAAGCTACTAAAAACAATCGATCCTGACGGAATATATATACCTAGAACTGAGTAGAATCTGCTTTCTCTTGCTCAGGCAGCTTGGGCTTCTGCCGTGTGATCTGTTCAACGATCCTCCATAACTCTTCCTCAGTCAGTCCTCGTCTCAGATCCTTCAGCAACTTCTTGATCTGATAGAAAATCATTTGAGCTTCGCCCTTATCGGCAGTCTCATGAATCCGTCTGATGGTTCGCACGATCTCGTCAATCTGCATAGGACTAGCACGGATTCCGGCTTGAGTCAGCCTCTTCGCGATCATATTCCTATTTGTTTGTCTTCCAATGAAGAACGTGGCCTGTCTACCGACGATTTCGGGTGGGAAAGGTTCAAAAACCATCGGTTGGGTCAGCATTTCCTCAATTTGCTCGGTCATTTCATATGCGAAGCTGTTCTCGCCTATGATCGGCTTGTGGAACTGTATCGGCAGAGCGAACGCTTTCTCAGCCAGCTGAGAAAGCCTATAGATCTTGTCCAGTTCAAGGCCGGTGTCTATGTTGTAGAGTAATTCCAGAACAGCAACTACTTCCTCTATTGGCGCCACTCCGGACCGCTGCCCGAATCCTACTGTGCAAGTCTGCAGGTACACGGCGCCTTCCTCAACAGCAGCCAATGTATTCGCCGTAGCCAGTCCGAAATCGTTGTGGCAACTCACCCCGATCGGGACCGTTTTCACCCGATGTTCCTCAAGACTCTCCCTAATGTGCGAAAGCAGATAACGGGTTGACAGTGGTCGGAGAAACCCAAGCGAATCGGCAATCACCAGCCTTTCAGCTCCAGCTTTGATGGCTGCCTGAAAGATTTGCACAATATCGTCAACCGGTGTTCTGGAAGCATCTTCAAGAATAAAGGATACCTTGATCCCATGTTTCCTCGCATGTTCAATCGACTCGGTCGTGGCCTTCAGAATTTGTTCTTTCGTCATTTTAAGTTGATACTGAAGGTTCAACCCGTTAAAAGGGGTTGCAAGTTCTATTTCTTTAACGCCGCATTCAAGACATGCTTCTATTTCACTCTTGGAAACCCGCGCCGTCGCAGCCAAACTTGCCTGTTGAAACCCTTCATTCACTATTCTTCTAACATTATTCTTCTCTTCTTCGGAGGCTGCTGGATGTCCAACTGTTATGATTGAAACGCCTATCTCGTCAAGCATCTTGGCCAGTTTTACCTTTTCTACATAGGTCAGAAAAACCATTGGTGTCTGAGCGCCTTCCCTAAGAGTCTCGTCCCAGATGAACACTCTTTCAGGCAGTCTTGGCGGCAGATTCTTTCTCATGTGATTATAATTCGCGATTAGTCCCTGGGCTTCTAGCTTCCTGAATATTGTCTTTCTCATTGACTGCACGTTCCGACAAATCAGGGTGAAAGTGCATTCTGTAATTCGGGGAGCATTTATATAAGAATTGCATGTTACTCGAACGGAGAGATCACATAATCGCCAAACCGCGTTCTCGTCTGGAGAACAGGTGAAGATACTGCATAAAAAGGCTCTCGCTTTGGATTTAGTAGAGATGTCATCGAAACGATTGACCTGTCAACGGGACATGCGAAGGTCTACATAGGACAGCTCCACAAAGTATTACAAATGGTTCCTTCAATGGCTTGACGAACGTTATGTGTTCCAGACTTTCCCTCCATACCCGCTTGCTCTGGGAGAATGCGAAACGGAGCGTACTGTTGTGTCATTCCGTGGTGCTGTTACTGTTGCACCACAGTCACATGCATTTATGAATTGCAGTGTGCAATATGGAAAGTGCATGCCCACTCGAAAGGTGAAAAGATTTGCAGACTGCTTTGGTGAGTTTTTCGCTGGGATTCAGCAGGCGGTCAAAGAAAAGTTTCTTATCTGGGTGGGTGGAGCGTGCACGTTTTTTCCGACGGTTGGAGGCAAGGTTTGGAGAACCCCATTCTCCATTTTCAGTTTCCTCTCCCTTTCTCCCCTCACAGATTCTCCAAACCTTAGCAACCAGCAATGAGAGAAGAGCGAAGCATTTATCGCACATAATAGCGTGGAAGAGCGATGAGTAGCATCAAGGAGATCGGAAAGAGAAACCCTTTGTTCCAATTGATCTTTCTGAGGGAAGATGACGACGAATGCGTTGAAGTCGAGGAAGCTGAATATGTGGATTTTGCAGAAGTGAAAAAACGTCTCGAAAACGGCGAATCAGTCTTCATCGTGCGAAAACAAGTCGAAAAACTGAAGAAATTAAACCACCGCCTTGCCGCTAACCAAGCTGTCAAGAAAGCCTCAAGGAAAGAAGCTCGCGGACCTCTTTACTTTACGCATGCATGAGCGACCTTACTAAGAGTCTGTTTTCTGCGTCAGACAACCTCGAAGCATTTGAGCAAACACATTCTACACGTTGAACGTCCGCAATAGCGTCGCGATCGCTCTATGGACTCCATATTTGCCCATCAAATAGTGGACAGAAGATCCATCGAACCAGACAAACAATAGTCTGCGATCAGCCGTTCCTCCTGACACGCGGAAACATTACGGGATCTGAATATCATTCGCTGAGATGCAACTTTGCTTCCACGATGTGCGTCGAGAAACCTGTCGCCATGATGAATTTCACGAATTCTTTCAGTCGGAGCCTCGAAAATACTCATACCATCGTAGCCAATGAACGCAAAAGAGGCATTTTTGACGGCTATGGCATCAGTTCCTCAACCGTACCCATGACCTTTCCTTTGGGAATGAAGGCCGTAAACACAGAAACCACGCCTTTCATTGGCTCGACCGGGAACAAGAACGTTGCTGTGCTGTTAATCCCTAGATCGAAATGGAGGAAGAAGCACGGGCAATGAGAAGCATTTTTGACTTGGCGCGAAAGACTTAAAGTCACTCTGAATCAAATACTGGCTAAGCGAATTGCGATGGAAGGTTGAAGTTATGGAGGAGTTTGAGGAGAGATTCATCAAACCGATCGTGAACGCTTCTTACCCCGGTACGTTGGCAGCGTTGAGTCTAGCAGTGTTGCAGGTCACGGAAGGCGGAGCCCAAGTCTCACTGAAGACCACTCTCCTACTGGGCGCAGCAACATTTCTCCTTTCCGCTTTCTCCATTTTCTTCTACAGCATCTATCCCACCCGCAAGATACTGTGGACTGCTGCAGCTTCCATGTTTCTCATCGGGCTTTGCTGTTCCATTATATCAGTGCTGCTGCTTTTCATCTTCTAAAGGACCGAACCTAGAACGCACACAGCGGGAAACCATGCCTGATTTGAGAAAGCCTATCAGCACAAATCTTAAATGAAATATATTCTCAATATAACGTGTGGTGACAATTTTGTCCTCCGAGGATTTAGTAATGGCTTTCGAAAAACCTCATTTCACAGTCAAACTCCACAAAACCCTTCTCGAAGTAGATTTGAAAGAAGGGGCAAGGAGAGAATTGGAAGACTTGCTTGAATCGAACCCGAGGCTAAGGGAAAGTGTTGGACTTCTCTTTCAGAACATGATTCCACTGGATGTGGCGCTAAGGAACATAAAAACTGTGGGCCTGGACAAGAAAGGACGAGTGAAGATATCGGTACCTCGCCGTAAGGACATTACTATACCTTTGGAGTCAGATGAATCTCATGCTTTGATGGAGAAGATGAACGAACTCATACCGATAGAAAAGGCAAAAGCAGCCGAAGAATTACGTGAGGCGGAGAAGGCTGGGAGAGAGTTCGAGCCCCAAAGGGCTAGGATGGAGGCTTCAGCCTACAGAGAAAGAGAAGGTCGAATCTAGAACAATTGAGCGAGTTTTCTTTCAGCTCTTCTCGCCCGATGACCTCACCTTGTTTGTGCAGCTCGACCTTCTGCCGCATGAGACTAACTGTTGGCTTGGAATCCCAGTTGCACTCGCTAGACCATCTAAGAAAATCTTTCATAGACGTACCCTCTATTGATATTGGGCGTCATCATGACCTCAGGCGGGAATATCGCAGATCTTGCACGAAAAGCCGTGCAACATGAGAAGAAGTATGAGTGGAAAGAAGCGGCTGAAACCTACGAGCAAGTGCTGTGCATAGGATCCACCACTCCTTTCCAGAGATTGGAAACCCTTAAACAAACTGGATTCGCTTATAGTCTAGCATCCAGACAAGCTTCAAGCATTAATGAGTTTGTGAAACTGCGCCTGAAGGCAGTTACAGCCTACGAGAGCGCTGCCGAACAATACAGGAATATGGAGGGCTCACAGAACCAAGCAAAAGCTGCTCACAACACTATGCTTGAGGCATACACCCGTTGTTGGCTAACTGATGATCCTGCCGAGAAACGGCGCCTGCTGGATTGCAGCTACGCCGCAGGCAAAGAGAGTCTGGAGGCTTATCGCTCCGTTGGAGACAAGTCAAACTATGGGAAAGTCTGTAACGACATACTCGTTTGCTTAATTGAAAGATTGTACGTGGCCTCCGATGCTGAGGAGATGCTGCGAGTTGCTGACTTCGGAACGTCTTGTGCAAAAGATGCAATCAACACTCTGTCGGCACTAGATGCCAAAGAGGAG
>Ga0153916_10002963_pt1 | contig 12511 bp, 14 predicted proteins | sample Opewatmetagenome_FD_109642 | JGI IMG/M metagenome (GOLD analysis project Ga0153916, IMG submission 109642) | Freshwater wetland microbial communities from Ohio, USA - Open water 3 Core 3 Depth 4 metaG | ecosystem: Environmental > Aquatic > Freshwater > Wetlands | place: USA: Ohio, Lake Erie...
GCGATGTGCCATATAAGCCGGCGAATATTGTCGGGAAAAATGGCGAGGCAAATAAAGAGATTAAGGAAAAATTAATAAAAACATTCTCCGATGAAAAATAAGAAATTTGGATATGGATCCCGCGGAGATATCCCCGCCGATGTGGAGCAGAGCCGCATTATTCCATTTGTCCTTTCAACAGCCGCCAAGGATCGGCATGGAACAATACTTAACCAGGATAACTGGCAGCTCGATAATTACAGGAAAAATCCCGTGGTTGCTTACCAGCATAATCTCTCCGGGGGATTATGCACGGATCCTGATCCGGATTATGTAATCGGCAAGAGCATCAGGGTTGATCTCGAGGGAGCCGGTCGCGACCGGAAGCTGATTGCTGATATCCAGTTTGAGCCCGCAGAAATTAATCCGATATCAGAGAAGATCTTTCGTAAAGTATTATTCGGATCCCTCTCCAGGAGCTCTGTTGGATTCCTGGAAGTTGGTGAAGGCCGGTGGGGAGAAGGTGAAGAAGGCAGGGGAGGATCCAGGGAGACTTATTATTTTGCCGGACAGGAGCTTATCGAATGCTCCATTGTGAATATCCCCAGCAATCCGGATGCCGGCAAAAGGGATATCACCCGAAGAAGGATGCGCGAGGAAGGATATATCGCACTGATGTACGCATTCCGGGAGCTGGGAGGAAAATTCCGCCTGAGCGAAATTGAGAATCTTACGGTACGCGATATCCTTGACCTGCTCGACGGGAAGGATTTCGGGCTGAAGGAGAAGGATCCGGAGAAGATCCGGCAGCTGCTTCGCAAATTAAGAGTAACGAGCCTTAAAGGCTGATAACTATATTATTAATTAAAATCCATTAAGAAGTGAAATCACATGAATTAAAACAAAAGCGTGATGGCCTTCTGGCTGAATTGGATGTATTAGCCAATAAGGCCGAGAAGCTCACCGAGGACGAACAATCCCGGTGGGAAAAACTCTACAAGGAGGTGAATGATCTCAACCGCGAGATCTCCTTCGAGGAACAGAAGGAGAATATCATTCGTCTCAAAGCTGCTGAAAAAGGAATCGATCTTTCCCAGAAGGAAGTGAGATCCCTGCAGCAGTATTCGTTTGTAAAAGCGATACAGGAATTTATGCGCTCAGGACGACTCACCGGACTGGAGGCAGAAATGAACCAGGAGGCTGAAAAAGAAATGACTGCAATAGGTCAGAGCATTTCTGGTTTTGGAGTTCCGAGCAAGGTCCTGCGCATTGGAGCCCATACACGCGCTGATATAACCACAGCCACAGCTCCACTGGTGCCGACAGATCTTACCGGGTTTATCGATGCCCTTTATGCAAAGCTTGTTTGTGTTGCCCTGGGCGCAACGGTATGGTCGGGGCTCACTTCAAATATGAGTGTCCCCCGGGTCGCAACAGCCGCCACGGCAGGCTGGGCGACAGAGGTTGCAAATGCTTCCGATGCCGGATCAGATACAGAATCCGTTTCACTCACTCCGAAACGCCTTACCTGTTACCAGGATGTATCAAAGCTCCTGCTCCTGCAGAGCCCTTACAATGTTGAGGGAATTATCCGTGATCTTTTTATCAGTGCCATGGCGGTTGCTTATGATAATGCATGTATCGAAGGAGCAACAAACGGGCCTACGGGATTACTTGCAACATCAGGGATCGGGGATGTGGCCGGCGGAACAAACGGACTCGCTCCAACACTGGTCCATGTTCTGGCACTTATCAAGGAAGTGGCTATCGACAATGCTGATTTCGGCGCCCTTGGATTTGCATGTTCTCCGAAGGTCCGCTGGAAGCTGATGAGCACGGCAATCGAATCCGGTCATCCTGACAGGGTATGGAATATACTTCAGCCCGAAACGCTTGTCGGATATAAAGCACTTGTCAGCACCCAGGTGCCCGATGATCTTACAAAAGGATCATCGAGCGGAGTTTGCTCCGCGATCATTTTTGGTAACTGGACTGAGATGATCTGTGCGGGGTTCGGGGGAATTGATGTCACTGTTGATACAGTAAGCCAGGCTATAGGGAATAAAGTTCGTATTGTCCTGAACAGCTTCTGGGATTCAGTGCTTAAACACCCTGCCAGCTTTGCTGCGATGAAGGATGCTCTTTGCGCAACTTAATAGCGTTCTTTTCATAGATCAGGTTCTGTTAATCAGAAAGGGGCAGGTACCAAGGCCTGCTCCTTTTTAAAATTTAATGCTATGGAAAAAGGTTATGTAAAGGTGAAATTTCTAAGGGCAGCCCCGAAATATGCCTATTCCGCCGGGGACATCGGGATTGTCAGCGCAGATAAAGCTCCGGGATTACTCAGCGGAGGATATATCATAATCCTCCCGGAGGAAGATGATCAGAAGGAAAACCTATTGCCTGAGGATCTCCCGGGCCGCGATAAGCTTTTTGCAGCAGGATTCGACAGTGTTGAGAAAGTTAAGGCAGCCGGCGATTCGCTGCTCGATGCAGTAAGCAATACGATGCTTAAGAAGATAAAAGCATACCTGAAGTGAGATGGAACGCCCGAGATACCAGCTTAAGACTGCCCCTGCATTCGATCCGGTTTCAACAGATGAAATAAAACACAATCTAAGGATCACAACAACAGATTTCGATACTCTCATCGGGGAGCTTATCGATTATGTTATTGAATCTGTTCAGGCAAATATTGGGAGGCAGATTGCCAGGGCAACTTATTACGCCTATCTCGATGGCTATCCCGATGGTGATGAGATGGAGATTACTCTGGGCCCTGTTGCAACTATAACCAGCATAAAATATTATGCCCCCGGATCCAGTGAATTAACCGAGTTCAGCTCATCGAAATACCAGCTCGACAATACCGAGCTCACCGCCAGGATCCGCTTTCTGGAATCTTTCCAGACGGATACTGAAAAGATGAATGCTGTTGTCATCGAATTCACAAACGGCTATGCCGATGCAAACAGCGTGCCTAAAAATATTAAAGATGCACTTGTCCTCCTGGTGAGCGAGAGATATCTCAATCCCGATAACCGGATGCTGAATTTCGGAGTAAGTATCCGGCAGTCTGCAGCCGAGAGACTGCTTCGCAATTACCGTGTACAAAGATATTAACAATGGGCACGCCGGGCAACTTCGACAGATATATCACGATACAGAGCGTTACCAGCGGCAAGAGCTCCATGGGCGCACCCACAAAAACATATTCCACATGGAAGCAGGTTTTTGCGTCGAGAAAGCAATCGGCACCGGGGACGGAACAATATATTAATAACAGGATTGTAACCCCTTACCGCTGGGTTTATATGACGCATTATGTCAGCGGCATGGATGAGTCAATGAGGATACTGGATTCAGAGATTTATTATAATATCCTGTCCCTGAATCCTGATGATTTGAAAGTGTTCATTGAAATAGAAACAGAGAAGATCACGGAATGAGCAGCGAAAATTTCGTCCTGGAAGGGGCGGATAGGATGATAAGGATCTTCAGGGAATTTCCGGAGGAAGGATTCAACAAGCCTGTTATGGATGGGTTCCGGAAAGCTGCACTGCCTGTAAAGAAAGCGATCATTGCCGGCATACCTTCAGAAATAGCGGAGGTAAAAAAGGCAGTGAAAGTGAAATCCAACAGGAGGATGCTTGTTACCAGCGTTGGATTTTTCCGCAATGCCGGGGTATATGTAAACCGCAGGGGCATCAAATGGGATCCCTTCCAGCTGGCTTACTGGTTCAATTACGGGACTTATGCAAACCGCTCTCCCTATCACCAGTTCGTTAGGGAGCGCAGCAGGCTTACCAGGGACCGCAAGGGCGGGATAAAGCCGGATCTTTTTGTCGAGAACGCCTGGGAGAACAGCAAGGATGCAGCTGCCAGGGAGCTGGAAAAAGAATGGGCCAGGAAGATCCAGGAGTTATGTGATAAATACGGGGCAACAAAATGATAAGCGAAGCATTACAGACAACACTTGCCGGCATAATACCGAATACTTTTTATGTCATGGGGGATGAGAAGATCCCGGCTCCTTACTGTGTCCACAGAGAAGTCAGCACTCCTTTCCGGCAGAAAGCCGGGTTATCGCATTATGAGTGGACCGTGGAGATTGTGATAATCGATGATTCCCCTGATACACTGGAGACGTATGTGAATTCCATTATCACGGCTGTCGAAGCACTGGCAGGAACAACAGTCTCCGGAACAATTATCACATCGGTTTATTTTGAAGGCAACGAACCGGATTTTGACACTGAAGATAAATTATATACAAACATATTGAGATTCACAATAGAAACAAGTAACCGTTAATAATTAAATAAAATGGCAGAGACAGTTGTAAAAGGTTATATGCTTAACCTCAAATGGGGAACTAAGCTTATCAAGGGCCTCATAACAACCGGTTTAAAAATAAAACCGAATTACGAGGAGGTGCTTCTTAAATCGAGCTCAGGTGTGCCGGTGGATGAGTTCATCGATTTTGATACGGAATTCACCGGATCCGGGCAGACCATCGAACGCGACACAGGGGAAAGCTCGACGCATGAGGATTTTGAGACTCTCCGCGAGGCCGCTTCCGTGGGCGCTACCGTGGCTTTCGTCTATGGCCGATTCACTACAGGCGAGAAGATAGTATCGGGGAATGCAAAGATCCAGGATTATAGCGAGGATGCAAACTCGAAGGACCGCGGATCTTACACAGTATCATTCAAGGCAGTCAGGGGATCTGTAACATTTGGAACATATACTTAGGATGAAGCCGGAATATATCACTCTCTCCGATGGCCGCCGGGTTCGCATTGAATGGAATATGAATGCGCTCGGTGAATTTACTTCCCTTACCGGGAAGGAGATGGCGGATATGCTGAACATGAAAGAAGGCCGTGCTGACATAAAAACCCTTCGCATAATTGCCTGGTGCGCCGCCATGGAAGGGGAGGCGGCGGATGGCAAGTCCCTCGGCCTTAATGAAATTGAATTTGGCAGGCTCATGACAATGCATTCCATTGTCGAGTTCTCTGGAATACTGGCAAAGCAGAGCTCGGGTGCTGAAAAAAAAAATCAGGCTCCCAGGAGATTTCCGCTGATACACTTCAGAAAGACGGTTTAGATCTCAGTAACCTGGAATGGCTTAATTATTCACACCTACGGAGATTTGGACTGGGATGTCTCCGGTACTCACCGGACCAGTTCGGGATGATGAGGGTGGGGGATTTCTTCGATGCAATGGGTGGTTATAATGAAGCACAGGGAGAGAGGATAAAAATCCTGGCCGAGCTTATGAGGATTGCAACCTCGCTGCTCTGGAATATCCAGGTATCGAAAGAAGATAAACGAAAACCCATTGATCTCTGGCCTATGCCCTGGGATAAAAATACCGAAAAATATGAGAGGATCTCCGAAGAAGAATACAAAAAAAGGATGGATAAAAGCATAGAGATCTTAAATAAATATTTTCCCAATGGGAACAGTAATCTCAAATCTTAAAGCGCGCTTCGGCGTTGACTCATCAGATTTCCGCAAGGGCCTGAAGGACGGGGAGAAGGCTGTTTCTGAATTCAAAGGAGCTGCCGGGAATGCCCTTAATGAGTTTGCCTCGATGTTCGGGCTCAATATGTCTGCCGTAAATGATGCCATAGGGACAGCGGGCAAATCCCTCAGTTTTCTCGGATCATCTTTCAAAGGGGCAGCCTCGGGAGGAAATACCCTGGCTATTGCCATGAAGGTCCTTAAGGTTGCGCTTATCTCTACAGGCATAGGCGCCCTGGTTGTTGCCCTGGGATCCGTGGCTGCATATTTTACCCGCTCCGGGGAGGGCGCTGATAAGTTTGCAAAGATACTTGCACAGATAAAATCAGTTATCAATAATGTCATCGAGCGGCTGATCCTTTTCGGTGAAGCCCTTGTCGATATTGTAAGTTTCCGGTTTGCCGAGGGATGGGAGAAGATGAAGAATGCCTTCAAGGGAATGGGAGAGGAGATAAAGGAAGACTGGAAGGCAGCCGGCGACCTGGCAACCAGGGAAGATGAGCTGGAGGACCGCGAGATAGATCTTATAACAACTCTCGAGGCCCGCCGGCAGAAGATCGCGGAGCTGAGGGAGGAGGCAAAGAACCTTGATCTTACCGAGCGGGAACGTCTTGGTAAGTTAAAGGAAGCTGAATCCATAGCGCGCACAGTATATGCTGACCAGGTCAAGCTCGAGCGGGACCGCCTTGCCATCATGAAGGAGAAGCTCGCTCTGCAATCAAAGGATCCTACGGATGAACAGCGCAGGGAAGTTGCCGAGCAGGAGGCAAAGATAAGCGGACTGCTGGCCCAGCAGGCTGATCAGATCCGCGCCCTTACCAGGGAAAAAAATACGCTCCTGAAAGTTGTTAAGGAAGAACTGGATCTCGAGAAGGCAAAAGCGGAGCAGATAGGTGTGGCAAAAGCGTCAATCGATAATCTTCAGTTCCCGGATTTCGGCAAGACGATAAGCAATGTGCTGGCTCCCATGCCGAAGATAAAGGAATCGGTGAATAATGTCATGCTTGATGTTACCAGTTCAGTCAATGATGCATTCAGCTCCATGGCAACAGGCCTGGGGGAATTTCTCGGGGCACTGGCAACAGGTAATACCGGGATATCAGGATTCGGTAAGATGATAGCCGGGGTATTTGCAGACATGGCTATTAATGTAGGCAAGATAGCAATCGGCGCCGGGATGGCTGTGCTCGGCATAAAGAAAGCGCTCATGTCGCTTAATCCTGTTGTAGCCATAGTTGCAGGTATCGCCCTTGTCGCACTTGGCACTGCCATAAAAGGTGCTCTCTCAAATATAGCCTCGGGAGGAACGGGAGGCGGTGCAGCTGCAGTAACAGCGAGCCAGTTCACTTATGACACAAGAGAAGCTACAGCAGCTACACAGAGGGTCCAGGTAGATGTAAGCGGCGAGCTTGTTGCCCGCGGTCCGGACCTGGTGACGGTTATTAACAATGAAAATAACAGGAGAAACAATACGACATAATGGCATACGGCACAATATATACGCTCTACTGCAAGGACAAGACAGGCATTACTTCCATGACTGTTATATCCGAGGATGGTTATTCCGGATCCGAGATAGATCGCAATGTGCCCGCCAATCCCTTTTTCCCCCGCAAGGATGCTTCATCTGTCATATGCGGAAGCTCATTCGAGTTCCTTATACGCGAAGAGACGGATTTTGAATTCCTTAAATTCTATACAAATCTCCCCAGGAAATACAAGATCCAGTTCTATTACCCGTCAACGACACTTATCTGGACAGGCTATCTTAACCCGCAGCAATATTCGGTGCCATATATTCCCGGGCCCAGCAACATACGCCTCCAGGCAACAGACGGCCTCGGGCTACTGAAGAGCGAGGCATTTACCCTGACTGGGCTTAACTCAGAGCTCACAATAATAAGGCATTGCCTGGATAAGATAGAATTATCGCTCGGATATGCCATAGCTATCGGGATACATGAAATAAACCATGATGATGATTACTGCCCCCTCGCACAGACATATATAGAATGTGAGATACTTGAGGATAAGAACTGTTACCAGGTGCTCGAGGGAATACTCACAAAATACGATGCCTCCATAACGCAGTGGAATAACCGCTGGCGCATAGTCAGCTACAAGGATAAGAAAACAGCCAGGCTGTTATATACTTCAGCAGGTGTTTACGAAGGCACCGAAGCGGCTCCTTCTGTTCTTGATCTCGGGACCCTGGGTGAAAGCGGATGTGAGGTATATCCCAATGGAAGCCTTTTTTTATCCCTGCAGTCAGGTGGGAATAAGGTCAGGATAATACATGATTATGGCCGCAAGAAATCAATACTCCTGAACTATGAATTTGAAAAGTATTCTTCATCAATGTTTGATGACTGGTCAAAATCAGGTACATTCAGCGTATTGCAGCGCAGTGCCGAGGGTAAAAAATATGCTTTCCTTTCCGGCTACAGCAATGTTGATACGGATTATATCTCCCAGCAGATAGCTGTCGAGAATATAACAGGCGAGGAATTTGCATTTGAACTCGACTTCACCCCGATCGGATATAACCAGCGCCCCGATACCGCACGGCAGGCAACCTCCATGACCGTGAGGTTCAGCGTTTATCTTACAGATACGGTAAATAATTACTGGCTCTCCGATGACGGCTGGACAACAACTCCGACAATAATGAGCCAGACAGTCAGTTCGTCCATCAGCTATCCAACATTCAATAATTTAAAGATCATAACTGATGAGATACCCATAACAGGGACTATTGTTGTACAATTATACCGGATCAAAAGTACAGGGCCCACATCCCCGATTGTTTACAGCGGGGTTGCATTCTCAGAGCCTTCAATATACTTCCTCAAAGACGGGGAACTGTATGATGATAAGTTCGATGACATTGCCAATTTTGACAGCAGCACGGAGCCGGCAAAGCTGCCGGACATAAATATACTGGCTGCTGATTCCCCTGATTTCCCGAACTGTAAGAACCTGTATGATAATATTACCAGGTTAAGCACCGGAGCGGAGACAACCATATGGCATATTGACGGCAATGATACTGATTTTACTCTTATCCAGGCACTTGCAAAGATGCTTGCCAGCCGTAATATATATCCAAGGCAGAAGCTGACAGGTACAATAAAAGGTACGGGGATAGGATTCGAGAGCATTATAAAACATGCCTTTAACAATAACAGGGAATTCGAGATTTATGAAGGAACCTGGGATGTGTTCGAAGGGAAATGGAATTTGACCCTCCTGGAATTCTTTGCTTTCAGTGATCAGGATGTAACATTTGACTCCGGATTGGAATTAAATAGTGCGGCAAATCTTACGGTAATAACGGTATCGGCGCCAGCGGATCCCATTGCCCCATCAGAAGCTTTTGATACGACAATCCATATTGATAATACTGGAGAGAGTACCGGGCGTGGTACTATCGAATGGAAAATAGTCAATGGATCCGATGTTACACAATCGAGCGGAACACATGCCTCGGGTGTCATAGCGGCATCAGGGCATGAGGATCATGTTATAGGCCTGACAGCCCCGGCGACAGAGGGAACATATTACGTAAAAAGCCGGATGGCAACAGATACATCATGGGTGAGCTCTTCATCCTTCATAGTTGCCATGCCAGATGTGACACTGAATCATATAGATACTATTGCCGATGGTCCGGCAAGCGGATCAATGACCTTCACATTTGAGGCTGATAATGCCGGGGGCGGTGGAAATGTAACGGTTTACTGGCAGATATATGACAGCGGTGATAATGTCGTGGATTCAGGAAGCCAGGTATTTGATATGGATCATGGTATCCATACTTATGCATTTACAGGCGTGACATATCCCGCAACCCCGGGAACGGGATATTATAACAAGGCATATTTATCAGGTGAAACGCCTATTGTAAGTAATACTTATGAGGTAACATCAAGCTAAAATGATATGGCAGAGACAGTTGTATATGGATATATGCTGAGCATAAAATGGGGGGATAAGCTCATCAAAGGACTTATAACCTCAGGGCTCAAGTTAAGAGAAAATTATGAGGAAGTGATCCTTAAGGCCAGCAGCGGGATTGCACTCGATGAATTTATTGATTATGACGGGGAATTTTCTGCATCAGGCCAGACAATAGAAAGAGATCCATCCGAAGGTTCGCTGGCAGAAGTGGATACATTAACAATAACGGCCGGCGCGACAGCGAGCGGGAATGTTACCATAACGCTTAACGGAGTTAATACAAATGTCGCAGTATTGAATGGAGATACAATTGCTCAGGTCGCGACAAAAATCCGGGATGCTTCTTATACCGGCTGGACAACTGGAGGAACGGGTGATGTAATCACTTTTACAAAGGATTTATTCGGACTTGTCAGTGCTCCCGCATTCTCGGGCGGAACAACAGGCGTAACAGGGAATATGATACAGACAGTAATCGGACAGGATGCAACCCATGAAGATTATGAAACTCTCCGGGAAGCTGCATCTGTGGGTGCAATAGTGGCTTTTGTTTATGGGCGATTTACAGAAGGCGATAAGATTGTTTCAGGTAATGCAAAGATTACCGATTATTCCGAAGATGCAAACTCGAAGGATAGGGGATCCTATAATATAACTTTTAAGACTGTCAAGGGTAGTATTATATTCTCAACATTTTCAACTTATCCGGAAGTGATTAATGACGGCAATACAGTTGCCTGGTATATTGCATCAGAATTAAGTACAATAACTAAAGACGGTGGTAATATTGTATCCCGTTGGAATGATTATCTCGAGAGCGGGCGTGATTTAGTAACAGGATCTGCCCTGTGGGTAAATCCTGATTATATCCAGTTTGATGGGATATCACAATATCTGAAATGTGCGGGCTTTACTTTAATCCAGCCTGAGTTTATTTATATAATTTTTAAACCGGTTACATGGACAAATCTTGATTATATTTTTGATGGTAATGCGACTAATTCCGGAAGAGTAAGGCAGGACACGGTAACTCCAAGAGTAATAATGAGTGCGGGAACAGATCTCGGCAATTGTGATGACCTGGTTCTAAATACCTGGGCAATAATGCGATGCCGTTTTGATGGAGCTAATTCGAAGATTCAGATCAATGAAAGTACTGCAATAACAGGGAATTGCGGTATCTATAATATGAGCGGTTTTACTTTGGGCTCAAGAGGTACGGTCGACGCGAGGTTTTCTAATATACATGTAAGGGAGATCATATTGCGTAAGATAGCTGATGATACAGAAGATGAAACAGCAATATATAATTATTTAAAATCTAAATATTCACTATAAGATGTTGCAATTAATAATGATAAGACAAGGAGATGCAGATACTATATCTGAAACAATTTCAGGATTAGAATCACTTTCCGGCTATTCTGCAAAGATGTATATCAAACATCAGGATGGAACTGAACTGGATACGCTTATCGGTACAATTGACGGTCTGGTAATTACCTATGAGATTATCAATGAATCTTCAAAATTGTATCCTATCGGCAAGTATTATTTTGAGACAAAAATATGGGATGCGATAGATCATGTATACACTCCGTCTTTCGGAAGATTTATTATATTAACAACACTGCAAAATGATCCTTCATGATGGCTATAAGCGGAAATATTGATCAATTAAATGTAATCGGTAATATTACCCGGGCAGAAATCAAGGGTTCTATTTCTCATTCAGGATTTCTGATCATAAATATAACTGATTTTGGTGCTTCTCCGGGTGAGACGCCGGAGAATAATTTTTCAGCGATACAATCCGCATTAAGCAGCGAATATCTTGGCATTGCTTTCGGAAATACAGGAGAGACATATTTGATTTCTCAGCCAATTTATATACCATCAAACAAGAAGATAATAATAAACTGCACATTAAAAATAAAGGATGGCAGTACTGCTCTTGTCACCTCAAATGTAAATGCAGGATCAAATAATTTTAATGTTGATCATCCGGAATATTTTAAAGTTGGCGAATGGATAGGAATAACTGATGATGTCCAGTTCGAGGGTTATGGAACACTGCGTGGATCGACAGGACAAATAACAGATATCACTGGCAACACCATAACATTTGATTCTGTATGTTCTTATAATTACCTGACATCGGAAAATGCAAAGGTTGGACATACACAAAGTGTAATTATTCTGGAAGATGTTAATAATGTTTTAATAACGGGCAATGGTATAATTAATGGCAACAGGTATCTCCAGGAACAAATCCATCCTGTCCGGAATATTGCAGTCATTGAAGATCAAAGGGCCGGATGCGGAATTGTAGTTTATAAATGTGAAAATATAACATTGGAATCAGTAACGATCCGTGATTCACTATTGCACAATATTTCAATAAATGTAAATAACGGAACTGAAAATTATGATAATACCAATATTAAAATAAAAGGGATCAAAACTTATAACGGACACGACAAAAATATTCTTATCAGAAATATTGATGGATGTAGCATTGAAGATATTATAACTGATGGCGCAACATGGGAAGATGGTTTGATATTTTACGCTTACTGCAAGAATATAACAGTTGATGGAGCTGTATTGACAAACAATGGGAGAGCTGGCTTATACTGGAATAGTCAGTCATGTGATGGATTGGAGGCAAATAATGTAAGTACTTCCGGTAATTTATATGGACTGGAGATAACTGCAAAGAATGTCGAGATCAATACCATTAACTGTGAGGATATTATTTTGCTGAGCAATATATATAATAATTCACAGCTGATAACTATTAATAATCTTACACTTTCGGGCGTTGTCGGAACAAATGTATTAAGGTTGGCGGGAAATGTACGCGATGTCATATTCAATGAATTAATTATAACCGGATGCAATGGTACTGGCATAAAATGCGATTCACTTCTCGGCAACCCTGCTGAACCACCTGAAAGAATAGTCATTGAAGGGGGAGGCATATATGATCATACAGGAAACAAGGCAAATATAGAAGAAGGGACCGATATAACATTTA
>Ga0153916_10002964_pt1 | contig 12511 bp, 9 predicted proteins | sample Opewatmetagenome_FD_109642 | JGI IMG/M metagenome (GOLD analysis project Ga0153916, IMG submission 109642) | Freshwater wetland microbial communities from Ohio, USA - Open water 3 Core 3 Depth 4 metaG | ecosystem: Environmental > Aquatic > Freshwater > Wetlands | place: USA: Ohio, Lake Erie, Old...
CGGCCGCTAACGCCCCAGACGGCGGGCGACGCGATCATCGAAAGTCCCCAAGGCCCGTTGGCTATCGCAATCGAGCGGCGGGGTGTCCGCCATTTGCTTCTCGGTTTCGATCCCTTTCCCTATTTGGGGCGCGACAACTTGCCGATGTCGATTTTCACCTTGAACTTTTTGGATTGGTTTATTGAGAGCGGCGGCCGGCGCGGCTTGGCCAGCGGCGAACCGCTCGCCCTCGGTGAAACCCGCCAAGGCGACCTGCTGATTACCCCCAGAGGCGACAAGCTTTCACTCGATCCCGCCAGGGGCTATTTTTCCGGCACCTTTTATCAAGGGATCTATCAAGTAAGACGAAGCGGCGGCAAGGAACTCTTCGCCGTCAATCTCCAGAACGCCAATGAATCGGACCTGCGCGCGCCAGCGCCAATCACCATCGGAAGCGGTGCCGGCGATGGCGCCGGTGCGGTAGTGCTTTTTCCCTACTGGTCCTATCTGCTCCTGGCTTCCCTGCTCGCGCTGGTCGTCGAGTGGTTCATCTTTCCGCGCATGGCGCCCCTCGGCGCGCGCGCGCGGACGCGACCGATTGCGTGACTCTATGCGCGCTCTGCTCCCCAATATCGAGTTTTTCAAGCCGATGTTTTTATGGCTCTTGCTCCTTGTTCCGCTGCTTTGGCTGCGCTTTCGTGACCGGCGGGCCGCGGTCATGATCGTCCGTAGCGCGATGCTTATTCTGGTGATCTTGAGCGGCGCCGATCCGCAATATGTAACCGAACGCTCGACTCAAGAAGAGCGGATCTTCGCCTACGACCTTTCCCGCAGCATCGCTCCGGCCATGCGCCGTTGGATGGGAAACGTAACCGAAAAAAACCTCGCCCCGAACCGTGGCGACCGGATTTTTGTCTTTGGCGCGGAAAGCGAAGAAGCAGCCGACTGGCGCGAACCGCTCAAAGGCGAGAGCTCGGGGCAAAACTCGATCCGGCCCGAAAAGACCAACCTGGAAAAACTGTTCACGAAATTACTCGCTTTGCCGCCCGCGCCGCGAAGCTTGTTTCTCTTCACCGACGGTTGGGAGACCCAGGGGAGCGTGGAGCGCTTGCTGCCCGCCATCGCCGCCGCCGGTCTCAAGGTTTATCCGATGCTGCCGGCCGAACGGCCAAGCGTTGCCAACGTCGCGCTGACCAAACTCCTGGCGCCGTCCCACGGCAACAGCGGCGAGGCAGTCAATCTCAAAGTAGCGCTGCTGAATCAGAACGACCGGGCGGTCGAGGGAACATTGACGCTCAGCCGCAACGGGCAAACTTTCAAGACCGAATCGGTCAAGCTCAATCCGGGAAGTCAAATTTTCTCATATCAAGATACACTTTCCGAAGAACCGACGGTCACCTATCGCGCCAGCTTTGCCACCCGCCAGTCCGAGTTGGACCGCTACCCCGCCGACAATCAAGCCGTCGCCTGGATCTCGGTCCGTAGTAAAGCCAAGGTATTGCTGATCAATGGCCAGCGAGGGGGCGGCCGCTATCTGGAAGATCTGCTCAAGCGCCAGGGCTTCGAGGTCGCGGCGCGAACTGCCGACTCGCCGCCCGCTCCGACCGGCTACAAGGTCGTCATCTTCAACAACGTCGAGCGCGAGAAGTTTTCCCCTGGCTATCTCGCCGCCGTCGAGCGGCATGTGGCCGATGGCAACGGCTTTTTGATGCTCGGCGGCGAAGCGAGCTTCTCCCCCGGCGGCTATGCGCGCACCCCCATTGAAACTATTTTGCCGGTGGAACCGAAAGAGCCCAAGCGCGAGGAAAAGAACCGTGCGGTGGTGCTGGTGATCGATAAATCCGGCAGCATGCGCGAGGAGAACCGCATTCTCTATGCCCAGGAAGCCGCTAAGGTCGTGGCCCGCCAGCTTAAGGACAATGATTTTCTCGGCGTCGTCGGGTTTGACGTAAGCGCCTTTGTGGTTGTCCCGTTGGAATCGGTTGGCAAACTTCGCCGGGTTATCGATGCTCAAATCGACCGCCTTAAGCCGGGTGGACAAACTTATTTTTATCCCGCCTTGCGCGAAGCCCAACGGCAAATCGAAAAGGCCAACACCGCTCGCAAGCACATCATTCTGCTTAGCGACGGCGAAACCCGCGGTAGCCAGGGAGAGTTGGTGGATTTGGTCGGCGTGATGAAAAACGAGATGAAGATTACCGTCTCGGCCATCGCCATCGGGTCCGACGCCGATATCCGGATCATGAAACGGATCAGCCAGTACGGTGGCGGTCTGTTTCACCACACCATCGACCCAACCACCCTCCCGCAGATCGTCCTCCAGCAGCTTCAGGACAATACCAAGGATGAGCCTAAGAATGAAAAGGACTTAATACCGATTCAGGAGAGAAGCTCGGAACTGCTGGCAGGGTTGAATGTCAAAGCCTATCCGGCGGTTTTGGGCTATATGGAAACCGAACTCAAACGGGGCGCAAGCTTGGATCTGCTGATTCCCCGAGAAGACCGCAGCGTTCCGCTGCTGGCCTCGTGGCGCTACGGGAAGGGAAAGTCAGCGGCTTTAACCATGGACATGGAAAGCCGCTGGAGCAGAAATTGGATCCCATGGGGTGGGCTGCAAGACTGGTGGGGCAAGATTTTGGACTGGCTAAGGCCCGGGGAAGAGGCGATACCCCTTCACGAAGCCCGGATAAGTCTCTCAAGAGATCGGCCCATTTTAGATCTGTTTATTTATGATGAGGGAAGCGCAGCCAGCCAGTTCCGGTTATCCATTGAAGGTAAGGGAAGTAAGAGGGAGGGGGTTTTGAGCAAACTGGCTCCCGGCCATTACCAAGCGACGCTGCCGATCTCTACTCCCGGAGACTTTCGGATCAATCTTTTAGAGGAGCGCCAAGGCCGCTCCATCCCTTTTCCTCCGATCGGTTATACCCTCCCTTATGACCTGGCCAACGAACAGCCGAGGGCGGAATTCAACACCGATCTGCTCTTGAAAATCGCCCAGGCCAGCGGTGGAACGATCAATCCAAGATTTCCCGAATCGATTAAAAATCAAAATATTACAAAGAGTTACGCAGCCGCGAGACAGCCTACTTTAATCTTCGCTTTTATGCTCTTTCTGATCGAAGTCGCGGCGAGAAAACTTTTATTCGCCGAGCCTGATTGACGCTCCCCGACATGACCGGCAACCCTTCTTTCTAGGTCGCCTACCCCCCCTATTTTTTGTTTGACACAAGCCTCAAAACGGTTTAGTTTTGCCCCTAAATTCCTATGCGACCGAATCATTTCAAGAAGCGAGGAATCAATATCTTGCCCATTACCCACGGGCAACTCCTTTTGTTATATTTTAACGGTCTAGCCTGGCTCTTACTCATTTGCACTTCGATCCTAATAAGCCCACGGGCAACCCACGCGGCCAAGCAGGAAACCGTCCGCAAAGGAGCGTCGAAGGTCAAAGCGCCGGCAGCGCCGGTCCGAAGCATAAGTAACGTGCGCGCCCGCGGCGCGCTGCTCCAGCAGCCCACCCCTGCGCCCATTGATCCTAGCGAAAAACGTGAGCATCTCGTCTACCATATTCGTCCCGGTGACAAATTGCCGAATTTGCTCAACCGTTTTGCGCTGGCACCGGGCGAAAAACAATACTGGTTCCGTGCCCTCAAGCGAGATTTCGGCATGCGGACCCTGCCGGCCGGGAAGGAAGTCCACTTTTATTTTACTAAACCCACGGTGCGGGGGCGGGTGCAAACGGCTTCCAAGCAGCTCAAGGCATTGGAAGTCGACTACAACGATTCATCGACGCTCACCTGGGAAAGGGAAATTCGCGGTGTTCTTTTTCAGCAGCGCGAAAAGCCTTATGACGTCGAGCTAAAGACCGCCAGCGCGGTTGTGAATGAGTCGCTTTTCGAAGATGGCCGCAAAGCGGGCATTCACTCGGCTCTGCTTTCCCAGCTTGTGGACATATTCACCTGGGATGTTGATCTAGAAAAGGAAATCCACAGAGGCGATAGTTTCAAAATTTTATACGAACAACGCAGCCGTAAAGGTCAGGAGTCCCGCCCCTCGCTCCGTATCTTGGCTGCCGAGCTAATCAACGGCGGGCAAAAACTCACCGCCATTTACTTCGAGAAGCAAAAGGGTCAGGGGAACTATTATAATCCCGAAGGAAGAAGCCTGGCCCGCGCGTTTCTCCGGTTCCCGTTAGAGTTTACCAGCATCTCCTCTCAATTCGCCCACTCCCGTCTCCATCCTTTATTGAAGGTTGATTTGCCCCATACCGGCGTCGATTTTGCCGCCCAGAGGGGAACTCCGGTGCGCGCCGTGGGCGACGGCGTCGTCACTCTCGCCGGATGGAACGGAAATTACGGCAAGGCCATCGATATCCAGCATGATTCGACATACATGAGTCGTTACGCCCATCTGGACAGATTCGGGGAAGGGATTCACAACGGCTCTTCGGTGCGGAAGGGGCAGGTTATCGGATACGTAGGCTCTACCGGACGCAGCACCGGCCCACACCTTCACTTCGAACTTTATAAAGATCAGCAGTATGTGAACCCACTGAGCGTTGACTTCCCCGCAGACGAAAGCATTGAGCCCGCCCTGGAAAAGCTCTTCGACAATCAAAAGCGAACCTTTCTCGTCGAACTCTCTACCGCCCCGCAGTCATAGAAAATTCACGGCAGTTCAGCCGCAGCGCTGTTTAAAATCACGCCGATATCGGATACTAACTCCGATTGGAAAGGCCAAACCGCCATTTTTTAATGTCGGCTACCGCTGAAAGCCGGACCTAATCGTTGAATAAGAGCACGTCTAAAATCATCCTCTTTTTCGTCACCGGCTTCTACGTCGGCTACTTTCCGCGCCTGCCGGGTACAGCGGGAACCCTTGTGGCAATACCCTTCTCATTGGGGATAAACCGGATGGCCTCCGTTTCTCTCCCGCTCGCCCTTTTGACCTTAGTTACGGCGATTTCCTGTGCTATATGGCTATCAACAAGAGGTGCGGTGATCTTGGGACAGCGCGACCCTGGGATCATCGTCATCGACGAGATCGTCGGTTTTATGATCGCTAATTTTGGCGCCCCGCCGAGTGTAGCCATAGTAACTTTAGCCTTTGTCTTATTCCGCTTCTTCGATATCATGAAGCCATTTCCCATGTCCAAGTTGGAAAAGCTCCCGGGCGGGGCCGGCATCGTCCTCGACGATGTAATGGCCGGCCTCTACACCTTTCTCGTCTTGCGCCTCATTCTTGCCTGGGGTCTGGCATGAGAGATAGGGCCGTCATCTTGAGCACCGGCGATGAACTCACCACCGGTCGAGTCGTTGATACCAATTCGGCGGCGATAGCCGACCGTTTGTCCGCTCTGGGCGTGGAAGTCGCGGCAGTGCTCAAAGTCGGCGACGACCGGGAAAAACTGCTCTGGGCTTTTGGCCAGGCACGGAATCTAGGAGAGCTAATCATCGGCACCGGGGGTCTTGGGCCTACGGCGGACGACTTGACCACAGAAGTGGTGAGCGAGTTCCTTGGCCGCAAGTTGAAGCAAGACGAAGCGGTCGCGACTGCGCTCAAACAGCGCTTCGCGGCCCGGGGCATCGCCTGGACCGAGAACAATCTTAAGCAGGCTCTATTCCCTGAAGGCGCGACAATCGTCCCCAACCCGGCGGGAACAGCGCCGGGTTTTAGGGTCGAGCTGGGGCAAGGCAAAACTTTGATCTGGCTCTCCGGAGTGCCCCGGGAGATGATAGCGATGCTGAACGAAACTGTCATGCCGTGGATCTCCCAGCAAAAAGGCGACGGCGCTGGGATTGCGGTATGCACGTTCAAGGTTCATGGTCTCACGGAGTCCAAGCTCGATGACCTCGTCAAGCCGGTAAAGCTAGGAACCTATGCGAAACTCTCTTTTCGCGCCCATTTTCCCGACCTGACATTGCGATTGACGGTGAGTGGAGGCGCGGCGCAGGAGAAAGACTTTGCCAATTTCCGATCCCAGCTCCGCCAGATTTTGAGCCCTTACATTTACGCCGAGGGCGACACCACGTTGGAGGAGGTCGTGGGCCGACTGCTCTTGCAACGAAGGCAAACCCTGGCCCTAGCCGAATCTTGCACCGGTGGGCTGATCAGCCAGCGCATCACGCGCATCGCCGGCAGCTCCGCTTACTACCTGGGCGGCGCCGTGACCTATTCCAATGAAGCCAAAATGAGCTTCCTTGGAGTCAAGGCAACGACCCTGAAAGAACATGGCGCGGTGAGCCGGGAAACCGCTCTGGAAATGTCCCAAGGCATCAGGAGAAAAACCGGCGCGGACGTCGGTCTCAGCGTCACCGGCATCGCCGGTCCTTCCGGCGGCAGCGCGGCAAAGCCGGTAGGGACGGTCTGGATCAGCGTCGCCATGGAAAAGTTTCATGAAGCGCGCCTGTTTCAGTTTCACGGCGAGCGCGAGCGCGTGATGCTCGGCGCTTCCCAGGCCGCGCTCAACTGGCTGCGCACCAGTCTTCTTGAACAAACCACTGAGAAACGCCCGTGATACGCGCGTTCGTCGCCGTCGACCTGGAGCCCCAAACCGTTCAAAAGATCGCCGATGCCATCGACCGTCTCCGACCACGCATCCCCGGCATACGTTGGGTGGCTCATGGTAATTTTCATCTGACGCTCAAGTTTCTCGGGGACATTGACGAGGCCAAGGTTGAGCCCATCGCCGCGGTGCTGGAACATGATCTTTGCCCCTTTTCGAGCTTCACCATAAATGCTAAAGGTCTAGGGGTATTCCCCGATCTAAAGCGGCCCCGGATACTGTGGGTGGGGCTGAGGGGCGAAGCACTGAGCGCGCTCGCCTCAATAGTGGAGAAAGCCTTGATGCCGCTCGGTTTCGCGGCGGAGAAAAGAGCCTTTACGCCGCACCTAACCATTGGGCGCTGGAGGGAGTTCAAGGGTTCGCCGCAGCAACTGGGGGATGAAATGGCGAACTGGCAAACCCATGAATTTGGCCCAACCAACGTGACCGAAGTGATCTTATTTCAGAGCGTGCTTAAACCCGAAGGCGCTGTATACCACCCGTTGAAAGTCATAGCGCTGATGAAAAAGGCGCCGCCGTATAATCGGCGCATCGATTGAAGGAGGCAATAGATGGATTTGAATCGAGAGAAAGCGATCGAGCTCGCCGTCAGCCAGATCGAACGCCAATTCGGCAAAGGGGCGATCATGAAGCTTGGCGAGGGAGGCATAGTGAAAGACCACCCGGTGGTCTCGACCGGCTCCCTCGGTCTTGATATCGCCCTCGGCATCGGCGGCGTGCCGCGGGGCCGAGTCATCGAAATCTACGGACCGGAATCCTCCGGCAAAACCACGCTGGCGCTGCAAATCGTCGCCGAGGCCCAAAAGCTAGGCGGCATGGGCGCCTTCATCGACGCCGAGCATGCGCTGGACCTCGGCTACGCCAAAAAACTGGGAGTCAAAACGGACGATCTGTTGATTTCCCAGCCGGATCACGGCGAGCAAGCCCTGGAAATCGCCGAGACGCTGGTGCGCAGCAGCGCCATCGACGTGCTGGTGATCGATTCGGTCGCTGCCTTGGTGCCGAAAGCGGAGATCGAGGGGGAAATGGGCGATTCGCATATGGGACTCCAGGCCCGCCTCATGTCCCAGGCGCTGCGAAAGCTGACTGCCACGATTGCCCGTTCCCATACGGTAGTGATTTTCATCAACCAGATCCGCATGAAAATCGGCGTGATGTTCGGCAATCCCGAGACCACGACCGGCGGCAACGCGCTCAAATTCTATTCTTCGGTGCGGATGGATATCCGCCGCATCGGCGCCCTCAAAGAAGGCGACAATATCATCGGCGGCCGGACGCGGGTCAAGGTGGTAAAAAACAAGATGGCGCCGCCGTTTAAAGAAGCGGAGTTCGACATCCTCTATGGCACCGGCATTTCCCGCGACGGCGAAATCGTCGATCTGGGCAGCGAGATGGGAATCGTCGAGAAAAGCGGCGCCTGGTATTCCTTCGGCGGCGAAAGAATCGGCCAGGGACGCGAGGCGGCCAAGCAATTTCTCAAGGAGCACCCCGAAACCGCGGATCAAATCATCGCGCGGGTCAGGGAGAAAGTCGGCTTAAAGCGGCCTGAAGCCGATGTGCCGGCTGCCACGGATAAAAAGGAAAAAGGCAAAAGCAGGTAGATTCAAAGGTCTTGAGCTACGCTGAAACCGCAAACTCCAGCTCCGGGCCGCAAGAGGCGTTCGCGCGCGCTCTCCGCTTTCTCGGCTACCGGCCGCGCAGCGAAGCGGAAGTCCGCGGCCACCTGTCGCAACGGCATTATTCGGCCGCCGTCATCGAGCGGGCGGTGGAAAAACTCCGCGCGCTTAACTATGTCAACGATGAAATGTTCGCGCGCGACTGGGCGCGCTCACGGGCGCAAAACCGAGGCTACGGCCCGCGAAGAATCGAACAGGAATTAAAAGCCAAGGGCATTGGACCATCGCTCCTGCGAGAGGTCATGCGCGAGCTGTTTACGGCCGGGGATGAAGCCGAAAACGCCAAGAGAATTTTAGCCAAGAAATTCAAAGGGCAGAATCTCCGCGAACTCAAAACCCAAAGGAGAGCCGCGGCTTTCCTGCAGCGGCACGGTTACGGCAGCAAAGTCATCTTTGACCTACTGCGCTGTCCAATCGAAGAAGATTGAAAAAGCTATGATGACCGGCAACGAAATCCGCAAATCTTTTTTAGATTACTTCGTCAAACAGGGACACACGATCGTCAAGAGTTCCGGACTAGTGCCGGACAAAGACCCGACCCTGCTCTTCACCAATGCGGGGATGGTGCAGTTCAAAAACGTCTTTCTCGGCCAAGAGCGGCCGCCCTACGTGCGCGCCGCCAGCGCGCAGAAATGTCTGCGCATCAGCGGCAAACACAACGACCTGGAAGTTGTCGGCCGGGACACCTACCATCACACCTTTTTTGAAATGCTCGGCAACTGGTCCTTCGGCGATTACTATAAAGCCGAGGCGATCGAATGGGCCTGGGGGCTCTTGACCAAGGAGTGGGGCCTACCGAAGGACAAACTCTGGGCCACCGTCTATCTCGATGACGACGACGCGGAGCGGCTCTGGGCAAAGATCAGCGGCCTGCCGGCTGAACGGATCCGGCGCTTAGGCGAAAAAGAGAACTTTTGGGAGATGGGCGAGACCGGCCCCTGCGGTCCGTGCAGCGAAATCCATCTCGACCGCGGCCCCACGGCCTGTGACATGAAGGGCGCGGCGGGTCACGAATGCCGCGTCAACGGCGATTGCGCCCGCTATATCGAGCTGTGGAACTTGGTGTTTATCCAATACAACCGCGCCGCCGATCACAGTTTGTCGGAGCTTCCCGCCAAGCATGTCGACACCGGCATGGGGCTGGAGCGCATCACCGCGGTGCTCCAGAAAGTTTTGTCCAACTACGACATCGATTTCATGCGCGACTTGACCCGAACGACGGAAAAACTCACGGGCAAAAAATATGGCGCCGACCCCTTGGCCGATATTTCGTTCCGGGTCATTGACGATCATGCGCGGGCGGTGAGCTTTCTGATCGCCGACGGCGTCACGCCGAGCAACGAGGGGCGCGGTTATGTGCTGCGCCGCTTGCTCCGGCGCGCCGCGCGCCACGGCCGGCTGATCGGATTGCAAGAACCTTTTTTGCACGAAGTGGCGAAAACCGTCGCCGCAGTCATGGGCGATGCTTATCCCGAATTACGCAACGAAGAGCAGCGCATCCGCGAAGTCATTCGCATCGAGGAGGAGCGCTTCGTCGAAACTTTGGAGAAGGGGCTAGGCCTGCTCGAAGAAGCGACCGCCAAACTTAAGCAACAAAAACAGACCGTTCTTTCCGGCGAAATCGCTTTCCGCCTCTACGACACCTACGGCTTTCCTCTGGACCTGACCGAGGACATCCTACGCGGCGAGGGCATGACCGTAAACCAAGGCGACTTCGCCAGGCTGATGGAGGAACAGCGCAGCCGCGGGCGCGAGGCGCGCGAAACGGTGAGCATGGAAGCCAGGATTCATCTCGACCGTCCGGTTTGCTTTGTCGGTTACGACCGCCTCGACGGCGAATCGACGGTGCTGGCGATTTACGGCAACGGTAACGGCCAACAAGAAGCGGCGGAAGGTGAAGAGATCGAACTGCTGACGGCCGAGACGCCTTTCTACGGGGAATCCGGCGGGCAGGTGGGCGACCGCGGCGCGATCACGACGGCGCGGGGCGACCTCGTTGAAGTCATCGATACCCAACATCCGACCCCCCAGCTTACGGCTCATCGCGGCCGAGTTAAAAAAGGCCGCATTCAAGTGGGAGACAAAGTTCAGCTAGCCGTTGACGCCCGGCATCGTCAACGCACCATGCTCAATCACTCGGCGACGCATGTTCTGCACGCGGTGTTGCGCAAGGAGCTCGGCCAGCATGTCCGGCAGGCGGGATCGTTGGTGACGCCGGAGCGGCTGCGCTTCGATTTTAGCCACACCGGCGCCATAGCGGAAGAAAAACTCGCGCTGATCGAGACCCAAGTGAATCAGCATATCCGCGAGGATGCGGCCGTCTCGATCCAGGAGTTGAATTACGACGACGCCATCCGCCAAGGGGCCCTGGCTTTTTTCGGCGACAAGTACGGTGACCGCGTGCGCGTGGTTAAAATCGGCGATTTCTCCACCGAGCTATGCGGCGGCACCCATGTCCACCGGTCCGGCGAGATCGGGGTTTTCAAGCTTCATTTCGAAGGCGGTGTCGCCGCCGGCGTCAGACGCGTGGAAGCCTTTACCGGCGAGGGCGCCTTGGACCTCATTCGCAGCTACGAGCAGCGGCTGCGGGAAATCGGCGACCTGGTTCGCGGCAGCGCCGACGACGCCGCGGAAAAAATCAAGAGGCTGTTGGAGCGCCAGAAGGAGCTGGAGCGGGAACTCGACAAGTTGCGCGGGCAAGCCCAAAAGGATCAAATTCCGGAGCTGCTGAGCAAGAAGGAGCCGATCAACGGCACGGACTTTCTGATCACCAGGGTCGATGGGTTGGATGCCAAGCAGCTGCGGGAGATCACCGATCGGCTCAAGGAGAAAATGAGCAGCGGATTCATTTTTTTAGCGAGCGCCGGCGAAAACAGCGTGACGCTGGTAGGAAGCGTAAGCCCCGACCTCACCCGGCGCTTCCATGCCGGCAATATCATCAAGGAAGTCGCACCGATCGTCGGCGGCGGCGGCGGCGGACGGCCGGATTTCGCCCAAGCCGGAGGCAAAGATCCGTCGAAGACCGATGACGCCCTGGCGCGCGTTCGGGAACTCGTCAAAGCGGCAATCCCTTGATGAAAATCTTGACCGCCAAACTCACTCAAAAAACCCAAGGTTTCTGCGACATCATCGACATTACCGCCAAGGTTCGAGACCTCATCGAAAAAGAAAAGGTTCAGCGGGGGCAGATGACGCTCTTTGTCTCGGGCTCCACCGCCGCGCTGACGACCATCGAGAACGAATCCGGACTGGTTCAGGACTTAAAGGAATTCGTCGAGAAACTCATCCCTTCGGACCGAAGATATCATCACGACGAGCGCTGGGGCGACGACAACGGCTTCTCCCATCTGCGCGCCTCGCTTTTCGGTCCGTCGTTGGCCGTGCCGATCGAAAACGGCCGGCCGCTTCTCGGCACCTGGCAACAAGTGGTCTTACTGGATTTCGACAATCGCCCGCGCACGCGCGAAATCATCGTTCAACTGATAGGAGAAGCCGAGTGAAAAACGAAAGAGAACCAGCAGCTAGCGACGGGGCCGGGGAAGCTGACGCGCACCTGGAATTTCACGACCCGCGTCTATTACGCGACCTGTTGGGGCAGCATGATCAACATGTCAAAATTCTCCAGCACGCCCTCGAGGTGAAAATTCGCGTACGCGGTTCCGCTCTGGAAATAGCCGGCGATCCGCTTCAGGTGGAACTGACAAGCCAGATCGTCCGGCAACTTTACGGCCTGCTGGAGAAAGGCTACCCGGTTTATGCCAGCGACGTCGACTATGCGATCCGCATTTTAAGCGGCGACGGCCATGCCAAGCTGCAAGACATTTTCCTCGACACGATCTATATCTCGGCCCACAAACGGACCATCACGCCGAAGAGCATCGCCCAAAAGGCCTACATCGACGCGATTCGCCACTACGACATCGTCTTCGGCATCGGCCCGGCGGGAACCGGCAAGACCTATCTCGCCATGGCGATGGCCGTGGCGGAGTTAATGAAGAACAATTATGTCCGAATCATTCTCACGCGGCCCGCCGTGGAGGCCGGCGAGAAGCTCGGTTTCCTTCCCGGCGATCTCGCCGAGAAGGTCAATCCCTACCTGCGCCCGCTATACGATGCGCTGCACGACATGGTCGATTTCGACCGCGCGCGCAAACTGGTCGAGCGCGGCACCATCGAAGTCGCGCCCCTGGCATTCATGCGCGGCCGGACGTTGAACGACTCTTTCGTGATTCTCGACGAAGCGCAGAACACGACACCGGAACAGATGAAGATGTTTCTCACCCGGCTGGGC
>Ga0153916_10002965_pt1 | contig 12505 bp, 11 predicted proteins | sample Opewatmetagenome_FD_109642 | JGI IMG/M metagenome (GOLD analysis project Ga0153916, IMG submission 109642) | Freshwater wetland microbial communities from Ohio, USA - Open water 3 Core 3 Depth 4 metaG | ecosystem: Environmental > Aquatic > Freshwater > Wetlands | place: USA: Ohio, Lake Erie...
AAAAAGGCCGGCTGCCGGGCACTCCACCGCACTTCCGCCTCGCCGCACCGCTGTTTCACCGGTGGAACGACTTTACCGGACGGTCGTTTACTATAGTGTCGGGCGTGGCGGCCGGGCCCGCCGCATTCTGAGGGAGAGGGACATGAAGGTACAATATCTCGCGGTTCTGTTGGCTGGCACCGCCGCTCTTGGCGCCTGCACGAAAACCGAGGACGCGCCGGTCGCGCCCCCGCCGCCGATTGGCGTTGGCGCGATTGCCGGCACGGTCGCGGCCGACCGCGACGGCGATGGCGTGGCGGACGGCTATTACACGGCCGACGGCGCCTATCATGCCTTCCAGGCGCCGCCATGCCCGACGCCGCCGGAGCCGGCACCGGCGAGCCCGTCCGGGGAGCGCGGCTGACCGCCTCCACGCATAGGCAGTGGTTTCGTCCCCGCGTCGGCTCCCCCAAGGCGCCGGCGCGGGGATTGCTTTCGCGCGCCTGGCTTGCGGCCGCCCTGGCGCTTGCTGTCCTGCCGCTGCCGGCTCTTGCACAGCCGGAGGCCAATCCAGGCGACGCCGTGCCGAATGTCGCCGCCGAAATCAGATCGGCGGTCGGCGGCAAGATCAAGGCCTTCTACAAGACCCGCGGCTATTGGCCGTTCTGGGTTCAAGACGGCGCGCTCGGCCCCGAGGCCGACCGGCTGATCGAGCTGCTGGAGACCGCGGACCTCGATGGCCTCAAGCCCGCCGATTACGATCCCGACGACCTTCGTGAAATAATCGCCAGGGCGCGGGAGGGTTCGGCGGAGGCGCTCGCCGCGGCCGAAGTGGAGCTGTCCAACACCTTTGCCGATTATGTGCGCGACATGCGCGACGTGCGCCGCGCGCCATCCGTGAAGATGGTCTATCTCGACACCGAACTGGCGCCCGAGCGCCTGACCCGGCTCGCCGTGCTGCGCACCGCCGGGGTCGCGCCGTCGCTGGCGGACTATCTGGACACTATGGGCTGGATGAACCCGGTCTATGGCCAGCTGCGCGCGGCACTGGCCGATTATCGCGCGAAATGGACGGAGCTTCCCCAAATCACCATCCCGTCCGGCTCCATATTGCGCGCCGGCGTGAAGGATGATCGGGTGCCATTGCTGCGCCAGCGGCTGGGGCTGCCGGAAGGCACGAAGTTCGACAAGCCGCTCGCCGCGAAATTGCGCGCCTTCCAGGCCGCGCACGGCCTGCCCGCCGACGGAATCGCCGGCGACGCCACGATCGCCGTACTCAACCGGGAACCGGCCTATTATGAGCGGATCCTGCGGCTGAACCTCGATCGGGCGCGCCTGCTGCCCGGCACGCGCAAGCGTCACATCATCGTCGACGCCGCCGCCGCCCGCCTGTGGATGTATGAGGACGGCGAGGTGAAGGGCACGATGCGCGTCATCGTCGGAAAGCCGACCGAGCCGACGCCAATGCTGGCGGGCATGATGCGCTATGCCGTCGTCAATCCCTACTGGAACGTGCCGCAGGATCTGGTCCAGCACCGCATCGCGCAGAAGGTTCTCGACGGGGCCTCGTTCAGCGACATGGGCTATGAGGCGCTTTCGGACTGGACCGCCTATGCCCAGGTGCTCGATCCCGCCCAGATCGACTGGGCAGCGGTCGCCGCCGGCACCCGGGAGCTGCGCGTCCGCCAGCTTCCGGGCAAGACCAATGCGATGGGGCGGATGAAATTCATGTTCCCCAACGATCTCGGCATCTATCTTCACGACACGCCCGACAAGGAGCTGTTCAACGAGAAGGAACGGCGGTTCAGCTCCGGCTGCGTCCGCCTGGAGGATGCGCCGCGGCTGGCCAAATGGCTGTTCGGAAAGCCGCTCGAGGCGCCTTCCGATGTGCCCGAGCAGCAGGTTTATCTGAACGCGCCCATGCCGGTCTACATCACCTATCTGACGGCCGCGCCCGAGAAGAACGGCATCGCCTTTCGCGAGGACGCCTATGGCCGGGATGCGATGCAGGTGGAGCAGCTCGCCGGGCGCTGAGCGCGGTTCCGCCATCCATCCGCGAGCAAGCGTTCCGTATTCCTGATCGCGCGCGGTGCGATAATATGGGCGGGAGGAAGGAAGGCGACATGGAACAGCTTCCCCTGGGAAAGAGCGGCCCTGCGGTTTCGGCGATCGGGCTTGGCTGCATGGGCATGTCGGACTTCTATGGCCCCGCCGACCGGAGCGAGAGCCTCACCACCATCGCGATGGCGATCGAGCGGGGGATCACGTTGCTGGACACCGGCGATTTCTACGGCATGGGCCATAACGAGATGCTGATCGGCGAGGCGCTGAAGGCGCACCGGCGCGAGGATGTGACGCTGAGCGTCAAGTTCGGCGCGCTGCGCGACCCCGGCGGCGGCTGGAGCGGCTATGACGCGCGGCCCGAGGCGATCGCCAATTTCGTCGCCTATTCGCTGAAGCGGCTCGGCACCGACCATATCGACATCTACCGCCCGGCGCGGCTCGACCCCCAAGTGCCGATCGAGGAGACGGTGGGCGCGATCGCGCGGCTGATCGAAAAGGGCCATGTCCGCCACATCGGCCTGTCCGAGGTCGGCGCCGAGACCATCCGTCGCGCGCATGCGGTGCATCCGATCGCGGATCTCCAGATCGAATATTCGCTGATCTCGCGCGGCATCGAGGCGGCGATCCTGCCGACCTGCCGCGAACTCGGCATCGGCATCACCGCTTATGGGGTATTGTCGCGGGGCCTGATTAGCGGCCACTGGTCGAAGGACCGGGCGGTGGCGCAGGATTTCCGCGTGATGAGCCCGCGCTTTCAGGGCGAAAATCTGGATCACAACCTGACGCTGGTCGAGGCGCTGCGCCGGGTGGCCGAGGCGAAGGGCGTGACCGTCGCCCAGATCGCCATCGCCTGGGTCGCCGCGCAGGGCAACGATATCGTGCCGCTCGTCGGCGCGCGCCGGCGGGACCGGCTCGAAGAGGCGCTCGGAGCGCTCAATGTGACGCTTGAGGCGGCGGAGCTTGCCGCCATCGAGGAGGCCGTGCCCGCAGGCGCCGCGGCAGGCGCCCGTTATCCGGACGCCCAGCTCGCCCACCTGGACAGCGAGCGCGGCTGAGCGCGGGTTCAAAAAGGGAGGCCTGTCCCGACATGAATGCCGGGATACGCAGGGGCGATGGCGGGGAGAATGAGGGGTTTTTGGAGGGTTGAGATCGGTAGCGGGTATCTTAGAGGGGCGAGGATGTCCGAGAAAAGGAGCGTCGTCACCCCGCAGAGGCGCCGATATCGCTCTTCTTCTGCAGATACTCTTCGCGCCCGATTTCGCCACGGGCATACCGCTCATCCAACGCGTCGAGCGCCGCGGACTGACGATCTTGCCCGAGCTGCTGGTTCCGCCGGCTCGAGCGAACGAGCAGGAGCACTCCGACAGCCAGGATGATGAGGAACACGAGCGGGAAGAACGCGCTGAATGGCATCCAGCCCCACCCCATCATCGGACCATGCCAGTACATGCCGTCACTGCACCGACTGGTAGACGCCGGTGTTGCGGTCGACCACGAAGCGCTGCACCAGCACATTCTTGACCGCCGTGACGATGTCGGCGACGATCGTGCCGGCTTCCTTCTCGGTGACGGCCCCGACCTTCAGGCGGGAATTGCCAGTCGTAGCCACCCAGCGCTCCAGATTGGCCCTCACGTCCTTGGCGGAGAGATCCAGGTTGGCCTGCTGGCCGCCCCAGCCCCACCCCATCATCCCCGGACCCATCATACCGGGGCCCATCATACCGGGGCCCATCATCATGCCGGGGCCCATCATGCCGGGGCCCATCATGCCCGGTCCCATCATCATGCCCGGACCCATGCCTCCCTGCATCATGTACCCGGCGCACGGCATGTTCGGCGGTGGCGGCGCGCTTTGGGGCGCATTCTGGGGTTGCGCGCTGGCCGCACCGGCCACAATGATCAATCCGCTCGCCGCAACGATCGGCGCCAGCCGCCGCAATATCATCGCTGACATTTCGCTTCTCCTTCAGCTCGAAGGCTGACCATAGTTACTTTTCGCTGTTCCTCATTGACCCGTATCAACGCTGCTCATCGGTAATCCTTGGCCATTTGATCGTTCAGTCGCCGGCCTTTCCCGGGATCGCCAAGCTCGGCGCTGGCTCCGGAGATGATCTCCCATGCCGAATGGAGGAACGCCGCTCGACTTTGGCGGGGGTGAGCGGCTAACCGGGGGGGATGCCCTCTCCGCTCGACATTCTTCACGCGACCTTCGGCTATGCCGATTTCCGCGGCCGCCAGGCGGAGGTGATCGAGCGCATCATGGCGGGCCGGCACAGCCTCGCGGTGATGCCGACGGGGGCGGGCAAATCGCTGACCTACCAGATCCCCGCCTTGTGCCGGCCGGGCACGGGGCTGGTGATCTCGCCGCTGATCGCGCTGATGCACGATCAGGTGCGCGCCGCCGCCGTCGCCGGCATCAACGCCGCCGCATTGACCTCCGCCGACAGCGGCGGCGACCGCGACGAGACGATCCGGCGGTTCCTGGGCGGTGAACTCGACCTGCTCTATGTCGCGCCCGAGCGCGCCGCGACCGAAGGCTTCCGCCGCCTGATCGACCGCGCGCCGCCGCCGGCGCTGATCGCGATCGACGAGGCGCACTGCGTTTCCGAATGGGGCCATGATTTCCGCCCCGACTACCGGCTGCTGCGCCCCCTGCTCGACGCGCATCCCGGCGTGCCCCGCCTCGCGCTCACCGCGACGGCGGACAAGCACACCCGCGCCGACATCCTTGCCCAGCTCGGCATTCCCGAGGACGGGCTGATCCTCGCGGGCTTCGATCGTCCCAACATCCGCTACGCGATCTCGCCGCGCGACGGCCTGCCGAGGCAGCTCGCCGCGCTGATCGCCGCGACGCCCGGCCCCGGCATCGTCTATGCCGCCAGCCGCGACGGCACCGAACGCCTCGCCGCCGCGATCGCGGGGTCGGGGCGGCCCGCGCGCGCCTATCATGCCGGGCTCGACCCTTCGGTGCGGGCGGCGAACCAGAAGGCGTTCGTCGCCTCGGAAGACATGGTGATGGTCGCGACCATCGCCTTCGGCATGGGGATCGACAAGCCCGACGTCCGTTTCGTCGCGCATGCCGGGCTGCCCAAGTCGATCGAGGCTTATTATCAGGAAACCGGCCGCGCGGGCCGCGACGGCGACCCGGCGATCGCGCATCTGTTCTGGGGCGCCGAGGATTTCTCGCGCGCGCGCCGCCGCATCGAGACCGAGATCGACGAGCCGCGCCGCCCCGGCGAGCGGCAACGCCTCAACGCGCTGGCGTCCTTGGTCGAAACCGGCGGCTGCCGCCGCGCGGTGCTGCTCCGCCATTTCGACGAGACCCCGCCCGAAAGCTGCAGCAATTGCGACAATTGCCTGAACCCGCCCGCGACCACCGACGCGACAGAGGCCGCGCGCAAGCTGCTTTCGGCCGCCTATCGCACCGGCCAGCGCTTCGGCATCGGGCATTTGTCGGATGTGCTGAGCGGCAAGCCCAACCCGCGCGCGGCGGCGCTCGGCCACGACCGGCTGTCGGTGTTCGGGATCGCCGACGCCGACGACCAGCGATTGATCAAGCCGGTGGCCCGTGCGCTGCTCGCCCGCGACGCGCTGCGCGCCGACGAGCATGGCGGGCTCAGTCTCGGCCCCGCCGCGCGGCCGATCCTCAAGGGCGAGACCCAGGTGTCGCTGGTCCTGCCGCCCAAGACCGAGCGCCGGCGGCGGGGCGGGGAGAGTGCCCATGAAGACAATCCGCTGTTCGATGCGCTCCGCGCGCTGCGCCGCGAGATCGCCAGCGAACAATCGGTGCCGCCCTATGTGATCTTCCACGACGCGACCTTGCGCGAGATGGCGGCGGCCCGGCCGACGACGCTCGGCGCGCTCGCCGAGATATCCGGCGTCGGCGCCCGCAAGCTGGAGGCCTATGGCGACGCCTTCATCGCCCTGATCCGGAATTTCTGACCGATCCTAGCCGCCGATCCAGTGGATTTCGGGCTCTTTCCGGGACACCGGCGGGGGCTCGGATCTGGGATGGCCGACGATGATCGGCGCGACCGGCACATAGGCGGCCGGAAGATTGAGCGCCGCCTTGCCCTCAGGGGTTCCGAGCCAGGCCTGGGCAAAGCCGATCCAGCAGGTTCCGAGGCGGGCGGCGCGGGCGGCGAGCATCAGGTTCTCGGCGGCGAGCGCGCAGTCCACGACCGCCCACGGGCTCTCCGTCGCCGCCCCGATCAGAATCAGCGCCGGCGCGTGGTAGAAAATATCGAACTTGGCATCGCTCAGCAGTTCGAGATGGTGCGGCGACAGCACCGCCGGCGCGGCCTTGACCAGATGGGCCTTCGCCTCGCTGGAGATGCGGGCGAGCAGCGCAGGATCGCGCACGACGCAGAAGGACCAGGGCTGCTGATTGACGGCGCTGGGCGCCTGGATGGCGGCGTCGATCAGCTGCCGGAGGGTCGCCTCATCGACCGGCTCGGCGGTGAACGCGCGCACGGCGCGCCGGGTGTAGATGGCCTCGATGATATTCATGATTCTCTCCGCGCCTGGCAGAGCGCCGCGATCTCGCACCGCGCATCATAACGACCTGCCGAGGCCGCGAATTGACGGCAGTCAACTTGTCGCTCCTTGCAGCGCCTCCCGGAGCCGCATCCACGCCGCGCGCTTCTCGGCGATAGGCAAGGTGTGGGCGGGGCTGGAGGAGGGCAGGCGGAGGATTTTCAGGCGGCCTGCCCGATCGCCGAGCTGTCTGAGCCCGATCCGGGCGGCGGTGCCGCCGTTGAAGGCGATCGCGGCGAGGCTTGGCAGGCTCTGGACGAGGGCGGCGAGATCGTTGCCGGCGGCGTTGCGGATGCGGGTGTCGAGGCTGCCCGCGCGCTGCGCCTCGGCGACGACGTCCCACAGGCCGATGCGGTGGCGGATGAGGGCGCGGAGCCGTTTGTCATAGTCCATGGCGGCAAGATCCTCGCCGATCACTTCCCCGACGAGCGTCCAGAACTGGTTGCGCGGATGGGCGTAATAACGCTGCTGGCGGAGCGATTCCTCGCCCGGCAGGCTGCCGAGGATGAGCAGGCGGGTGCCGGAATCGACGACGGGCGGGAAGCAGGCTTTCATGACCCTTTCTCCCCTAGCAGAAAGGCGGAGGAGATTCCTTTTTGCCGGTGTTCCGGAATGGGTTAGGCTCGACCGGGCAGGAGCGAATGCGACTCGCGCGCCGATCACTGTTCCTGCCTGTAGTGCGTATCTCTGATCAAGGGGATGCCGGCATGACCACGAAGATCTTCAAAAGACTCGCGACAGCGACCGCGCTGCTTCTGGGCGGCGCGCTGACGATCGCCGCCACCGAGCCGAGTTTCGGCGACCTGGTGAAGCAGCTTCAGCAGGAAAAACCGAAATTCGCCAAGCGCCATCAGGACCTGCTGGCGGAGCGTTACGATCTTGCCAACCGGCCGGTGGCGGGCGTCACCATGGCGCGCGGCAAGGCCGTGCAGGGCGGCGTGCGCGTCAAGCTGCCCGCGGGCGTGACCTGGGATCAGCTCGCTTCGCTGTCGCCGGAGGAGATCAAGAACAAGGGGCTGTGGCCCGCCGGATTCTATCCGCTGCCGCATCCGCATCACGAAGCGGGCGGCATGGTCTTCCCGCAGCCGACGATCGATGAGACCAAGCGCCAGACCGGGCGCGACCTGACGCGCTTCGACCTCGACTTCGACCTGCCCCAGCATATGCTGCCGGAATTCCCGGCGCCGATCTATCTGACGACGCGCCCCGACCTCGGCGACGTGTCGCGCGGGCAGCTGGTCACGCTCAGCAATTTCTACGAGCTGTTCAAGGATGCGCTCAATCCGAAGCAGCTTGAGGGTCTGCGGTTGCTGGTCACGCCGTTCCCGCAGCAGCAGTTCAACGCCACCGACGACCGCCGCAGCCTGCATGCGAGCCAGGGCGTCGCCTGCTTCGATTGCCACGCCAACGGCCACACCAACGCGGCGACGCACACGGTGGGCGATATCCGGCCCAACGAGCACCGGCACCGGATCGACACGCCGACGCTGCGCGGCGTCAACGTGCAGCGCCTGTTCGGCTCGCAGCGCGCCTTGAAGACGGTGGAGGACTTCACCGAGTTCGAACAGCGCGCGGCCTATTTCGACGGCGATCCGATGACGGCGGCGAAAAAGGGCGTCAATCCGCTCGAACGCGGCAGCCAGGTGCATTTCATGGCCGAGTTCGAGGAATTGCTCGACTTCCCGCCGGCGCCCAAGCTCACCGTGTTCGGCAGGCTCGACACAGCCAAGGCGAGCGAGAGCGAACTGCGCGGCGAGGCGATCTTCCATGGCAAGGGCCAGTGCGCCAGCTGCCATACGCCGCCTTATTACACCGACAATCTGATGCACAATCTGCGCGTCGAGCGGTTCTTCAAGCCCAAGATGATCAACGGCCGGCTGGCCTCCGCCGACGGGCCGATCAAGACCTTCCCGCTGCGCGGCATCAAGGACTCGCCGCCCTATCTTCACGACGACCGGCTGATGACGCTCGACGATACGGTGGAGTTCTTCAACATCGTGCTGGGCACCGGGCTCAGCGCCGAGGAGAAGAAGGACCTGGTGGCGTTCCTGCGGACGCTCTAGCCGCTGCGGAAGTCGCCTGACCGCGCGGCGGGCGCCGCGCGGTCAGTGCATCCTGACATAGCGGCCGGGGGCGTCCTCGATGGCCTTCAATTTGCCCTGGCCGGGGATGCGCGCGCCTTCGACCTTCACGGTTTTCGCGGACTGCGCCTTCAGCCATGACAGCCAGTCCGGCCACCAGCTTCCCTTGGTCTCGGCTGCACCCTTCAAGAATTCGTCGAGGTTCGCGGCGGGCCTGTCGTTGGTCCAGTATTGATATTTGCCGGCGGCGGGCGGGTTGACCACGCCGGCGATATGGCCCGACCCCGCCAGCACGAAGCGGAGCGGGCCGGTGAAATGCTCGGTGAGCTTCCACACCGATTGCGGCGGGGCGATATGGTCCTCGCGGCCGGCCTGGACATAGCTGGGGATCTTGACCTTATCGATGTCGATCGCGGTGCCGGCCACGGTGATCCCGCCCGGCTTCACCAGCAGATTGTGCCGGTACAGCTGCTCCAGATACTGGCGGTGCCACTTGGCGGGCAGGTTGGTGGTGTCGCTGTTCCAGTAGAGCAGGTCGAAGGGGGCGTAGTCCTTGCCGAGCAGATAGTTGTTGACGACGTAGTTCCAGATGAGGTCGCGGCCGCGCAGCAGGTTGAAGGTCGCGGCCATGTAGCGGCCGTCGAGATAGCCGGTATCGGCGGAGAGCGCGGAGATCAGATCGAGCTGGGCGTCGTCGACGAACAGCTTCAAGTCGCCGGCGTCGGTGAAATCGACCTGGGCGGTGAAGAAGGTCGCGGACTTGACCTTGTTCGCCTCTCCACGCGCCGCGAGCAGGGCGAGGGTGACGGCCAAGGTGGTCCCCGCGACGCAATAGCCGACGACATGGACCGACTTGACGCCCAGGAGGTCGCGCACCGTGTCGATCGCCTGGATTTGCGCCGCGACATAATCGTCGAGCACCACGTCCTTGAGGCTCTCGTCGGCGGATTTCCAGCTGATGACGAAGGTGCTGATGCCCTGATCGACCGCCCATTTGATGAAGCTTTTTTCTGGGGAAAGATCGAGGATGTAGAAGCGGTTGATCCACGGCGGGAAGATGATCAGCGGGTGCGCCAGCACGGTTTCGGTGGCCGGCGTGTAGTGGATGAGCTGAAACAGCGGGGTTTCGAACACCACCTTGCCCGGCGTCGCGGCGAGATTGCGGCCGACCTCGAAGGCGTCGGACCTGGCCTGGGTGAGCTGGCCCTTCGAAATGTCGGCGAGCATATGCTCCAGCCCGGCGACGAGATTCTTGCCTTCGCTGGCGACGGTCGCCTCGATCACCTCCGGGTTGGTGAGCGGGAAATTGGCCGGGCTCATCGCGTCGACGAGCTGCTGGGTGGCGAAGCGGAGCTTCTGGCGCTGCTCGGGATTGAGGCTTTCGATGTCCTCGACCGAGCCCAGCAGCGTGTCGGACACCAGCGCGTAGGACTGGCGGATGAGATCGAAGAAGGGATGCCCGCGCCAGGCCGGGGAGGCGAAGCGGCGGTCCTTGTCGGCGGGCGCCGCGGCCTGATCCGGTGCCGCCGGGGCGGTGAGGAAGCGGTTCCACAGCTCCACGCTTTTCAGCCAGAAATCAGCCTGGCGGGCGGCGAGCTTCTGACTGTCCTCGACCCAGCCGTGCGCGATGTCGCCCCAGGCGGAGAGCACGCCTGCGGGCGGGGCGAGCGCGGTCTTGCCCGCCTGCGCCTGCTTCGCCCAGAATTCGAGCATCATCTGCTGCGCCTCGCCGATGGTGGCGGTCCAGCGCTGCAGCGTTGCGAGATCCATCAGCGGCGCCGCCGGCGGCGACTGGTCGGCCATCAACAACACTCCCTGATTCGGCGCTCGCAAGCGGGCGTTTGGCCGGTTATAAGCCATCGTGCGCCAATCGGGCGCGTTTCGCCAAGAGGCTTGTGTTTCAATGTCCGAGGAATTCTACCGCATCCGTCGCCTGCCACCCTATGTCATCGCCGAAGTCAACGCGATGCGGGCAGCGGCGCGCGCGGCAGGCGAGGACATCATCGACCTTGGCATGGGCAATCCCGACCTGCCGCCGCCGCCGCACGTCATCGAGAAACTGTGCGAAGTGGCGCGCAAGCCCGACGCGCACGGCTATTCGGCGTCCAAGGGGATTTCTGGCCTGCGCAAGGCGCAGGCGAATTATTACTGGCGGCGCTTCGGCGTCGAGGTCGATCCCGAGGACGAAGTGGTGGTCACTCTGGGCTCGAAGGAAGGGCTCGCCAATCTGGCGCAGGCGATCACCGCGCCGGGCGATGTCGTGCTCGCGCCCAATCCGAGTTACCCGATCCACACCTTCGGCTTCATCATCGCCGGCGCGACCATAAGGTCGGTGCCGACGACGCCCGACGAGCATTATTTCGAATCGCTCGAGCGGGCGATGAAGTTCACCGTGCCGAAGCCGAGCGTGCTGGTGATGGGCTATCCGTCGAACCCGACCGCCGAGGTCGTCGATCTCGCTTTCTACGAGCGGGTCGTCGCCTTCGCCAAGGAGCATGGCCTCTGGGTGCTCTCCGACCTCGCTTATTCGGAGATCTATTTCGACGGCGTGCCGACGCCGTCGATCCTGCAGGTGCCCGGCGCGAAGGATGTCGCGGTCGAGTTCACCTCGATGTCGAAAACCTATTCGATGGCGGGATGGCGGATCGGTTTCGCGGTCGGCAACAAGACGCTGATCTCGGCGCTGACCCGGGTGAAGTCCTATCTCGATTACGGCGCGTTCACGCCGATCCAGGCGGCCGCCGTCGCCGCGATCAACGGCCCGCAGGACATCGTCGAGCAGAACCGCAAGCTCTACAAGGCGCGCCGCGACGTGCTGGTCGAGAGCTTCGGCCGGGCGGGCTGGGAAATCCCGGCGCCGCGCGCCTCGATGTTCGCCTGGGCGCCGCTGCCGCCGGCGCTGGCGCATCTCGGCAGCCTGGAATTCTCCAAGCAGCTGCTCACCCACGCCCAGGTCGCGGTCGCGCCCGGCGTCGGCTATGGCGAGGAGGGCGAGGGCTTCGTCCGCATCGCGATGGTGGAGAACGAGCACCGCATCCGCCAGGCGGCGCGCAACGTGAAGCGCTATCTCCAGAGCATGGGCGTCAACACCCCGGCGAAGGGCGTGGGGTAAGATCAGGGCTGGCCCGATCTGTAGCCTGCAGTTGACAGATCGGGCCGTTCGCCGCGCTTCGCGGCCATCGCATCCACATTCTGGCCATTTCGGAACAATCTGTTAACCTTACCGGCTGCGAAGGGCGCCGAGTCTCTCATGGCGTCGAACCGGGGTGGATACGCCGATGTTCCTGTCGCGCTGCTATGAGCCGTCCGCGTCGCTGCGCCGCTATGTCAGCCGCTTCTACGTGTTCTCGGCGGAGCTTCCCGACGCGGCCCAACTGGTTGACCAGCTGCTCGCCGAGACCGCTTACGTCCGGCTGCTGATCCGCGGCGACTGGCAGGCCGAAACCGCGCCCGGCGAATGGGGGACGGCCGGATCGGCGATCCTGTTCGGATCGAACAGCCGGCCGATGAAGGTGCGGGTCAAGGGCGCGTTCACGGTGATCGGCGTCGGCATCCGGCCGAGCGGGTGGCACACGCTGTTCGGCCTGCCCGCCGCCGAGTGCGCCGATCTGATGCTGCCGCTCGACCTGTTGTGGGGCGATGCCGCGCAGCGGCTGGTGGGCCAGCTTTCCCGGCTCAGCGACGACGTGTCGGCGATCGCCTGGCTGGAGGCGGTGATGCGCCAGCGACTCGGCCATATCGACGATCAGCAGGCGTGCAGTCGCGCCTGGGCGTTCGAGCAACTGACCCTGGGCGGCGGGATCAACCGCGTCGGCCATCTCGCCGAATGTCTCGATATGTCGCCG
>Ga0153916_10002966_pt1 | contig 12503 bp, 11 predicted proteins | sample Opewatmetagenome_FD_109642 | JGI IMG/M metagenome (GOLD analysis project Ga0153916, IMG submission 109642) | Freshwater wetland microbial communities from Ohio, USA - Open water 3 Core 3 Depth 4 metaG | ecosystem: Environmental > Aquatic > Freshwater > Wetlands | place: USA: Ohio, Lake Erie...
GATGGGAATCGAACCCATAACCTACCACTTACAAGGCGGTTGCTCTGCCGATTGAGCTACGTCGGCGGGTTAAATTGTAAAAGTTCTGGTCTTAAAGCGGATTGGATTATACCAGACGCGTATGTTTGCAGCAAGACCGGAGAGAATCGTATCCAGGTTGCTTGCTGTTCAGCAGACTGAATTTAGGCAAGCGAGTTTATCAGGGATTAGCAGAATCGTCAATGGATGAGGGTGTTAAAACCCCTTTTTTGCCAGATAAAATATAGCGCCACCGATCCGGATACTGCCGCGTTGAGCGAATCTACCTTCCCTTTCATAGGCAGGCGCAATAACAAATCACAGGATTTCCGCACCAGCTCACGCATACCACCCCCTTCTCCACCCACAACCAACGCCACCCCTCCTGAGAGGTCCACATTGCTGAATGGCTGCGCTTCAGAACCAGCCTCCAAACCGATTACCCAGATATTTTCTGTCTTCAGATGTTGGATTGCCTGGGCTAAGTTCACCTGGGCGATCCTGAGATGCTCTGTCGCACCTGAGGAGGCATTCACTGCTGCAGGAGTGACCGTGGCAGTGTGCCTGAAAGGCAACAATACGCCGTGAATGCCAACCGCTTCGGCGGTACGCAATAACGTTCCCAGGTTTTGCGGGTCCTGCAAGACATCGAGGATTAAGACGAACGCTGACTCCCCCTGGGAATTTGCCAACTGTAGGATGTCATCCAAGGCACTGTACGGGTATCCACTGGATTCCAGCGCTACACCTTGGTGGCCTTTTGCCAGATTGTCCAGGCTGGCCCGCTGAACCTGTACAACAGGTATTTTATTGATTGCTGCTAATCGGAGGATATCGGCCAGGCGACCTTTTTCTTCCACCCCCTGGGCTAACCGCAGCTGGAAGAACTGGCGCCGCCTGGCTCGCAAAGATTCATAGACCGCATTCCGGCCGTACAGCCACTCCTTCATCCTTCATCCATAAAAATTCGCTACTTCCAACGCCAGGTGGTGCTTTCCTTTGTATCTTCAAGCAGCACACCTAGCTCGGATAGATCAGCCCGAATTTTATCCGCCAAAGCCCATAATTTCTGTTGGCGCAGCGCAGCTCGCAGGTCAATCAACAGTCCTATAAAGGGGGCTGCCTGGCTACCCTTCTCACTGCGCTCGGGGTGTAAACCTAATACTGCCATCAGCTCACCTAACACACTCTGCCCTGCGGCCACAATCTCACCAGCCACGCCAGCGTCTTTTGCCTGGTTGATCGCCCGCACCAGATCAAATAGGTAACCCAGGGCACCTGCCGTGTTGATGTCATCTTCCATGCATTCAATAAATCCTTTACGGCTAGCATCGATTTGGGCATGTAAATTATCCACCGCCTCGCCCTCATGGATGGCTGCTCCACTCACCGGGCGCAACGCAAGGCGTAAGCGTTCCAACGCCTTCTCTGCCTGGGCGATGATCTCCTCCCCAAATGTGAGCGGATTGCGATAGCTCGAATTAAGCACCATTATCCTTAACACATCACCCTCGTGCTCAGCCAGGAAATCTTCGATCGTCACCAGGTTCCCTAATGATTTTGACATCTTCTCGCCGGCCAGCTGCATCATGCCGTTGTGGATCCAAAAGCAAGCAAATGGCCTCCCAGTCGCCGATTCAGTCTGCGCGATTTCATTTTCATGGTGAGGGAAGATCAAATCATTCCCACCCCCGTGAATATCGATCTGCTCCCCTAAATGGTGCATGCTCATGGCAGAACATTCGATATGCCAGCCCGGACGACCTTTCCCCCATGGGCTCTCCCAGGCCGGCTCACCAGGTTTAGAAGATTTCCAGAGTGCAAAATCCATCGGATTTTCTTTGCGCACGTCGATATCGACCCGGGAACCGGCTTGCATATCTTCCAGCTGGCGTCTGGATAGCTTCCCATAATCCTGATCATTGCTTACCCGGAAATATACATCCCCATCCACCTCATAGGCATAACCACCCTCGCCTAGCTTGGTGATTAGCTTAATAATGTATGGGATCTCATGCGTGGCGCGTGGATAAATGGTAGCTGGCAAGATATTCAAATCGACCAGGTGCTTGCTATATTCGTCGATATATTTTTCTGCCAGTTTAATCGGATCGACGCCAAGCTGATTGGCGCGGTTGATGATTTTATCATCTACGTCGGTGTAATTCATGGCATGCTCCACCTGGTAGCCTTTAAATTCCAGGTAGCGCCGGATGATGTCGAAGACCAGGGAAGACATGGCGTGACCCACATGAGCTTTGTCATATACGGTAGGACCGCACACATACATTGTCACCTTACCCGGCTCAATGGTTTGGAAGTCTTCTTTTTGTCTGGTAAGTGTGTTGTAGATCCGTAAAGCCATTCTCGCTCCTGTATCTCACTCTTCTCTTTCCAACCTGGCAAAGATCATCCGACCGGCTGCCGTTTGCAGCACCTTGGTGACGGTCACATTGATCTTCTTGTTCAGGTGATTGCGCCCATCTTCCACGACAACCATTGTCCCATCGTCCAGGTACCCGACACCCTGACCCGCTTCCTTGCCTTCCTGGATGACATTGACCTCAATCGATTCACCGGGTAAAAAGACCAGCTTGACTGCATTAGCCAGTTCATTCACATTGAGCACACTCACACCCTGCAGCTCAGCGATGCGGTTTAAATTGTAGTCATTGGTTAAGATTGGGCAGCGTAGCTGGCGTGCCAACACCACCAGCTTATCATCCACATCGCGTACTCCTTCAACATCCATATCACTGATACGCAAAGGTGTGCCGGTATCCTTCTGCAGCTGTGAGATGACCTCAATCCCTCGCCGGCCGCGTTGTCGCCGCAGGTTGTCGGATGAATCTGCAATGAATTGCAGCTCATTCAGTACGAAGCGCGGGATTAGCAATGTGCCTACCAAAAAACCCGTTCGGGCAATATCGGCGATCCTTCCATCAATGATGACGCTGGTATCCAGGAGCACGGTCCGGTAGGATGGCTGGGATGTGGCTGATGTATCTTCACTGGAACGTCCTGGGCTTAACTTCAAGAGTGAAGATAGATCCGTTTGGCGCATGACGAATACTGCAATCCCAAAATAACCAAATAGCAAAACCCCCACAAATGGCAGGATCTTCCCGAACGGCACGGGTAGCAAGGACAGGGGAAAGGTGAGTAGCGCAGCGATGATCAGGCCTACCACCAAGCCTGTTAATCCGGAGGTCAATGTTTGCGTGGAGACGCTCAACAACGTACGACGGATCATACGGATGGGTCGCGTGGTGAAATAAGGTGTCAGGATCAGACCGAACAACATACCGACCAAAGCCATCAGTACTCCAGCTAATTCTGTGGATTGGCCGGTCGATTTGCCGATATAAATACCCAGGTATGCCCCCAGGATAGCGAAAACAACCATTCCGATTAATCGAAAAATGAATTCAACACTCATAGCAGCCTCCCATAATCATAATTTGCGTAGCTGCGCGAGTCTCCATGTATTGGAACGCTCATACCCCGCATTAGCAAAGTGAAACTGCTGCAACGGGTTTTGTATATTTCCCCACACCAACTGTAAGAATGATCAAAATAATTACAATAAGTGCAATAGGTTACTGACCCGGTGAAGGTCAAATGTACATGGATCCTCGCTTATCATCCAGTACCATTATATCGCGTAATACTCTAATTATGCCCCTCCTGAGTGGGTTTATAAACCAAATAATCCCCAGGATGGGATATCCACCTGATATAATCCCCATAAATGCCTCCCACGTAACCTGGATTTGAGATAAATCGATCATGGTATATAACAAATTTCATCCGCGTTCCCTACATACGCCTCCTTTCCGTCTTGTAGTAGGCATCACCGGGGCATCAGGCGCCATACTTGCAATCCGCCTGCTGGAAGAGCTGAAATCCACCTCGGTTCAAACTCACCTGGTGCTTTCCACATCTGCTCACATTACAATCCGTCAGGAGACCGACTGGCAGGTCAAAGACGTCATATCCCTTGCCCATACCAGCTACGATTACCATGATATCTCTGCTGCGATCGCATCGGGCTCCTTTGCCACCCTCGGTATGGTGATCCTCCCGTGCTCGATCAAAACCCTCTCTTCCGTCGCCAATTCCTATACTGATGATCTCATCGGCCGCGCGGCCGACGTTACCCTGAAAGAAGGCCGCCCTCTGGTTTTGGTAGTGCGGGAATCCCCCTACCATCGCGGACACTTGCGCTTGATGAGTGAGGCCGCCAACGCCGGAGCAATCATCTTCCCTCCTGTTCCTGCATTCTACATTCGCCCCGGTTCCTTGGAAGACCTGGTGAATAATACCGTGGGTCGTATCCTGGTAAGACTGGGGATTGAAAACGACCTGTATCAGGAATGGCAGGGTCATCCTGCTGAGTGATGCGATGACCGCCCGCGATCTTGAAAAAGCAGCTTTGCGGGGTGAACCTTCTTACGTCTGGCGTGCCGGGCAGGAACGCCGGCTTCAGGTTATGCTATCAGCAGCAGGCACGCATCTATCGAGACGGGTACTCGAAAATGGCTGTGGGGTAGGCATGTACCTCAAGCACCTGGCTCCTCATGTTGGTTCTATTATTGGCCTTGAATACGACTTGCCCCGCGCCCGTATAGCCCATCAAACTTCATTGAGCCTGGTGAATGCGGCCGGTGAAGAATTACCATTTGAATCCGCGACCTTTGATGCGATCCTCAGCCATGAAGTCCTGGAGCATGTGCGGAATGACCTGCATTGTGTCGAGGAGATGGTGCGCGTGCTCAAACCCGGTGGGGTGATCCTGCTTTTTGTCCCTAACCGGGGCTATCCATTCGAGACACATGGCATCTATTGGCGCAAGCGTTACCATTTCGGCAACATTCCACTGGTCAATTATCTGCCTGCTCCATGGCGTAACCGATTAGCACCCCATGTTCGCATTTATACCGGCCGTGACTTAGATAGGTTGCTGGTGAAGTTACCTGTCAGGGTCGTCCAGCGGCGGATCTTATTCGGCTCCTACGACAACATCATTTTCCGCTTCCCTAACCTGGGCCCTTTATTGAAATCCGCTCTACAGTGGCTAGAGCGCACACCCCTGAAAATATTTGGTTTATCCCACTTTTGGGTGATCGAAAAGACTTAACTCACACGAAAATCAAAGATCCCATCCCTGATCGGCCACTCACGTGAGCAATTCCCACAGATCAGTTTGGAGCCATGAGGTTTGAAGTTATCAGCCTGGCACACGGGGCATTTAAAGAATTGACCCGCGAGTGCTTTTGCCGTCTTTCCAGTCGCCTGGCTGCGGGCGAACACGCTGGGCGATAGCTGGCACAAGTTGCCTGTGAGCTGCAGCCAATCATCCAGCCTGGTTAATAAACTCAGTGGAAGGTGCCTTTTCAGGATGTTTAACCTGAGGTACGAGACGGTCAGCTGCTTTTGGAGTTCAAATCCGGTCTCCTCCAGCCACCTGCGGACCATCTGCGGATGAAAATCAAAGTTTAATTTCTCGAATTCCACACTTTCCAACGTAAATGGTGACCAGGTCTGCCTTTTGGTGATGTAACGTAATATCGCTTTTATATTTTGCTTATTTGCATATTCCAAGATAAAAATCGCCCCGGATTGCAATGTCTGCCTCACCTGTTGCAGCGCTAACTTTGGTTCAGCCATATGGTGTAACGTGCGAATCATGGTCGCGGTATCAAATAAACCCTCTACGAATGGTAAATTGTAAATATCTGCAGCTACATATATAAAGCGCTGCGACCGGCCTAAATTTTCTATGGCTTGCTTCAGCTGGGTTAATGAATAATCCAGTAAAACTATCTGCCTGAAGCCGACGTACCTGGGCGTATTCCTGCCTGCCCCAGCCCCCAGCTCCAGCAACAAATCCCCTTTAACAGGCAATAGTCGCTTTAGAGCCATGCTTTCCGCATGATCTTCATATTTCCGTCCGCCCTGCTCCCAGAAACTTGTCTGGTAATCAGAGCCTTCATAATCACAAATCGGGGGTTGCAAGTCTTTCACTGGAGTTGGAGCGCAGCCGGCTGTATTATTCGAAAAAGCAAATGCTTGCCAATCAGGAAGAGCTAAGTACCTGGATCACTTTACGTTTGCAAGATGCTGTGCTCAGCACCATTTTCCACATTCACGGTTTTATACCCTCGGCCGACTCCACGATAAATAAATCCGGCGCGCACCATTTCAGCTGGTTCGTAGATATTACGTCCATCGTAAATTACGGGTTGGTGCATCAGGTCGCGGATGCGCGCTCGATCCAGCTGTTTGAATTCATTCCATTCGGTCATTACCACGATCGCATCACAGTCCTTGGCTAATGTGTATGGATCAGGCATCATTTCAACCCCCGAAAGTAATGGCCTTGCCACCTCCATGGCCACCGGATCATATGCCCTGATGATTGCACCACCAGCCTGTAGTTTTTGGGCCACAGTTATCGATGGTGCGTCTCGCATGTCATCGGTGTTTGGCTTGAATGATAACCCTAATAGTCCGATTACTTTTCCGTTCAGGTCACCCAACATTTCTTTGATGTGTGCTACTGCCATCTCCCGCCGGTCGTCATTGATCTCCATGATCGTGTAGAGCAATTGCGGGTGGCGTCCCTTCTCAGCGGCCATATAGGCCAGGGCCTTGACATCTTTTGGAAAGCACGATCCTCCGTATCCTATCCCTGCATCGAGGAAATGTTTCCCTATGCGGGCATCATAACCCATACCAATGGCAACTTCTTTTACGTCTGCTCCCAGGCACTCGCAGATATTTGCTATTTCGTTAATAAATGAAATCTTGGTAGCAAGGAATGCATTGGAGGCATACTTGATCATCTCTGCAGTGCGCAAGTCAGTGATCACAATTGGCGCCCGCAATGGAAGATGTAATTGAGCCACTTTTTCTGCCGCCTCTCGGTCCAACGATCCTAAGACGGTTCGGTAAGGTTGCATGAAATCTGCGATCGCAGACCCTTCGCGTAAAAATTCGGGGCATGAGACGACTGAAAAAGGAATGGGCTGTTTTTGATGCCTGCGTATAATATCAGCCACCCAGTCACCTGTGCCAACCGGCACAGTCGATTTATTAATAATCACCAGTGGTCCGGTCATATTCTCTGCAATATCGCGGGCGGCTGTTTCCACATATTGCAAATCGGCATCTCCATCCACGCCAGAAGGTGTACCCACTGCAATGAACACAAATTCAGTTTCGTTCAGGGATTCTGGATAGGAGGTTGTAAACGACAGTCGGCCAGCGCGCACGTTATGATCTACGAGCTCTTTTAAGCCGGGCTCGTAGATGGGCAGCTTCCCATGCTTTAGACCTTCGACTTTTTCTTGGTTGACATCCAGGGCAATCACGAGGTTACCGAGATCTGCAAAACAGGCAGCAGTCACCAGGCCCACGTATCCCACACCCACAACGGTAATTTGCTTCATGCATTCTTCTCCAATGATGAGGTCTTTGGTTTATCTTATCACAAGAAAAAGGAAATGATAAGTTATGCACATTTCAGCTCAAGCGATTAATCTCCTATTTAATTGGATGATAATTGTCATATTCTGGTTGTGACCTCTGTCACTTGTAAATTGGTCAAATATAGTCTAATATATATAATATCATTTGTAGTAATCCTATTAAATTTTGGGAGTTTAGCATGCAGATCACTCGACAAGCAGACTATGCAGTAAGAGCCATGGCGTATCTGGCACAATTGAGCCCGGAGCAGCTTCCTGCTGCCACCGCTCGAATCGCACAACAGAAGAGTATTCCGCCCTCATTCCTGGCAAAAATCGTTTCGCAATTATCCGTAGCAGGTTTATTGCAGACTTCGCGCGGCGCGCGTGGTGGCGTTTCATTGGCCAAGCCCGCTGAGGCGATCAGCCTGTTGGATGTAGTAGAAGCTATTGACGGACCGATTCTCCTAAACGACTGTGTCAGTGAAACGGGCACATGTAGCTTCAATGATGATTGCCCGCTAAAGCCGGTGTGGTGCGAAGCGCAGAAACAGCTGGTAGAGAATCTCTCGAGGGCTAATTTCGCTCAATTTACTCAGCCTATTTCGAATAACTAAATCCTTCCTGAATAAAGCAACCTGACGTTATATTAGAGCAGCCAGACGGTTTTTGGTCCTCTATCCCCTCTTGGCGTATAATCATCCTGGAGGGGATGTTTGGTTTAATCTGGAAGACCGATCATCCTCTGTCTAAAGTCCATCGATTGCAGGAGGATCCATGTCAACTTCGCGTGTCGTCCGTGCTCCACGAGGCACTGAACTCACTTGTAAATCCTGGCTAACCGAAGCCCCCTTCCGCATGATCCAAAATAACCTGGATCCTGAGGTGGCAGAGCGACCGCAGGATCTGGTAGTCTATGGAGGCCGAGGGCAAGCCGCTCGGAATTGGGAATGCTTCGATGCAATATTGGCTTCTTTAAAGGAGCTCGAAAATGATGAAACACTGCTGGTGCAATCAGGCAAGCCGGTAGCCATATTTAAAACACACGCCGATGCACCGCGTGTCTTGATTGCTAATTCTAATCTGGTACCCCATTGGGCCACTCAGGAGCACTTCGATGAGCTGGTCTCACGCGGGCTGATGATGTTCGGCCAGATGACCGCTGGCTCCTGGATCTATATTGGAACTCAGGGCATACTGCAAGGAACTTACGAGACCCTTGGGTCACTCGCCCAACTGCGTGGTTGGGGATCATTAAAAGGAAAATTTGTGCTCACAGCCGGATTGGGTGGGATGGGCGGAGCCCAGCCTTTGGCCATCACCATGAATGAAGGGGTCGGGCTGATCGTCGAAGTGGACCCCGCACGCGCCCAACGCCGCCTGGAGATGGGCTATGTGGACCTGGTGGTGGATACCCTGGAAGAAGCCATGACCCTGGTGGAAGATTATCAAAAGAAAAAGCAGCCCAAATCTATCGGCTTGATCGGGAATGCTGCCGAGATCTACCCCGAGCTCGCCATGCGCGGCGTGATCCCCGATGTCGTCACCGACCAGACACCCGCTCATGACGTCCTCATGTATGTACCTGCCGGTCTGGATGTGAGTCGGGCAGATGCGTTGCGCCAGGAGGCACCGGATGAATATCACCGGCGCTCGATGCAATCCATGGCACGCCATGTCCAGGCCATGCTCGAATTTAAGCGCCATGGCGCAGAGGTCTTTGATTATGGGAACAACCTCCGCCAGCGGGCCTATGATGAAGGCGTAAAGGATGCGTTTGAGTTTCCCGGATTTGTTCCCGCTTATATCCGCCCATTGTTCTGCGAGGGGAAAGGCCCGTTCCGCTGGGTGGCTCTCTCGGGTGACCCCGAAGATATTTATCGCACAGATGAAGCCATTGTGGAGCTTTTCCCTGAAGATGCGCACCTGCATCGCTGGCTAAAAATGGCACGTGAGAAAGTCCATTTCCAGGGGCTCCCTTCGCGCATTTGCTGGCTTGGGTATGGTGCACGCGCTGCGGCTGGCTTACTCTTCAACAACCTGGTCGCTGAAGGCGTTGTGAAAGCTCCCATTGTGATCGGGCGCGACCACCTGGATGCTGGCTCAGTTGCCTCGCCGAACCGCGAGACGGAGGGCATGCTCGACGGCACAGATGCGGTCAGCGATTGGGCTATCTTGAACGCCTTGATCAACGCAGTTGGCGGCGCCACCTGGGTTTCATTCCATCATGGCGGTGGCGTGGGAATTGGCTTTAGCCAGCATGCCGGCCAGGTGATCGTAGCTGACGGCACTCCCGAGGCGGCAGTCCGCCTCGAGCGGGTCTTGACCACTGATCCGGGCATGGGGATCGTCCGCCACGCCGATGCGGGCTATAAGCTGGCTGTCCAGGCGGCTAAACGGCATGGGATCAAGATGCCCATGCTGAAATAACCTGCTTACTTGCCATTCTATTCACAACTGGTCTGGGAATTCAATATCCGGCTATTAATGCCACCCAATCCCCCAACATCGTTTTTCTCAACAGGGTAAGTGCATGTCTGCTCACGGCTGACTCGACATCAGCGCTTTGCTCAGCCAGTATGCCTGATAAGATGAGCCTCCCTCCGGGCAACAACAACTCTCCCATATCCTGGTCGAGTAGATCCACCAGAACGGGCGCCAGGATATTGGCCAGCACCAGGTGTCCTTTTTGGAAGCCAAACATCCCTGCCCGCACTTCGGCAACTGAACCAACCCCCAGCTCGAGCTGATTGCCGATCCCGTTGATCCTGGCATTCTCGGATGAAGCTCGGATCGCTTCCACATCGATATCTACTCCCAAGGCTCTGTCAGCCCCCAGCTTCAACGCTGCAATAGAGAGGATTCCCGAGCCACAGCCGATGTCGATCACCTTCAGGTCTGTTTTATCCTCTCTCGCTGAAATAAAATCCTCTACCAGCGCCAGGCATAACTGCGTGGTTGGATGAGTGCCGGTGCCAAAAGCCATGCCCAATTCAATCCGGATGGGTATGCGCTGATTATCCGTCGGATTGATCCATGCTGGCAAGATCAACAGCTGCTTGCCAATTGGGATGGGGTGGTAATGGTCCTTCCAGGCTTCCATCCAGTTGACTTCCTGGATGCGTTTGAAATCAGCCGCTGGCAATGGCGATATTCTACCCAGATACCACAATCCCTCTTCTATCTTCTGACGTGTCTCCTTCAGGTGCTCATCAATTGGGATGTATCCACTTACTCGGAGTGGGCCGACAGCCTGTCCATTTTCATCAGCTGGTCCGGCTAGAACTGCGGTCGATTCGATCACCACTCCCGCAGGGATATAACGCCGCAATACCTCCGCCACCGCCTCAGCCAGCTCGCCATCGACGGTCAGGCTCACCTCTAGCCAATATTGGTCTCCCATGCTTATCTGGATATTCCCGTAAAAGTCATCGAGGCCGATCAGCCTGGAACGCTCTAGGCTAACCGCCCAGGGTTTCCTTGAGCCAATCCAGGAATCCCCTCTCGGCTGGGCGCACCTCGCTACCCAGGCTTTCCGCCAGCTGCTCCATCAGCTTACGTTGCTCAACTGTCAGGCTCTTGGGCACTTCCACGTTAACCACCACCATCTGATCACCGCGTCCATTGCCGTGTAAGTGAGGCACTCCTTTGCCCCTGATGCGCAGCACCTTTCCAGGCTGGATCCCTGCAGGGATTTTCAACTTGGTTGGTCCATCCACGGTCGGCACTTCCACCTCAGCTCCCAGCGTAGCCTGGGCAATATTGATATTGAGGTCCAGCAGGATGTCACTATCACGCCGGCGGAAATACTTATGGGACAAGACGCGGATGACGAGGTACAGGTTTCCGTTCGGTCCGCCATTTTCTCCGGGTTGCCCCTCCCCAGCCAGGCGTATCTGGTTGCCATTATCCACTCCTGGTGGGATAGACACAACCTTCTTGCGCGTCCGGCGTACCAGACCCCGGCCAGTGCAGATGTGGCACGGGGTGGCGATTGTCTCACCCTGCCCATTGCAAACAGGGCAGGTGGAAACCTGAACCATTGATCCGAGCAAGGTCTGGCGTACCTGGCGCACCTCTCCTGTGCCATTGCATGTGCTGCAGCGTACCGGACTCGTGCCTGGCTCAGCTCCTCTTCCACCACAGGTCTCACAGACCTCATCGCGGGTGATCTCGATTTCCTTATCCACCCCGAAGATTGATTCTTCGAAAGTCAGATCGGCATTATATTGGAGATCACCACCCCGCCGGGGTGCATTGCGCGCTCTCCTGCTCGTGCTGCGACCAAAACCTCCGAATCCACCGAAAAATTCTTCGAATAAGTCGGAAAAATCGACCGTGAAATCAGGCACTCCACCGGTATTCTGCACTCCGGCGTGCCCAAACCGGTCATAAGCTGCGCGTTTATCCGGATCCGAGAGCACAGCATAGGCTTCGTTGACTTCCTTGAATCGCTCTTCGGCATTGGGTTCTTGGCTGACGTCAGGATGGTATTGCCGCGCTAGCTTGCGGAAGGAAGATCGGATATCCTCAGGCGAAGCATTGCGCGGCACACCCAGTACTTCATAATAATCTCGTTGCGCCATAATAATTAACGTTTGAACGTTTAAACGTAGAGAAGATTGCAGGTTTGCAGGTTTGCAGGTTTAAACGTTGTACTCTATCCCTTCATACCGGATCGCGTTAGGTCGTTTTTCCAGATACTGCGTGAAACGGCTAATCTGCCTACTGAATACTTCACATAACCCGATAAGCTGTGAAAAATCAACTTCACTGGTATATCCAATGTCGTTAGCTACATATACTTGTGATCGTAATTCACCTGCAGAAGCTTTGGCTCGTCCAAGGAACTCCGTGAAGAATATGTTCGTCCGGCTTTCAAAGCCTTCGGCGAAATTTGACATGATGGAGACGGATGCTGGTCGCATCTGGTCACATAAGCCAAAATCCCTGGCTAACTTCTGATGGCGAGTCAGATCATACCCAATACCGGTTAATTCTCGGGCAGACTGC
>Ga0153916_10002967_pt1 | contig 12498 bp, 12 predicted proteins | sample Opewatmetagenome_FD_109642 | JGI IMG/M metagenome (GOLD analysis project Ga0153916, IMG submission 109642) | Freshwater wetland microbial communities from Ohio, USA - Open water 3 Core 3 Depth 4 metaG | ecosystem: Environmental > Aquatic > Freshwater > Wetlands | place: USA: Ohio, Lake Erie...
AACTCCGGTAGCTTCGGGGTCCAGGGTTCCACCGTGGCCGACCCGCGTGACGTCGAGGAGTTTCCGGACCCTGAGCACAACGTCGTGGGACGTGCAACCCCGGGGTTTGTCGATGATGAGCAGTCCGTCCATGGGCCTCAGGGGACCGCCGGGAGGGCTATTCGGAGGAGCCGGAGGCCCCGGCGCTGTCCTCATCAAGAAGCGTCTCCACGGTCTCCGGGACTTCTCGGATCAGGCGCTCGTAAGGCCCGTAGACGGTAAAGCCCGAAGCATGGATGTGGCCGCCGCCGCCGAAGTGCTCCGCCACGCGGGCCGCGTTGGCCCGGCCCTTCGACCTCAGGCTGACTCGGAAGGTTTCCTTGTCGATTTCCTTGAAGAACATGACCATCTCCGTGCCCCGGATAGACCGGGCCAGGGTTGTGATGTCCTCGGTGTCGATCTCCTTGAGGCGGAGCGCCTCGAGATCGCGCTTGAACATGCTGATGATGGCGATGTTCCCCTTTTTGTTCATGGTCAAGGTCGATAGGACTTGCCCCAGGAGCTTGATCTTCTCAGGCGGGTTGTTGTTGAACAGCCGCTCCGAGACACGGATGGGGCTCGCGCCGAGACGGGCCAGGTCCGTGCAGGCTGCGAGGGCCTTGGCCGTCGTATTGGAAAACTGGAACGAGCCCGTGTCCGAAACAATGGCGCAGTAGAGGTGGTCGGCGATCTCAGGCGTGAGTACGATACCCAGGTGGCGGCTGAGCTCGAAGACCATCTCGCCCACGGCCGAAGCTTGGGGGTCGATCCAGTTGATGTTGGCGTACGGCGTGTTCGAATAATGGTGGTCGATGTTGATCTTGAACGCCCCCTCCAGCCGCTCCTGGCCGGAGCGCGAGACGTCCGCGCATTCGAGGAGAATCACGGTGTCGAAGCCGGAGGGGTCGATCTGCCCGATGCGGATTCGCCCGGCGTCGGGAAAATGGCAGAAGGGGAAGGGGGTGCCGTCGTTGTTGATGACCGAAACCTCTTTTCCCAGGAGGTCGCCGATCAGGCTCAGGGCCAGTCCCGTGCAGATGGAATCGCCGTCCGGGCGGAGGTGGGAGGTCACGACGATACGCCGGGATGCCCGGATCCGGGAAGCGATCTCGAGTCTCGGGTCAGGTGTCATGCTTCTTCGCCTCTTCAATCACCCGGTCGATCTTATCTGCGTACTCTGGACCTGGGTCCAGGGAAAAAAATAGTGCCGGATTATACTTTAATTTGACCCGGGAGGCAAGGGTCTTTCGGATGTACCCCTTGTTTTCTTCCAGACGATCGAGGAATGCTTGGGGGTCCGCCGCCCCGAAAACGCTCAGGTAAACGTGGGCATTGAGGAGGTCGGAGGTGACCTCGACCCGGGTCACGGTCACTAATCCCGAAGAGGCATCCTGGAACTCCCGAATCAACAGGCGGCCGAGCTCTTCATGGATGAGCTCGGCGACGCGGCGGGTCCTCAGCCCGGGTTTCGTCATGGCCCCTTCTCCTTCGGCCGACGCGCTACAGATAGCGGATCTCGTGGTGGACGACTTCCCCCTCCTCGATCCCGCGGGCGTCGGCAAGAATCCTGTTCAGGAGGTCTTCGACGACCGAGGCCTGGCTGTTGAGGGTCACGATCCCGAGGCGGGCCCTCTGCCACTTGTCCTGGAAGTCGAGTTCCGCCACGGCCACGTTGTGACGGCTCTTAAGCCGCTCCTTGAAGCCGTGGAGCGTCCGCCTCTTATCTTTCAGCGACCGGGCATAAGGGAAGAAGATTTCGAGGGTTAGGACGCCGACGATCATCAGATTCCCGCGAAAAACCTAGGCCGCCTTGACTTTTTCCTTGATGAAGGCTTCGATCGTATCGCCCGGCTGGAAATCGCTGAATTTGTCAAGGCCGATGCCGCACTCGTAGTCCTTCTTGACCTCCGTCACGTTCTCCTTGAGGTGCTTAAGCGAGGAGATGCGCCCCAGGTGGACGACCTCCTTGCCGCGGACGACCCGGACCTCCGCATTCCGGGCGATCTTCCCGTCCTGGACATAGCAGCCGGCGATGGCTCCGACCCTCGGGATCTGGAAGACTCGCCTGACCTCGGCGCGGCCCAGGTACGTTTCCTTGATGACCGGCTCGAGCAGGCCGATGACGGCCTTCTTGAGGTCGTCCGTGAGCTGGTAGATGACGTCGTAGACGCGGATTTCGACCTCTTCCTTCTTGGCCAGCTCGAGGACCTTCGAGCTTGGCTTGACGTTGTAGCCGATGATGATCGCGTTCGAGGCCGAGGCCAGGAGCACGTCGGCCTCGGTGATCGCCCCCGTCGCCTGGTGGACGATCTTGATATTCACCTTTTCCGTGCCGAGGGGCGGGATGACGTCGAAGAGCACTTCGACCGAGCCCTGGACGTCGGCCTTGAGGACGAGGGCCAGCTCCTTGGCCCGCCCGCCCTCGATCCTCTTGAAGAGGTCGTCGAGGGTGAAATGCTCGGGTCGCGCTTGTTCCCGACCCCTGATCTTGGACTTGCGGAACTCGACGATCTTTTTAGCCGCGACGATGTCGTCCGTGACCTGAAAGAAATCTCCGGCCTCCGGGACCTCAGCAAAGCCCATGATCTCGACGGGAACCGACGGGCCGGCGCTTGTCACGGTCTTCCCACGGTCGTCGAAAAGCGCCCTGACCTTTCCCGAGGTCATCCCGGAGACGAAAGCCTGCCCGGGCAGGAGCGTTCCGTTCTGGACGATCACCGTCGCCAGCGGGCCTCTCTGGCTGTCCAGCCGGGCCTCGAGGACGACGCCCTGGGCCGGAACCTTGGGGTTGCCTTTGAGCTCCAGGATGTCGCTCAGGAGGAGGATCATCTCCAGCAGGTCGTCGATATTCTTTTTGTCCCGGGCGGAAACGGAAACGCTGATCGTCTTGCCGCCCCAGTCCTCGACGAGCAATCCTTCCTTGGACAGCTGCTGCTTGACCCTGTCGACGTTGGCCTCGGGCTTGTCGATCTTGTTGATGGCCACGATGATGGGGACATTGGCCGCCTTGGCGTGGTCGATGGCCTCTTTGGTCTGGGGCATGACCCCGTCGTCGGCGGCGACGACGAGGACGACGATGTCGGTGACCTTGGCCCCGCGGGCCCGGAGCCGGGTGAAGGCCTCGTGGCCCGGGGTGTCGACGAAGGTGATGGGTCGGTTCTTGACGGCGGCTCGGTAGGCCCCGATATGCTGGGTGATGCCGCCCGATTCCTTGTCCACGAGGCGGGAGGAGCGGATCGCGTCGAGGAGGGTCGTTTTGCCGTGATCAACGTGCCCCATGATGGTGACGACCGGGAACCGGGGAGCGAGCTCGGTCCCTCGTGCCTCGACCTGCTGGCGCATGGCCAGCTCATAGGTCGTGAACACGGCGTCGAAGTCGGTCGCCTTGGTGATGGCCGCGGCCATGGCCTCGTCGGCGAAATCATCGAGGTCGGCGGTGAAGCCCTTGGCCGAGAGCTTATCCAGGAGGTCCTTGGGCTTGAGCTTCATCCGCTCGGCCACGTCCCGGAGGGCGAGCCCCTCCCAGATCGTGATCTTGTGACGGGGTTTCGGAGCGGCCTCTTTGGCCGCTTTCTTGGTGGTTGGTTTCTTGGCTTGGTCACTCATTGGGTTGTTCTTGCGTGATGGAAATTTTCCAGCCCACGAGTCTGGAAGCCAGCTTAACGTTGATCCCTTTCTTGCCGATGGCTAGGGACAGCTGGTCTTTGGCCACGACGGCCTCCATGGTTTTTTCGTTCGGATTGACGACCGCGAGCTTCTCGACCTTGGCCGGGCTCAGTGCGGCCTTGGCGTAGATGACGGCGTTGGGCGACCATTGGATGATGTCGACTTTTTCGCCGCCGAGCTCCTTGGAGATCGCCAGGATCCTTCCCCCCTTGACCCCGATGCAGGCGCCGATGGGGTCGATGTCCCGTTCCCGGCTGGCAACGGCGACCTTCGCTCTTTCGCCAGCCTGGCGGACGATATCCTTGATCTCGATCGTCCCGTTGGCGACCTCCGGGATCTCGAGCTCGAGGAGCTTGGCAAGAAAGCGGGGGCTCGCCCGGGAGACAATGATCTGCGGGCCCTTGGGCCCCCGGATGACTTGGCTGATCACGGCCTTGACCATGTCCCCCCGTTGGAACTCGTCGGAGGGTAGTTTTTCCCACAACGGGAACGTGACCTCTGTCCTGTTAATCTCGACGACGAACGCGCTGTCCTCGACCCGCCGGACGACGCCGGTGACGATTTCGCCGAGACGCGGGGCGTACTCCTCGTAGATCTTCTCCTGTTCCGCGTCCCGGACCTTTTGGAAGATGACCTGCTTGGCGGCCTGGGCGGCGATGCGACCCAGGGTGTCGGCGGGGAGGTCGATCTCGACTTCGTCGCCCTCCTTCACTCCGTGCCGCAGCGTCCGGGCCTCCTCCAGGGAGACTTCTTCCGCCGGGTTCTTGGGTTTCTCGGTCGCGCGCTTGACGGCAAACACTCGCAGCTCGCCCTTCTCGGGCTTGAACAGGATCCGGACGTCCTCATTCCTCGAGAAAAACCTGCCGGCCGCAACCCTCAGAGACTCCTCGATCGCCTGGATAATGATGCGGGGCTCGACGTCCCGCTCTTTGCTGAGCTGCAGGATCGTATTCCAGACGTTGACTTTCATCTGTAGTTCTCAATGCTCGACCGGGAGAATCCGGGGACGTCCGATTATATCGGAAAACCCCTTAAAGTGCAACGAAGCCTAGCCAGCGAGTTCGCCGTGGAGGCTATAGGGGCCGCAGCCGGTGATGCGGACGGTGACAAACTGGCCGACGACGTCGCGGGCAGATTCGAAATTGACGACCAGGTTGCCCTCGCTCCGGCCGGCCAGGCGGCCGCCGCCCTTTGGGCTCGAACCGAGGCAGAGGACTTTAAGCTCGCGGCCGACGAAAGTCCGGTTGACCTCGAGCTGGATCGTCTTCTGGAGATTCTGGAGGACGAGAAGCCGCCGGCGCTTGACCTCGAACGGAACGTCGTCCGACATCCGGGCGGCGGCGGTCAGGGGCCTGGGAGAATAGCGGAAGGAAAAGATACCGGCGAACCGGACCGTCCGGAGGGCGTCGCACGTCTCTTCGAAATCGGCCTCCGCCTCGGCGGGGAAACCGACGATGATGTCGGTGGTCAGAAGGATTCCGGGAAGCGCGTCCCTGAGCCGGCCGACGAGGGCTAGGTAATCCTCACGGGTATAGCCGCGGCTCATGCGCTCCAGGACGGCCGTCGAGCCCGACTGGAGGGGAAGATGCAACTCGCGGCAGACCTTTGGATTGCGTCCCATCGCCTGAATGATGTCGTCCCCGAAGTTCTTGGGATGAGAGGTGATGAAGCGGATCCAGACGATGCCGTCCACGGCGCTGGCCTCATCCAGGAGGGAGGCGAAGCCGCGCCCGGAACTGGGATCCCGGTAGGAGTTGACGTTTTGCCCCAGGAACCGAATCTCCTTGTAGCCGGCCTGGGCCAGGTCCCGGACCTCACGGATGATGTTGGCGAAAGGCCGGAACTTCTCCCGGCCCCGGCTGAAGGGCACGACACAATAGGCGCAGAAGTTGTCGCAGCCCTCCATGACGGTCACGAAGGCGCTTGCCGGGCTCTCCCGGATGGTTTCCCCGTGGCCGAATTCGCGCCAGTCACTGCCCCAGCCCGTTTTGAGGCACGGCCCGGCTGCGGCCCTCTTCACGATCGCGGGAATCTCAAGATAATTATCCGGCCCGACGACGAAATCGATGAACGGCCTCTTCTTGAAGAGCTTGTCCCGGTAAACCTGGGCCACGCAACCGGCGACGCCGATGAGGACGGCCCGCTTATTCTTGAGCGAGGAGAGACGGCCGAGATAGGAATAGAGTTTCTCCTCCGATTTCTCGCGGACCGCGCAGGTGTTGACGATGATGACGTCGGCCTCCTCGACGCATGCGGCCCGGGCCGCCCCCGCCCGGGCCAGGATGCCGGCGATGTGCTCGGAATCGTTCTCGTTCATCTGGCAGCCGAACGTCCGGACGAAGAACCTCATGCCCGTTATTATACACGATGGGAATCGTCCGGAGACGGGCGGGCGGAGGGGGGTGGCCGCGTCCTCCGCCTAGAGGATGGCGTCCAGGATTTCTATGACGTCCCGGATCAGCGGCTCGCAGCGGGTCTGGTGGAGATGCTTGGCCTCGATCTCTTTCTGACCTTCGGCGCTGGCAATGTCGCAGCCAAGCAGGTCGTTGCAGCGGGCCGTGCCGTGTTTGGCCTTAAACCTCTTGATGAACTCCTGAACGAGGGCGTAGGTCCGGTCTTTCGCTGCGACATCTTCCGCCCTGATCCGTCCGTGTTTCAGCCCGATAACCAGGAAAGCCCCCGTCACGGCGCCACACCAGTCTCCGGACTTGGCGATCCCGCCGCCGAAGGGCTGGGAGATTCTGAGGGCCGTCTCCCGGCTAAGGCCCAAGCCCGCCGCGTAGGCGGCGAGGACGGCCTGGGAGCAGCTGAAGCCTTCCTTGAAGAGCGAAATCGCCTGCTCCGTCTCGGTCATGAACGCGTCCTTTCGCCGCCGGCGTTGTGGTCGAGCATCTCCCGCGCGATCTTGAGAGACGCCTCCGTCAGCCGGCTGCCGGCGATCAGCCGGGCGATCTCCGTCACCCGATCCTCCCGTCCCAAGCTCTGGACGAGAGTGAAGGTCCGTTCCTTCTCGACCTTCTTGTCGACCCGGAGATGATGTCCGGCGGTGGAAGCGATCTGGGGGAGATGGGTGACGCAAATGACCTGGTGGCGGGCCGCGAGCCTCCTGAGTTTCTGGGCGATGAACTCGGCCGTCTTGCCGCCGATCCCCGAATCGATCTCGTCGAAGATGAGGGTCTTCTGGGTTTCGGTGTCCTTGCCCACGGACTTGAGGGCGAGCATGACCCGGGAGAGCTCGCCCCCGGATGCGATCCGCCGCAGCGGCCGGAGCTCTTCGCCTGGGTTCGGCGAGATGAGGAACTCAGCGTCCTCGGATCCCTGGTCCCGGATCGTGGCCGCGTCAGAGAGGGAGGGGATGGTCGTGTCCAGGTGGATCGCGAACCTGGCCTTTTTCATCCCCAGGAGCGCGATCTCCTTTTCCATGATTCGCTCGAGCTCTCCCGCAGCCCGAACCCGCAGCGCCCCCAGTTTCTTGCAGAGGCCTGTGTACTGTTTGAATTTCAACCGGATCTCGGTCTCGACGTCCGCCAGTCGCTCCTTGCTGGTGGTGAGAGCGGCCTGCTCTTTCCGGAGCCCCTCCAGCCGCTCGATGACGGCTTCGATCGTGCCGCCGTATTTCCTCTTGAGCTTCTCGAGGACGCTCAGGCGCTCCTCGACCGCTTCTGGGTTCTCCGGGGCCTCAGACCTCTTGTCCTTGAACCGGACGAGCGAGTCTGCGACGTCCTGGAGCAGGATAGCCGCTTCTCCGAGGCCCGGCCGGAAGCTCTCGAAGGGCGCATCGTAGGCCGCAAGGTCGGCCAGAACCGCCTGGAGCCGGGAGAGCAGGGGGATGATCGAATCCTCTCGAAGGTAGGCCAGTTCGAGGCCCCGGTCGACAAGAGAGGCGATCTTTTCGGCGTTCTTGAGGATCTCCCTTTCCCGGAGGAGCTCGGCGTCCTCGCCGGGCCGCAGACGGGCGGCCTCGATCTCCCGGGCCTGGAAGGCGACGAAATCAAGTCGCTGCTCGCGCTCCTTTTCACGGGCCTCAAGCTCGGTCTTTTCCTGGAGCAGGCGCCGCACGCCCTGAGCCGAAAGAGCAGTCTCCCGGAGGAGGCCTGGGTCATCCAGCGAGCCGTCGAGGTAGCGGAGGTGGTTTTCGAGATGGAGGAGGAAGACGTGGTCGTTTTGCCCGTAGATATCGACGAGCTGGGGGCCGAGCTCCTTGAGCTTCCGGACCGGGACGAGGACGCCGTTGACATAGGCCTTGCCGGCTCCCTGGTCGGTGATCTGACGCTGGATGAATACGCCGCCTTCCTCGGCCTCAGGAAGATCCCCGAGGGCGACGGGGGTCGACGCGGCCTCGAATACGGCCTCGACGAGCGCCTCCTTTTTCCCGGTGCGGACGAGGTCGGCCGAGCTCTTGTCGCCGAGGACGAGCCTGATGGCGTCGATGATGATCGACTTGCCGGCCCCAGTTTCTCCGGTCAGGATGGAAAACCCGGGGTCCAGCCGGACCTCCAGGTCCTCGATGGTCGCCAGATTTCTGACGCGCAGGGACTTGATCATGGTTCCGCGGGAACTTATCTCATGAGCTTGTACGGCACGAGGGCCCTTTCCATGTTGATCCGGCCATAGCCGAGGTCATCGTCCTTGCCCGCATGGGCAGCCATGTTCACGTCGTCGGCGGTATAGCGGATGATATTCATGACCTGCGACGCAGTCAGCCAGGGCTTTCGGCTCATGAGGAGAGCCGCCAGTCCGGCCACATGAGGCGCTGCCGCCGATGTTCCCGAGGCGAACACGTAAGGCAGTTCACCAGGGCCGGAGTACCACTGAGGCACGGGTCCCAAGATCCAGACGCCGGGGGCAGCCACGTCCACCTGGGGACCGGGATTGGAGAACGAGGCGTGCTCGTCGTTGTAATCCGTGGCGGCGACGGCGATGACGTAGTCGTCGTAGGCCGCCGGATAAAACACCGAAACTCCGTCATTCCCCGCCGCGGCCACGACGACCACATTTTTTTCGAAAGCGTATTGACAGGCCGCCTTCAGCGACGGGTCGTCGGAGTCGGCGCCGGCACTGATGTTGATAACCTTGGCGCCGTTGTCGGCGGCCCAGATCATGCCCTCAATGAGCTCGTCGTAATAGCCGTAGCCCTCGGCGTCCATGACCTTGACGGGAAGGATCTTGCAGTTCCAGGCGACGCCGGCGATTCCCTCGTTGTTGTTCGTTTCGGCCGCCGCGATGCCCGCGACCCAGGTGCCGTGAGAATTGTCGTCGGTGGCGTCCATGTCCCCGTTCACAAAATCGCGGCCGGCCGAAACGACCTTATTCACGAGCTCCACGTGGCTCATGTCCACGCCGGTGTCGAGGACGGCGATGACCGTCTCGGCGTCGCCCTGGGTTTCGTCCCAGGCCGGGACCGCTTTGATGTCCGCGCCGGCGGTCATCTGGGGCTGGGTGCCCGGGCTGACGTCAAGGATGCCGCCGCGGTTCTGGAGATTGTATTGGTAGTTCCTGAAGTACGAGTCATTGGGAACCGCGCACAGGCGAGTCCGGTAGTCCGGTCCTGCGTGGTCCACCTCCGGGTTCCGGCGGAGTATGGCGAGGATTTCCCTGACCGTTGTGCCCGGGGGAGTCTGGGCGCGATAGACGCCGATCGCAGGGATCCGCCGGATCTTCCCGAGGTCGTGAGCCTGAAGAATTCCTTCGGCGTTTTCCGCAGTGAGACCGGACTTGAACCTGACCAGAATCCGGTCCGTAGCGAGTCTGGCCCGCGAGAACCGCCTGGCCCTTTCGACCTTGTGGAGCTGAGTCGCGCGGAAACGCGGCCGGTCATAACGTTTACCAACCCTTTGCTGGCTGAAATTGAGAGAGCCTAGCCCGAGCAATAGGAGGACAAGGATCGCCGGGCCCGGCTTGAAGGTCTTTTTTATGGAAAATCTCATGGCCTCCTCCTCGACCTAAAAGAGAAACAAGAGCCCGGCCGAAACCGCGCCATCGGCGCCTCCCGGGTAGGGCAGGAATCCGGCCTCCGCGCTGATACTGAAGCGTCCGGAGATTCTATAATCGGCCCCAAGGGAGACCTCCAAGAGACTTTTTCCTCTGACGTGCTTCTTTTCCCGGCCGCTAAGATCGCCCAGCGTTTCGGCCAGGTCGAAGTTTCCCGAGAACAAGCAGGCCGACAGGTTTAGGTAGGGGACGAACTTGTCGGATACCATGTACGAGACTCTAGGCCCGGCGGATACCTCCACCCAGGTCGGCTTGCCCGTGGCTTCACCCGGCACGGTGAACCCTTCCATAGGCCATGACTTCTTAAGCCCCAGAGAATAGACGAACCGAGCCGCTCCCTCAATCTCAAAATTGTCCAAACTAAGGAGCCGCGCCCTGCCCCCGGCTGAGAGGAGAAGGCCGGCCGCCGCGCCGGCCTCGTAATCAAGCGTGATGGGGAGGTCCCGGAAGACCAGGCCGTTGAAATTGGAGAGCGAGAGGCCGGCCGCAAAGTCGACGGTGAGCCCCGGCCGGAGTTCAATCTCTCCCCGACCCGTGATCAGGAGGGCTGAGGCGCTGGAAGCCTGGGTCTTATCGTCCCAGGTGATCTTCCTCGAGAAGTACTCGAAGCCTATCCCGCCCCGGAAGGGGACCCGGCTGTCCGCTGCCGAGGCCCGAGGAGATGCCACGAGGAGGGTCAGGATAACCGTTAGGAAAGGCACGGAGGCAAAGTTTCGGATCCCCCTTCTCACGGGCAAACCTCCTTCCCTGCCGCTCGGCGTCACTTGACCTTGGCCGGAGGGCCCTTTTTCTGGGCCTCGATCTCTTTCAGGCGCTGGGTGGCCTTCTTGACAAGCTTGCTCTTCGGGTAGTCGGAGACGAGCTTCGTGAAGTAGGGAACGGCCTGGTCGAGCACTCTCGTCTGGAAGTAGGACTCGCCAAGGTAAAAATAGACGCCGTCCATGTGCGTGTAATTCGGATAGGTTGTCATGACCTTGATCAGGCGGCTGACGGCCGCCCGGTACGATTTCATTTTGGCATATTGCGTTCCGATGCCGGCCTCGTGATCGGCCAGCCGCTCCTCGCAGTCTTTGAGCTTCTCCTGGGCGTCCTTGACCTGGTCGCTTGCGGGGTAGTCCGCGACGAGCTTCCTGAATTCCGCCAGCGCCTGAATGGTCTTGGCCTGGTCGCGGCCGGGTTTCAGGATCTTCCTGTAGAAGGTCATGGCGATTTGATACTGGCAGTAGGAGGCCGACGGACTGTACGGGTATGACCTGATGAACTCCCTGTACTCTGCGGCGGCGAGAATGAGATTGCCCTCATCCCCTTTCCTAAAATACGTGTCGGCGATGAGGAGCTTGGCCCTCTGGGCGTAGAAGCTCTTGGGAAAGGAATCGATGACCTGTCGAAGGTACAAGACGGCCTTCTCCCTGTCCTTCTTGAGCTCGGCCTCGCCGAGCTTGAACAGGGCTTCGTCGGAGGCCGCGAGGTCCGGGGGGATCTGGACGGGCTTCTTTTTGCAGCCCGCGACAAATGCTAGGGCCGTAAAAACGGCGAGCATGAGGGCGAGGATTCTGTATGGGGGGTGTGATGCCATGTCATCCATCCTTGTGCGCGGCGACTCTGGCCGCGACCCGCTTCATCTCCCGGATGGCCTCGGCGGGGTCCGGGGCTTCGAATATGGCCGAGCCGGCGACGACGACGTCCATGCCGGCCTTGAATATTTCCTCTAAATTATCGAGCTTGATCCCGCCGTCGACCTCAATCGGGACCTCGAGTTTTTCTTTGCGGAGCCAGGCTTTGAGGCCCCGGATCTTGTCCAGGCACGAAGGGATGAAGGACTGACCTCCCCAGCCCGGGTTGACGGACATCAGGAGGATGAAATCCGCCTCGCCGAGGATGTCGCGGAGGGTATGGATCGGCGTCGCCGGGTTGAGGACCACCCCGGCCTTGCGGCCGAGGTCTTTGATCATCGTGACGTCCTTGTGGAGATGGGCCGTGGCCTCGACGTGGAGCGAGATCCAGTCCGCCCCGGCCTCGTGAAAGAGGGGAACAAAAGCGCGGGGATTTTCGACCATCAAGTGGACGTCGATCGGCAGGCGGGTCCTCTTCCGGATGGAAGCGACGAGCTGGGGGCCGAGGGTGAGGTTCGGGACGAAATGGCCGTCCATGATATCGACGTGGATAAGGTCCGCACCCGCCCGCTCGGCGAGCTCGACGGCCTCTCCGATCCTCGAGAAATCAGCCGCCAGGATCGACGCGGCAATCAGCTTTTGCGTCACCGGCTGACCTCCAGCGTGATCAGGTTTCTCTTTTGGATTTTGTAGCCCGCGGGCGGATACTGCCCGACGATGTAGCCCGATGACCGGCCGGGATAATAACGATACTGGATATCGGCGATCTTGAAATCCATACTCTTCAGCCAGTCGATGACCCTGTCGGCCCTGAGGCCGACAAGCAGGTCGGGCATGACATAACGGTTCTCTCGGCCGCCTTGGCTGAGGAGAAGGCCCACCTGAGCATTCCGCTCGACGATCTCGTCGGCGGCGGGCTTCTGGGCGATCACCCGGCCTGCGGGGTAGCGGGAGGTGTGGATCTGGGTCAGTTTTCCCTTGGAAAGGCCGCTCGCCTGGAGCACCGTCAAGACGTCGTCCAGGCTTTTGTTGAGAAGGTCGGGGACCTTAACGCTCTGGCTCCCGGCGCTCGTGACGACCTGGACGACCTTGGTCACGCGGATCCTGGAGCCGGGCGCCGGGTCCTGCTTCAGGATCAGGCCGCGCTCCAGGGTGTCGCTAAACTCCGAGCCGCGTTGGGCCACGGACAGGTCCTTTTTCGCCAGTTCCG
>Ga0153916_10002968_pt1 | contig 12493 bp, 9 predicted proteins | sample Opewatmetagenome_FD_109642 | JGI IMG/M metagenome (GOLD analysis project Ga0153916, IMG submission 109642) | Freshwater wetland microbial communities from Ohio, USA - Open water 3 Core 3 Depth 4 metaG | ecosystem: Environmental > Aquatic > Freshwater > Wetlands | place: USA: Ohio, Lake Erie, Old...
CGCGGAACAACTCAAAAGAGAGATTCAGATTGCCGTCACCGAAATTCGGCAATGCACCGACCACCCAAAGTTCCGGAACAGGACCGGGGCCCAGGCCCGCCAGGACATGAAAAATCAGCGTTCCGCCGATCAGCCCGGTAATCGTCGGCGGGATCTTCGGCAGCCACCTGACCGATGCCATCGCCAACCCCAGGGTCGCGAGCGCACTTGCTCCGGGAGTCCATTGCCAGTCTTCCCACATTAAATCGGGCATGTCACCGAATATGGGGCCGAACTGGGAACGGATCATGAGCAGCGCCGCGCCGGTCATGAAGCCGACCACCACAGGATAGGGAATGAATTTGATCAGTTTGCCGCCGCCCGAGACGGCAATCGCAATCTGCATCAGGCCGGCAAGCGCTACCATGGCGAGGAGGCCTGCGAGCAGTCGTCCGCCGTCCAGACCATGCGCGGCCAGCGTGGCCAGCGCACCTGACAGCAGTGCCAGCGCGGGACCGGTGGGCGAACTGATCAGGCCCAGGGTGCCACCGAACAGCCCCGAAGCCAGACTCAGGCACGCCGCGCCGACAAGACCGGCCAATGCGCCGCTCGCGGCACTCATGTCCATGAACGCGAACAGCGCGACCCCATACGCCATCGCCTGCGGCAACACCACCATGGCGGCGGCTACGCCTCCCGCCAGATCTCCTGCGCCATAACGGGGTATGCGCGGTAGCTCGCCCGTTTTGGATACCGCAGTGGTAGAAGGCTCGGTGCTCACCAAAGGCTCCTATATGCGGCGGGCAACGGCTACCTACCGAACCCTACCGCGTCTTCCGCCATGTTTCCATTATGCGCGCAACTGTCCGCAGAGTTGGCCGCCGCAGTGCGCAGACTGCTTCAGCGCGACGACAAGATGGAAGCCATCAAACTGGTGCGCGAAAGAATGAAGCTGGACTTCAAGGACTCGAAAGAGCTCGTGGACGAGTCTGAATAATGCCGGGTCGCAGCTAGTTATAAAAACCCTTTTAATTCAACGTGTTGATAAATATTTTGCAACCTGATCAGGCGACGGAAAACAATACAAGCCCGTAACGCGTTGATTCCATACCGCGTTGACGTTGTCATCCAGCGAGGCGGACTATGCTAAATGTCATTTTTGCAAACCATTGCACGTTGGGCAGCTACAACCTATCCAGCGTCACGATAATCGGAGTTTCAGATGAACCCCTACAATGGATACACAGGCGCAGAGCGTGAAGCTAAGTTGAAAGCGCAGCATGCCCGCGAAGAACAGGGGCTTCCGAGCCGTCCGCCAGGCCCATGCGCCATATGCGACGACCAAGTAGCACCACTGGAGGCACATTCTGAGGACTATTCACAACCCTACTTGTGGGGCCCACCCGCGGAATACGCGCTCTGCAAGATGTGCCATGTACACAGACTGCATGCACGCTTTCGCAATGCAGAATTATGGGAAGTGCACAAAGCACACGTGCGTCGCGGCGGATGCTCAAGCGATTTGAAACGTCCGGAAATTGCAGCAGAACTCGTTGCATTTCGTGCTGCCCTTAAACGAAATGAGCGCTACAGCCTTCGAATACTCCGCCCGCGCACAAACACCGGTGACGAATGGTGGGAGAGACTACTTACAGATCCAGTGCAACTTACAGACCGCACCGCACGCCCCAGACCATGAGCGTTAGGTTTTCATACCGTCCAACCCGGCAGTCAACGCGGACGCTGCGCGATAAAACCGCGCAGTGCCGGTTACTTCTAGGTTAACCCCTACTCCCCGCCCATCGCCAGCATCAACTGGTTCAGCCGCTTCACGAACCCCGCCGGGTCTTCGAGCTGGCCGCCCTCCGCCAGCAGCGACTGATCGAACAACACTTGCGCGAGATCGTTGAAGCGCTCGTCCTGCGCTTCTGCCTTCAGGCGCAGCACCAGCGGGTGGTGCGGGTTGATTTCGAGGATGGGCTTGGACGTCGGCACTTTCTGCCCCGCCGCCTTGAGCATCCGCTGGAGGTTGGCATTCAGGTCGTGCTCGTCGGCCACCAGACACGCCGGCGATTCGGTGAGCCGCAGCGTCACGCGCACATCCTTGACGCGCTCGCCTAGCGCCTTCTTGATTTTTTCGGTCAGGTCCTTGAACTCGTCGGCCTCTTTTTCCTGCTCTTTCTTTTCGGCTTCGTCCTCGAGCCCGCCCAGCTCCAGCCGGCCTTTCGCCACCGACTGCAGCGCCTTGCCTTCGAACTCGGTGAGGTGCGAGGCCACCCATTCATCGACGCGCTCGGACAGGAGCAGCACTTCGACGCCCTTCTTGCGGAAAATTTCGAGATGCGGGCTGTTCTTCGCCGCGGCGAAGCTGTCGGCGGTAACGTAGTAGATCTTCTCCTGCCCGGGCTTCATGCGCGAGACGTAATCGACTAGCGACACCTCCTGCTCCTCGCTGTCCTTGTGGGTGGAAGCCAGGCGCAGCAGCTTGGCGATGCGCTCGCGGTTAGCGTGGTCTTCACCGATGCCTTCCTTGAACACCAGGCCGAATTCCTTCCAGAAGGTCGCGAACTTCTCCTTGTGGTTCTCGGCCAGGTCTTCGATCATAGCCAGCACGCGCTTCACCGAGCCGGCGCGGATTGCCTCGATATCTTTCGATTCCTGCAGGATTTCGCGCGACACGTTGAGCGGCAGGTCGCTGGAATCGATCACCCCGCGCACGAAGCGCAGATACGCCGGCAGCAACTGTTCGGCATCGTCCATGATGAATACGCGGCGCACGTAGAGCTTGATGCCGTGCCGGTGCTCGCGGTCCCACATATCGAACGGCGCGTGCGACGGGATATAGAGCAGCTGCGTATATTCCTTCCTGCCTTCGACCCGCGCATGGGCATAGGCCAGCGGCGGCTCGAAATCATGCGCCACATGCTTGTAGAACTCGTGGTACTGTTCTTCGGTGACTTCGGACTTGGGGCGTGCCCACAACGCGCTCGCCTGGTTGACGGTCTCGTCTTCATCGGTGATCTTGTTCTCACCCTTATCTTTGTCCCATTCCTCTTTCTTCATCACGATCGGCAGCGTGATGTGGTCGGAATACTTGCGGATAATGGAGCGCAGACGGAAGCCGTTCAGGAAGTCGTCCTCGCCTTCGCGCAGATGCAGCGTGACGTCGGTGCCGCGCGCCGCTTTTTCCACCGTCTCGATGGTGTACTCGCCGCTGCCGTCGGATTCCCAGCTCACGCCATGCTCGGCGGTCAACCCCGCGCGGCGGGTAACGAGCGTCACCTTGTCGGCGACAATGAACGATGAATAGAAGCCGACGCCGAACTGGCCGATGAGATGAGCGTCCTGGGCCTGGTCGCCGGTGAGCTTCTGGAAAAATTCGCGCGTGCCGGACTTGGCGATGGTGCCGATGTGCTCGATCACCTCCTGGCGCGACATGCCGATGCCGTTGTCGGATACCGTGATGGTGCGCGCTTTCGGGTCGCAGGTGATGCGGATTTTCAGATCGGTGTCGCTTTCGTAGAGCGCCTTGTCGGTCAGCGCCTCGAAGCGCAGTTTGTCGCAGGCGTCGGAAGCGTTTGAAACCAGTTCCCTCAGGGTAATCTCCTTGTTGCTGTACAAGGAGTGGATCATCAGATTGAGCAGTTGTTTGACTTCGGCCTGAAAGCCTAGGGTCTCTTTGGTCTGGGTTGCTTCCATTTTTTTCCTCGTTAAAACAGGCGCTTATATAATGGGGACTGATGCCAAAAATTCAAGCCCCGCCGCCGGGAGCCGGGGCAGTCGTTGTAACATATAAGTGCGATATTATCGCGTCTTAACGCGTCAGAATAATTTTGATGACACTTTCGCATTCTTTTCCAAGGCGGTTTTGTTTAAGGCGCTTGTTGGACTCAAGTCCGACAAGCTCCTAGACGGGCTGCGGACGGCATGCCCATTCCAATCCCCTTTCCCGCCGACCACGCGCAGCGCCTCGTCCTCAACGACGAAGTCCATGCCCGGCCCTATGCGCAGGTCAATGCGCCTGAGCGCATCGCGTTTCTGGCGCTGCTCTCCGGCGACGGTGACGCAGGCGCGGCCGGCGCGCTCGCCCGCCTGTTCGAGCGCATTGGCCGGCCGGTGCCGCGACTCGACGTCCCCCACATCACCGCGGACCTTGGCGCGTTCCGCCTGAAATGGGAGCGCCATACCGAGTTCGCGAGCTACACCTTCTTTTGCCGCGGCGATGCCGGCGCGCCATTCGCATCGAGCGCGCTCGACGCAGTGCCCGCCGACTGGCTGGCGGCGCTCCCCGGCGAGACCATCGTCGCGACCCAGGTCGCGGTTGCGACCGCGCCCGGGCAGATTCCGGCCGCGTGGGAAATCGCGCAAAGCTTCGCGGACAACCCCATCGTCGGCGCTGCGGTCGCCTCGGGCGCGGCCTGCGTGTTCACCGATTTCCGCATCCATCCCGACCGCATGAGCCGCTTCCTGGTGCTCGACCGCGGACTCGGCCGCTACCCGGCCGGGCGTGTCGTGCAGCGGCTAATCGAGATCGAAACCTACCGCATGATGGCATTACTCGCCTTCCCGGTGGCTCGCCGCGTCGGCGGCGAGATCAGCGCCGCCGAGCGCGCGCTCTCCACGCTCACGGGACGCATGGCAGGCGCCGGCGCCGAGGACGAGCCGCAACTGCTCGACGAGCTCACGCGGCTCGCCGCGTCGGTGGAGAGCTCGGTGTCGACAAGCAAATACCGCTTTGGCGCCGCGCGCGCCTATCACGAACTCGCCCGCAACCGCATCCGCGAACTGCGCGAGGAGCGCATCCCCGGCCTCCAGACCATCGGCGAGTTCATGGAGCGGCGGCTCGCGCCGGCGATGAATACCTGCGAGTCGATGGCCATGCGGCAGGACGAACTTTCCGCCCGCATCGCGCGCTCGAGCGATCTGCTGCGCACGCGCGTGGATATCGAGCGCGAGCAGCAGAACCTGCAGATGCTGGCGCAGATGAACCGCCGCGCGAAACTGCAGCTCCGTCTGCAGGAAACGGTCGAGGGCCTGTCGGTTGCGGCGATCACTTATTACGCCGTGGGCCTGATTGGCTACCTCGCCAAGGCCGCGAAGAGCCTGGGCATCCACCTGGACCCCGATATCGTGACCGGGATGTCCATCCCGATCGCGGCGGTGCTGGTGGCGCTCGGCGTGCGCCACATCCGCAAGACCGTGACGCGGGATTCATGACGCCAGCCGCGCGCCCGCAATTCACTTTCATGCAGGCCGGCATCGCGCTGCTGATCGCCTGCTTGAGAGCCCGGCGAATTCTTCGCGCTGCTCGGCCCATCGGGCTCGGGAAAATCCACGCTGTTGCGGCTGATCGCGGGAGTCAACCAGCGCAGGCGTGGCATTCGATTCGCATGCGCTGGGCCGCATCACGCTGCCGCGAATTGCCGGAGCCCGCGCAGGCCAATCTGCTCACGGCGTAGCCGCTAAGTTGCATTGCCCAACAATGCTCTGCAGCGGCCCTACGCCGCCGCAACTCGCGCCTTGAGCAGCTCGAAATTCGAAGGATCCATCTTCAGCGCTCCGCTGTTGATCTGGCGGTCGATCTCGGTCACGGCGTCGTTGAACGGCGTCGGGATGCCGAGTTCCCTGCCCTTCTTGGCCACCACGCCGGGAATGAACTCCATCTCGCTCTTGCGGCCCTTGATGTGATCGTGGATCGGAGCAGTACGCCCCCCGCCCACATGGCTCATCAGAGTCTTCATTGCCGTGACGAGGTTTTCATCGCTGGATCCCGCGAACTCGTCGGCGCGCAGCCCGAAAATCGGCTCGATGCGGTAGCCGAGTGCGGCACCCACCGCCAGCGATTCGCGGCCGAGCCCCACGGAAATGTCGAACATGCCGGGCAGCGCGGCCGCCTCGTAGTTCCTCAAGCCCAGCAGCCCAAATGGCCCCATGGTCATGGTATTGGCGATGAGCTTGGTCCACTTCGCGCCATAAATGTTGCTGGTGACATCGCAACGGCCGACGTTGCCCATGATCGCCGCAATCTCCTTCACGCGTGAGGTATACGAACCGTCGAGTTCGCCCACGGCGAACCACGTGCCCTTGCGCGTCGTGTTGCGCTGAACGAGCCCCGGCGTGAAAAGTTCGGCCTGCAGCTCGACGACGCAGCCTATCGTGCGGCTGCGGCCGACGACGGAGGCGATCGAGTCGTCGTTCATCCCGTTCTGGACGCCCACCAGCACGCCGTCGCTCTTGAGATAGGGCTTGATGAATTCCGCCATCCAGCGGGAGTCGTTCGACTTGGCCGCGAGAAACACGATATCGAATTCCAGGTTGGCGGAAGCGAGTTCGCACAGATGCAAGGCCTGGATCGGGATCCGCAGGTCCTCGTCCTTCATCTGGACGCGCAGGCCGCCAGCCTTCATCGCTTCCACGTGCGCGGGCCACTGATCGATAACGGTGACGTCATAAGCGGCTTTTTTCGTCAGATCAGCGCTGACGCTGCTGCCGATTGCGCCCGCGCCCAGGACGGCGATGTTCTTTTTCATGCTTCCTGATTCCCCCTTCACTGTTCCGACAAAAACGAAGCCATGAGTTCAGTTAGCGCGTATGCCCGCTTCGTGTATGACTTTCGCCCACCGCGCCATTTCCTCGCGCATATAGTTCTCGAATTCCTTGACGCTGCCGCCAAGGGGTTCGACGCCGGCTTTGGCAAACTGTTTGCGCGTTTCGGGGTCTTTGAGCAAGTCGTTGGTATCGGCGTTGATCTTGAGCACGATGGCGCGCGGTGTCCTGACCGGCGCGAACAGACCGTACCAGACGTCGAACGAGTAGCCAGGCAAGCCGGCCTCCTGGATGGTCGGCAGCTCCGGCATGAGGGCCGAGCGCCTGGAACCCGTAACGGCCAGCAGCCTGATTCGGCCCGTCCTGGCCTGAGGCACAGCCGCCGCCATGGCCACGATCAGCATCTGGATTTCATTTCCGATAAGAGCCGTTACTCCCGGGCCGGTGCCCTTGTACGGCACGTGATCGATGTCGATGCCGGCGATCGCGCGAAACAGCGCGGTGCCCAGGTGAGAAGCCCCACCGACCCCGCCGGAGCCGTAGCGGATTTGTCCAGGCGTGCTCTTGGCGAGCTGAATGAGTTCGGCAACCGATTTTGCCGGCACGGCAGCATTCACCGCCATCACGAAGGGCTGCGTTGCGACCAGAGCGACGGGCGCGATGTCGCGTTTTACGTCGAACGGCAGATTCTTGTAGAGCGCCGGCGCGTACGAAATGCCGAGCGATTGAAACAGCAGCGTTTGGCCGTCGGGCTGCGATTTCGCGAGTATGTCGGTCGCAATCGTGCCGCCGGCGCCCGAGCGGTTGTCGACCACCACTTGCTGGGACCAGGCACTGGTCAGTCCGTGACCGAGCAGGCGCGCGTTAATGTCGGTACCGCCCCCCGGGGCCGAGGCCACCAAAAGACGCACCGGCTTGCTCGGAAATCCGGCGGCTGGATTAGTCTTGCCTTGGGCGCTGGCGCCGCAAGCCACGACGAACGTTGCCGCAGTCCACGTAATGGACAGAGTCCTCATCAATGAGATGGCCATACGTTCCCTCCTCCTTTGATTGCAGCCGCCCGGAATGCCATGCGGCAAAACGCGAAACGCCATAGACAAGATTAACAAGATTTACATGATTTAACGGATCCGCGCGCCATGCCGCCCTGCATTCGGCTACATCCGCCCGGTCAGCGTCGTGTCCAGCCTGGAGCCTGCGACCTTGCGCTTGTCGCGCAGCGCAGCCACCAGCCCCGGCACGCGCGATGCGCGCACCAGCACGAAGCCTTCGAACATGCGGCGCTGGGTGCGGTAGAACGCGCCCTGCTCGGCATGCCACTGGCCGCCCTGCTTTTTCACCGACGCGGCAACGGTCAGCACGCCCGAAGGCATGGCGATCCTGATTTCGGACTCGGGATCGTCGGTGCGGCGCGTCGCTTCATACACGACGCTGCCTTCGATACGCGCGGCGACCGCCATGCACAGCGAGGCGGTGAGCGGCAGCGCGCGGTGCGGCTGGCCATTGGAAATCATGCGGCCGGTGAGGTCGACGTTCCCGGCCTTGATCGCTTCGCCGGTCAGCAGCATGGCATCATGCGCCGGCGAAACGAAGCCGACGAACGGCACCGCGGTTTTTTTCGCTGCTTCTTCCGGGCTGGCAGTGATGCCCATTGCGACCGACGCGGCGATGCGGACTGCCGCGAGTTTTTTCAGGATCTCCGGCGAATTGTCGAGCACATCCGGCATCTCGGTACCCGCAAGCCCGATGTCGTCGGCGCTGACAAACACACAGGCGTTGGCGGCATCGACCATCGATACCCGCACCCTGCCCACACCCGGCACATCGAGCGTGTCGGCCACATTGCCGGTCGGCAGCAGCTTGCCGGTGGTGGCGCCGCCGGGCTCGCGGAATTCGAGCTTCACCGGCGCGCCGGTGCCGGCCACGCCGGGAATCGCCAGATCCCCGTCCACCGCGGACTGTCCATCATCGAGCGCAAAGCGCGCGTGAATGATCTTTTTGGTGTTGGTGTTGTGGATGCGCACCAGCGCTTCATGGCCCGGGACTTTCACCAGGCCTTCGTCGACCGCGAATGGCCCCATGGCCGATGACATGTTGCCGCAGTTGGCGCTGTAATCGACCCTGGCTTCCTTCACCAGCACCTGGCCAAAGGTATAGTCGATGTCGGCGTCGGGATGACTCGAGGGCCCGATCACGCACACCTTGGACAGCGAGGAAACGCCGCCGCCCATGCCGTCCAGCTGCCGGCCGTAGGGATCGGGGCTGCCGATCGCGGCAAGAAAGATTTCGTCCCACTGCGCGCGGTCGCGCGGCAGATCGTCAACATGAAACACCACGGCGTTGCTGGTGCCGCCGCGCATGAACACTGCAGGAATCTTGAGCTGTTTCATATCGCCTCCATCACACCCATAAAAAGGTTTTCAATCTGGAGATATGCGAGCCCCAGATCCTCTATCCGCCGGCACCCGGTCAGCGCCATCACCCGATCGACTTCGCTTTTCAGAAGCCCAAGCGCATGTTCGACACCCGCCTGGCCGCCGGCGGCAGCGCCGTAGAGCGGCGCGCGGCCGACGAACACCATGTCCGCCCCCAGCGCCAGCGCCTTGACGATGTCGGTGCCGCGCCGGAAGCCGCTGTCGACCATGATCGCAAGCCGGTCGCCGACCGCGGCAACGATTTCCGGCAGCACTTCGATCGGCGAGACTGCGCCGTCCAGCTGCCGTCCGCCGTGGTTCGAAACGAAAATGCCGTCGGCACCATTTTCCGCAGCGAGCAGCGCGTCCTCCGCGGTCAGTATGCCCTTTACCATGAGCTTGCCCGGCCAGATTTCTCTCAGCCAGCGCAGATCGCTCCAGTCGAGCGCGTCGCGCCGTGCGCGGAATTCGGAAAGGTTCTTGGAAACGATACGGCCGCCGACATCGTGATCGACATTCTGGAAACGCGGCATGCCTGAATCCAGCAGCGTGCGCAGAAACACGTCGAGCAGCCAGCGCGGATGCAGCGCACCGTCGATCATGTTGGCGAGGTTGAGGCGGAACGGGATCTCGAAACCGTTGCGCCGGTTGTATTCGCGGTTGGCGCCGACCGGCACGTCGGTGGTCACCACCAGCGCCTCGTAGCCGGCGTCGCGCGCCCGCGTCACCAGTCTCTGCGCCGACTCGCGCTCCTTCGACATATACAACTGAAACCATTGGGTGCCGCCTGCCGCCTGCGCCACGCGTTCCAGTGCGGTGAAAGATGCCGTGGACAGCACGAACGGCACGCCCGCCGCCTCTGCCGCGCGCGCCAGCGCGATATCGGCCTCGAAGCTGTACAGCCCGGCCGCGCCGGTGGGCGCGACGCCGAACGGCATTTTGAATGTCTTGCCGAACACTTCGACCTGCTGTGAGCGGCCCGATACATCGACCAGCGTGCGCGGCCGCAGGCGGATGCGTTCGAACACCGCGCGGTTTTCGCGCAGCGTCACATCGTCCTCGGCGCCGCCTTCGAGATAGTCATAGGCGACCCGCGGCAGGCATTTCCTCGCCATCTGCCGCAGATCTTCGATATTGAGTGCTTGTCGATAGTTCACGATATGGATTTCAAAAGCGCGCCATGCACGGCATCAGATTCAGACACATAGGGATTTTGATTTGCGTTTCAATGCGGTATTCTAATGCACAATATACCGCCAGGAGTTTGTCGGACTTGGGTTCGACAAACTCCTAAAATAAAAAGCACTAAAGAATGGGGAAAAAAGAACGCCATGCAAGTGACTTTTGTTGCAGTCCGCATGCCATTTTGACACGCAAAGCTTCTTCCAGAGCCTGTCGCAGAAGCATCGATCAACAACGACCCGTTAACGTTAGGCGTTCCGGTGAATGGGGCCAAGTCCGACAGGCTGCTAGCGGAACGCGCCGGGTTTCAAGTCCCGGCGCCTTCCCAGCCTTCAAAAAACGTCCACCATATGAAAAATAGTCCCGGCATAGCGCGCCCTACCTTGCCGCGCATCGCCTGCATGCGGCGCAGCATGCCAACATATGCGGTGTTCCCGACCAATCCCGAACGCCAAGACTCGGGCTACGCGTCCTGACGTATAGCCATGACCATGCAGCAAGCGCCGCTGTAACGCTGACGCCGGCCGCACGCGCAATCTTTCCATGTATGCCATTACCCTGATTACCGTGCTCACGCTGATTGTCCAGGGCTGCCACATGGGCAGCAGGATGGTCGCTTCGCTATTCGCCATCGAACTGGGCGCAAACCCGTTTCTGATCGGCGCGCTGATCTCGGTCTACTCGGTGTTTCCCCTGCTGCTGGCCGTCTATACCGGGCGCATCGCCGACCGCTTCGGTGCGCGCTATCCGATGCTGGGTGGCTCGGCCATTTTCTCACTGGGATTGCTGCTGCCTTTTCTGTGGCCGAAGCTGCCGATGCTTTATGTTTCAGCGGCGCTGGCCGGCATCGGTTTCGTATTCTTCAACGTTGCCGTCCAGAACCTGGCGGGCGCGCTCGGACCGCCCGAGCAACGCACGCGCAACTTCAGCACCCTGGGGCTCGGCTACGCCGCGGGCCAGATGATCGGCCCGCTCATTGCCGGTTATGTCATTGACTACCACGGGTTTACCTTCGCCTACTTGTGTTTTGCCGCTCTTGCTCTGCTGCCTGTCACCCTGCTGGCAAGAAACAGGAGCCTGGATGTGCCACGGCATCCCGCCACGGCGGACCGGGGCAGTGCACTCGAACTTCTGCGTAACGCTGCGCTGCGCCGGGCCATCATCGTGAGCGGACTGGTGGTGACCGGCATGGACCTCTACACGTTCTATGTCCCGATCTACGGCCATTCGATCGGCCTTTCCGCCTCGACCATAGGCACCATACTCGGCATGTCCGCCGCCGCCACTTTTATCACGCGCATCGCACTGCCCGCGCTTACGCGGCGTTATGGCGTGGAAGCGGTGCTGTCGTCGGCAATGTTCGCCTGCGCCGCATTCTTTCTGCCGTTCCCATTCATCCAATTCGTGCCCGCCCTGCTCGCGCTTTCCTTCGGCATCGGTCTCGCGCTGGGCTGCGGCCAGCCGCTCACGCTCAACATCGCCTACAACTACTCGCCGCCGGGACGCTCGGGCGAGGTCACCGGCCTGCGCCTCACCATCAACAACATCACCCACATCAGCGTGCCGCTCGCCGCCGGCGCCCTCGGCATTGCGCTGGGCGTCGCTCCGGTATTCTGGGTGAACGCGACACTGCTTGCCACCAGCGGCTATCTTTCGCGCAAAGCCGGCTAGAACTCCACCCGCTCATGGCAGCCGGAGTGGAACATCAATATAATCGCGCGCAGCCAGTCACCGCCGGTGAGTGTCCATGAATGTGCTCAAGAAACTGAAAATCGTTCTGAAATCTGATTGAACCGCCATGATTTCCTAGGTCGCCAATCCTTTACGCCATGTCTTACGAGCGCGCCGCGGCGCGGCCCGCAATGCGCCCGAACACCGCGCCCGACATCAGGCCCGTGCCGAGCGGGTAGTTGTAGTGGAACAGTCCGCCGACCATCTCGCCGCAGGTATAGAGACCGGGAATCGGTTTCCAGTCAGTGGCGATCACCTGCGCGTCCTGGTTGATCTTGAGTCCGCCGAAGGTAAACGTGATGCCGCCCGTTACCGGATACGCAACGTACGGCGGCGTGTCGAGCTTCTGCGCCCAGTTGGTTTTCGGCGGGTTCATGCCCTCGGTGTGCATCCCGTCGAGCTCCGCCGGGTTGTACGGCCCGCCGCGTCCGGCCGCGGCGTTGTATTCCTTCAGCGTCTCCAGCGCCTGCCTGTGATCGACCTTGAGCTGCCTCACCAGTCCTTCGAGCGTATCCGCCTTGAACGGCTCGCTGGTCGAATAGCGCGGCTCGAGCAGACCGAGCACCTTGCTGTCAAAAATCTGGTAGACGAGGCTGCGCGGCTGTTTGAGGATCAATCCGCCGTACTTGGCGTAGGTGAAC
>Ga0153916_10002969_pt1 | contig 12491 bp, 10 predicted proteins | sample Opewatmetagenome_FD_109642 | JGI IMG/M metagenome (GOLD analysis project Ga0153916, IMG submission 109642) | Freshwater wetland microbial communities from Ohio, USA - Open water 3 Core 3 Depth 4 metaG | ecosystem: Environmental > Aquatic > Freshwater > Wetlands | place: USA: Ohio, Lake Erie...
GGCTCGATCTCCACAATCCGATCGACCAACAAGAATGGGTAGGCATGGGGAAGAATCTTCATGATTTCATTGATCTCTATCATCTACTTCTCCTTTTCCTTTCCTTCCAAAGAGAGGGCTTCTTCCACCTTTTTGATGCGCTTCTCAAGGTCGAGAAGTGTCTTTCTCATCTCCGGTAGTTTCGGAAGGGTGGTGATGGCCCGGATATATTCACGCTGGGGGAGAGCAGGGCTTCCGTGGTACCCTTGGTTTCCGGGCAGATCATGGATCACCCCAGCTTGGGCGCCTACCATGACATTATCTCCAATTTCAATATGGCCCGCCACCCCCACCTGTCCGGCCAGGGTGACATTGCTCCCGATCTTCGTTGAGCCCGCAATTCCCACCTGAGCGACGATGATAGAGTCTTCGCCGATCACAACATTGTGAGCCACCATGACGAGGTTATCGATCTTCACCCCTCTCCGGATAATCGTCTTGCCCAGCGCGGCCCGATCAATCGTCGTGTTGGCCCCGATCTCAACATCATCCTCAATTTCAACGACCCCGACTTGGGGAATCTTCACATTCTTCTTTCCCTCTTTCACATACGCGAATCCGTCACTTCCGACCACTACCCCGCTATGAAGTATAACCCGTTTTCCGATGATCGTCCCAGAATAGACCGAGACATGGGGGTAAAGGATGGAGTCTTCCCCGATGGAAGAGTCCTCGCCCACAGTGACTCTAGGATAAAGGGTGGCCCGATCTCCAATCGAGCAACGGTCGCCGATATAGACGAAAGGATAGACGGTCAGGTCTTTCCCTAATCTTGCCGTGGGGCTAACCCAGGCATGGGGATCGATCCCCTTGGGTTGGTAAGGTCTTTGTGAAAAAAGGGTGAGGATTTTGGCAAAGGCTAACTGGGGATGGGTCACGCAAAGAAGAGGCTTGTCCGCTTGGGTCACCTCTTTTGATACAATGACGGCTGAGGCGTTGGTTTTGCTGAGGTTTGGAAGGTACTTCGGATCGGCAATGAAGGTGATCTCTCCAGCTCGGGCCTCTTCAATGGCCGCCACTCCGGAGATTTCTATCTTTCCATCTCCAACGACTATTCCATCCACCCACTCGGCTAATTCTTTAAGTTTCTTTCTCATCCTCGTTGCCCAATCCCATCCAGGGGTACCGGCTGATCAGGGTGCCGATACCAGTATACCACAATATCACTTGAATGATCCTGACATCCTGCTTCCCCAATTTTCTGCTGTCCTGAATCTATTTTTTCTGAGCGTCATACGCTTTGATCGCCCGATCGGTGATATCAATAGCCTTGGAAGCGAAGAGCACAATGCTCTCGTTCTTTTCCAAGATGAGGGTATAGCCTTCGTCCGCTCCAAATTTTTGAATCACCTTCACAAGGCCAGTGGAGATGTTTCGCTCCATCTCTATCCGTTTCTGATTCATCTCGTTCTGGGCGTCTTCTCCCCACCTCTGGAATTCCCGAAGTTTATTCTGGTAATCCTTCTCTTTATTTGCCCTGGCATCCGGGGTCAGCATGAGGGCCTGTTTCTCAAAGGATTCTTTCATGGTTTGAAGCTCTTTCTGCTTGTCAGCGATGAGACGCTGAAATTTTTCGATATCCTTGGTAATCGCCTTTTTCGCGTCCTTGCCGGCATTACATTCGTTGATTGCCCTCTGGATATCGACGTAAGCAATCTTTAAATCTGCAGCCCAAACTGAACCGAACCATCCCAACAGGATTATTCCTATGACAAGACTTACCTTCTTTCCGCGCATCTTCGTTTCTCCTCTCCGTTAGGTTTAACGCCTCCATAAACTTCTTAATAAACGGTCCCTGCTGAAAATTCGATCACATGCCCCTTCTCCCCTTTTTTGGGGTTGAGGTTAAACCCCAGGTCGATATGGATGGGACCGAAGGGTGAGTACCAACGAATTCCAGGTCCTGCACCGAGTCTCAACGGGGTGATATCTCTCCACTTGTCAAATCCTTTCCCCACATCGAAGAACAAAGCCCCCCTCAGGCCAATCTCACGAGAAATGGGGAAGATCAGCTCCGTATTGAAGGCCGCCATTTTTTTCGCACCGATTGGCTCCCCATTGATGTCCATTGGGCCCGCCTCTCCATACTCAAAACCTCGGACCGTGCTGATACCTCCGACGAAGAATTTTTCATAGATGGGGAGGCTTTTCCCACCATAAGCCGAAATCATCCCCGCCTGGGCACGAAGGTTGAGAGTCGAATTTAGAGGTAACGGGAAAAACCAACTGGTCTGTCCCATCACCTTGACGAAATAGTTATCCCCTCCTAAAATACCTCCTGCGTTTTGAACGGACAGGCTGTGTTTACCCCCCCGTCGGGGGTTGAAATAGTCGTCACGAGTGTCTATGGAGGGAGTGATAGAGATGGCGCTCGTCAACTTTTTCCCCTTCTGGTCTCTGATATAGATAGAGGCATCGTCTGTCACATCATAAACATCGATGCTCTCCAATTTATACATCGCATCAATACGAATCTTGTCAGTCAATTACTTTCCGAACCGGATATCCCCTCCCGTAACTTTATAGGAATAAGTGTCGAAATACTCGATTCTTTCGTGATAGAGGTCAATCCCTGCCATATAGCGATATCCCAAGAAATAGGGATCCGTAAAGCCCAATCTAAAATTTTGGGTTTCGAATCCCAGGTTGAACTTCAGGCTTCCGGCGTAACCCAAACCGAAAAGGTTGCGATCGGAGATGGAAGCAGAACCCACCACGCTTTCTATCGTACTATATCCAACTCCGAAAGTAATGGCACCTGTCGGAGTTTCCTCCATTTTGAGATCGAGGTTGATCTTTTCTTCAGTGCTCCCACGGCTGGTGGTAAAGTCCACTTCTTTGAAGTATCCCGTCCGCTTCAGCCGGTCACGGCTCTTATTCATATCGGAGGCGCTGTAAAGGTCTCCCTCAGCTACGGTGAGTTCCCTGCGAATGACCTTATCACGGGTCTTCGTATTCCCAACCACTTGAATCTTTTCATAATAGACACGCTTCTTCTTTTCAATTTCAAAGGTAAGGTGGACGAATAGCTTCATACGGTCCACAGAGATATCGGGGTTGATCTCTACATAGGCATACCCTTGATTGGCAAATTTTTCCGTGAGGGCACTGACCTCCCTTCGAATGACCGTGTTGCTGTAGACATCTCCACGCTTTATTTTGAGAACCTTGAAGAGGGCTTCCTTGGTTGTGAGGAGATCCCCTTTGAAGTCGATATTCCCAAGATGATACCGAGGCCCTTCCACGATCTGAATCTCGATCCGGATCTTTTTCGGGTTGGAGAGATTGATCTTGGGTTCGGGGATCTTCGCGTCGAGATAACCCTGATCAAAATAGTAAGCGGTCAGGAGTTGAAGGTCATTTTTGAGGATATCTTCATCTAAGGTCCCCGTCTTGGTGATGATGGAAGAAATATTCCTCTGTTTGGTCGCCATCAGCTTCTTCAACTGGGAGGATTTGATTTTCTTGTTCCATTTGAAGACTATTTTTTGGATATGTCCCTTAGGGCCTTCAGAGATCGTAAAAGTGACCACGGCTTCATTGGTTTCCAAATAGTCGACCTTGTATTCCACCTTGACCCCGTAATACCCTTTCGAGAAATAAAGCTTTCGGATCTGTTCTGAATTCTCTTTCACCTTTTCGAGGTTGAGGATGGAGCGTGACGTGAGGGTCACTTTCTCTTTGATATCGTCCAGCTTCACCTTTTTATTTCCCTTGATCAAGATATCTTTGATCGAGGGTTTTTCCACGACGATGAAGATCACTTCTTTGCCCTGAGGGGTCGGTTTGATATCGACTTGCACATCGCTGAAAGAACCCAGGTCAAAAATGGATCGTAGATCCTCGCGGATCTTCTCGACAGAAAAGGGGCCTCCTTCCCGGCTTTTGATCGCCCCCCGGATGACCCCTTCTTCAACCTTTACATTTCCTAGTATCATGATTTTATAAATGCTTTCCTCGGCTCCGGCACCTCTCCCGATGAAAAGAGAGAGGACGAGGAGGACAAGACCTATTTGTCTCACGAGCATGCGCAGGGTCCTTCCCATTCTTTGAATTCCAATACGGACTCTCTACTCCAATATCTGGATAAGAACGGATGGGATGAAAAAATTTTCATTCTAATATCAAATCCCGCTCTTTTTGTAAAGGAGACCCTACCTATCCCGATGCCTTTCCATCGATGAGTTGGATCTGGCGGGACATTTTCTCAGCCAATTTTAGGTTATGGGTCACGACGATGAGGGTGACCCCTTTGATCCGATTTAGCTCCTGGAGAAGATCAAAGACGGACTCTCCTGTCTTGGTATCCAGGTTTCCAGTAGGTTCATCGGCCAGCAGGACCTTTGGTTCTAAAACCAAAGCCCTCGCCACGGCCACCCTTTGTTGTTCTCCTCCTGAAAGTTCCCCTGGTTTATGAGAGAAACGCTCTTTGAGACCGACCAAAGTGAGAATCGCTTCTGCTCGAGAGACGGACTCGTTCTTCGGGATCCCTTGGATCAGACAAGGCATCATCGTATTCTCCAAGGCATTGAATTCGGGAAGCAGATGATGAAATTGAAAGACAAATCCGATCTCACGATTTCGAAAAAAGGCAAGATCCTTTTCGTTCATGCTATAAATGTCTTTTCCTTCATACAGGACCTTTCCAGCCGTCGGTCGATCGAGAGTGCCCAAGACGTGAAGAAGGGTCGTCTTCCCTACGCCGGATGCGCCCACAATGGCAGCCTTCTCCCCTACAGAAAATGCGAGGTCGACTCCCTTGAGAACCTCCACACGTTTTGTTCCGTTTCCGTAGGACTTGAAAAGCTTTTGCACTTGGATCAATTCTTTCAAACCATCGCCTCCCTGGCTTTTTGAATGGCCTCTTGGGAAAGAAGCTCTGTTGTCCGAGAGAGGCGCTTCAGAGAAATCTCTTTAAGTTTTGTCTGAAGATGCCGGAATCGGAGGAGGCACGTTTTAAAATCCTCCTGGGTGATTTCCAGCAATTTTGTCGGTCGGGTGGTTTTCGCATTCGCCATTCGGGGCTTATCGAACAGAAGGCCGATCTCACCAAAAATATTTCCGCTTTCCAAAAGTGCCAATATCACTTTTTTCCCTTGACGGTTTTGAGTAAAGATCTCCACTCCCCCATTTCTCACCATATACAGGGAGGTGGGAGGGTCTCCTCCTTTGAAAAGCATTGTCTCCTCAGGGACCTTACGAAGATGAAACCGTTTCATCACCTCTCCTCTCTCCTCAAACGTGAGGGAGGAGAATAAAGGGGAAAGAGCGAGGAAGTTGTCTAAGACGCGTTCTCTGAAAAGATTGTGGAGCACTTCATTCAATCTGGGGTGGACCTTGATCATCTCATGGAGCCCACTTCTGGGGATCTCCAAGAGTTCACAGTCCGTCATGGCCTTCACCGTTGCGTGTCTCTTTTGATCTACGAAAAAACCGAACTCTCCGAAGAAATCCCCATCCTTGAGGTTTTGAACCCGGATCTCTTTCCCCCCTGCCGTCTGCTTGATAACCGCCACGTCTCCCCGACTGATGACGAAGAGGGAGTCCCCTCTTTCTCCTTCTCGGCAGATCAGGGAGTCCTTCCGATAGGTCTTGCTTTGGATGTGTGAGAGCAATAATTGGAGTTCCTGTTTCTCCAGCTCGGAGAAGAGCGGGATATTTGGAAACGAACGAGCGGGCTTTGCCTCCCTGATTTTTTCCGAATAAAGCTGCGCCAACCGCTCACTGACATTCTTCGAGGAAGGATCCATCCTTAAGATCATCTTGTTGACGGAGATGGCTTGAAGAATAAAACCATCCGAGGCATAGCCCTCGGCCACCTTCCGATACATTTGGACGGCCTCTTCCTTTTGACCCAACCGCTCCAACAACTCGGCTACCTTGAGTCGGGATCGAACGTCCTCAGGCCTCTGGGCGCAATGATTTCGGAGGCTTTCGAGCGCCCTTTTCCATTCCCCGCGGGAGAGAGCTTGCAGAGCTTCTTCCTTAAAAGTCAGCTTCCTCTTATTCATATCGCAATGCCTCAGCCGGGTCGAGTCTCGATGCCCTCCAGGAGGGGTAAAGGGTCGCCAGAAGACTGATGAGAATCGCCGTCATCACGATCAGTGCGATATCGAGAGGATTCACCTGGGAAGGGAGTTTATCAATATAATAGACATCGCTCGCAAGAATTTTAAATCCGAATAAGTTTTCAATAAACCCCGTGATCTTCTCCAAATTGAAGGCAGCCAAAAGGCCAAGGGCCGTCCCGAAGAAAGTTCCGACGACGCCGATCACCCCTCCTTCGATGATGAAGATCTTCAAGATCCCCATGGAGGAGGCCCCCATGGATTTTAGAATGGCAATATCCTTATGCTTCTCCATGACCACCATGATCAGCGTGGAGATGATGTTGAAGGCGGCCACTAAAACGATCAACACGAGGATGATAAACATGGCGATCTTCTCCAGCTTCAGGGCAGAGAAGAGGTTTCGGTTCATCTCCATCCAATCCTTCGTCCAGAAGGGAAATCCCAGCTTCTGCCGGATTTCTTTTCCAATCTCTTTCACTTTGTAGATATCGTTGGTTTTGATCTCAATGCCTGTGACACGGGCACCCATGCCGAAGAACTTCTGGGCACCTTCAATCGAGACATAGGCCATGGTGTTGTCATACTCATACATTCCTGAGTAAAAGACGCCCACGACACGGAAACGCTTCATCTTGGGCATCATCCCCATGGGGGTGATGGTACCGAGGGGGGAGATCACCTGGATCGCATCGTTGAGTGAGACACCGAGATGCTTGGCTAATTCCACTCCGAGGATAATGCCCGGAGAACCACTTTCTCCCTTCAGGTCTTGAAGGCCGCCGGCCTTCATGTTGTGGGCCAATTCGGTGACTTTTCCCACTCGATCCGGATCGACGCCTTTAATCACCGCGCCGGTGACATTGGATTCAGAAGAGAGCATGACCTGATTGAAAATAAACGGGGCGGCGGAAACAATGCCCTTCACCTCCTGAACCTGTTTCAACACCTCCTCATAATGATCCATGCCTTGTTGACTGGCCTTGAGGACGACGAGGTGGGCTTGGGTGCCGAGGATTTTTTCCTTGAGGGTCTTTTCAAAGCCGCTCATCACGGCCAGAACAATGATCAAGGCCATGACTCCTACGGTGACCCCGACGATAGAGATGATCGTGATGATCGAGATGAAGGTCTGTTTTCTTTTGGCCTTGAGATATCTCAGACCGATAAACCATTCATATTTCATAGGAGATTATTTCTCCATTCGAAGTAAGGGGAAGAAGATGACGTCTCGGATGGAAGGTGCATCGGTGAGGAGCATGACCCAACGATCGATCCCAATGCCTTCGCCTGCCGTCGGAGGCATTCCAAATTCGAGAGCCCGAAGAAAATCCTCGTCGAGGTTGAGAACCGCATCGGCCTCATCGGCCCGCTCCTTCAACTGCCGGACAAAGCGTTCCCGTTGATCCACTGGGTCATTCAGTTCAGAGAAGCCATTGGCGATCTCCCGCCCGGCGATGAAGAGCTCAAATCGGTCGACCACCTCGGAATCCTTCCCGTTCCGGCGAGAGAGGGGGGAAACCTCGGTGGGGTAATGCGTGACAAACGTCGGTTGAACGAGATGAGGCTCAACAAGTTCCTTAAAGAGATCGTCGAGAACCTTTCCATGGGAGGTTCCCCTTTTCAGTTCCAGGCCGAGGCTCTTGGCCAATTCGATCGCGCGGGATGGCTCTTTCATGATCACCGGATCAACCTTTCCATATTCCAAGAGAGATTCTTTGTAGAGGACCCTCCTCCACGGAGGAGTGAAATCGATCTCCTTTCCCTGGTAATGGAGGTGGAGTCCACCGTGAATTTCTTCGACGATGGAGGAGAGAAGGTCCTCGGTCATCTTCATCATCTCTTCATAGGTCGCATAACTCTGATAGAACTCGAGCATGGTGAATTCGGGATTGTGCAGAGTGGAGATCCCTTCATTTCGAAAACAGCGATTGATCTCAAAGATCCTTTCAAGCCCCCCGATCACCAATCGCTTCAGGAAGAGTTCAGGAGCGACTCTCATATAGAGTTCCATGTCGAGGGCATTGTGATGGGTCTTGAAAGGCTTGGCGGTCGCGCCTCCGGGAATAGGGTGAAGCATCGGAGTCTCCACCTCCACAAAGTCCCGCTGGGTAAAGAAATCCCGAATCTTTTGAATCGCCTTGATGCGTGTCAGGAAAATCTCTTTGACCTTGGGATTCACAATGAGGTCTAAATAACGTTGACGATAACGGGCTTCGATGTCGGTGAGACCATGCCATTTCTCAGGAAGAGGCCGAAGAGACTTCACAAGAAGCTTGAAGTTCTGAACCTGGAGGGTGAGCTCACGAGTCTTTGTTCGAAAGATTTTTCCCTCCAATCCAATGAAATCCCCGATATCGCATGTCTTAAAGAGTTGAAAGGCAGCATCGCCGACGATATCCCTTCGCAGGTAAGCCTGGATTCTTCCCTTTTGATCCTGGATTTGGATAAAGCTGGCCTTCCCGAAGTCACGGAGCGCCATGATCCGACCTGCAAGGCAGAAGGTTTCTTCAACCGATTTCAATTCCTCATCGGAGAGGGAGTCGAAGGTCCCATGAAGATCTCTGGAGGTATGGGTCACCCTGAAATCGTTTGGGTAGGGATCGATTCCCTCCGTCCTCAGGGCCTCCAGTTTTTTGATCCTCTGCTGGATCAGCTCACTCGTTTCATTCATCTCTTCCGCTCCGAGTGGTAACCTACTCTATGGTATGAATCTCATTAAGATTTAATAAAGTTTTAGGACTTCTCAAACTAACCCATTTTGCCAGGCCCGTCAAGGGAAAAGGCAGTTAGAGGGGCTATTTCAGATTTGAGATCGCACATTTAAGATTGGACATTGGTTTGAAACTGACTATATGATCCCCCTGTCTACTCCATTGGAGCGGGTCTCGGCCATATAATGGGTGAGACAAGGGTAATCTTCATGGCTCATACCGGGGGGTTGGCGGGTCCTCAACCGCACTGGTAAAGGATATCCATTTGAAGTCTTCAATCTGAAATCTAAAATTTAGGGGAGGACCTTCTCAACCTGGGCAAGCAGGTCGTAAGGCAAGGCTTGGGTGATTCGGGCTTCTACCCAGTTGCCGGGTCGAGCTTTTCCATTCAAAAAAACGGAGCCGTCGATCTCAGGGGCTTGTGTTTGAAGTCTCCCCCGCAGAATACCCCGTTCACGTTGTGGTCCTTCCACCAGAACCACCCGCTTCTGGCCGACCATTTTCTTGTATTTCTTGAGAGAGATCTTTTTCTGCTTCTCCATGAGAGCTCTGAGACGCTCCTCCCTCACAGTCTCCGGAATGGGATGAGGAAGCCGGGAGGCAGGCGTTCCCTCTTCAGGAGAGTATTTAAAGGCACCGAGGTGGTCGAACTGAACCTCTTCCACAAAATCCAGGAGTGCTTTGAACTGACTTTCTTTTTCCCCGGGGAAGCCTACGATCAGCGAGGAACGCAAGCTGACTTCCGGGAGAAAGGTTCTAATCTTCTTTAAGAGACTCCGAATTTCTGCACCCTTTGCTCTTCGGCCCATCCGTTTGAGGATTTCATCATCGATGTGCTGGAGGGGGAGGTCAAGATAAGGACAGATCTTTTCTTCTTGAGCCATGAGTTCAAAGAGCCCGTCAGTGAAATGGTCTGTCTTGGGGTAGGAATAGAGGATTCGAATCCAACGAAGTCCTTCTACTTTCACTAAATATTTCAAGAGCTTTTCCAAATCGGTTCCATCCCGGAGGTCTCTTCCATAACCCGTGGTGTCCTGGGCGATCAGGATGAGTTCCTGAACTCCTTGATTTGCAAGCCTTCGGGCCTCTTCCAGGATGGATCGGAGTTTTCTGCTTCGGTATCCACCTCTGATCTTTGGAACGGTGCAAAAGGTACACGCATTCGAACAGCCCTCCGCAATCTTCAGGTAAGCGATGAAAGGAGGAGTCGAGAGAATTCGAGGTGTCCTTTCATTATAGAGGAAAGTGGATTTGGGAACAAAACTCTTTCGCTTTGATTTCCGGGACAGTAATTTAGGAAGGTTTTGAAACGCTCCGGTACCGATGAAAAGGTCTACCTCGGACAATTCTTTCTCTAAGACTTTTCCATATCGTTGGGGAAGACATCCCGAAACAATCAGAAGGCGGCAGCGGCCTTCTTTTTTGAGACGGGAAAGTTGAAGAATTGTCTCGACGGCCTCCTTTGTCGCTTCCTCAATAAAGGAGCACGTGTTGACGATGATAATTTCAGCCTTTAAAGGATCGGTCGTCAAAGGATGGCCCTCTTTTGAAAGAAGGCCGAGAATCACTTCGGAATCAACTAAGTTCTTCGGACATCCCAGACTGACAAGGCAGACCGTTTCTTTCATTCCACTCCCATTATACCCGACGGATGGCACTTTTCCAACGCGAGAAGGAGGGATTTCTCTCAACATGAAACCGGCCAGTTGCACAAAAGCCCTCGAAAAGACAGTTGGGGGTGCTGGAAGAGCTTTAGACCTGCCTGTGCGAAGCCCCGCCTCGCGGGGCGAAGGCAGGGCGGGACCTTCTCAATGCAATGTTAAGGTAAGCGAGGACAAAAAATAGATTTAAATGATGCAAATGAATGTGATATAAACTTCCCATTGATCTTATCTCCGGAAAGGAATCGTCCATGGAAATTGCTGTGATCGGCGGTGGCATCGTCGGATGTCACATTGCTTATCGTCTGGCGGAAGACGGGAAGGAGGTTTTTCTCCTGGAAAAGGAGAAGGCCTTAGGAGAGCACACGAGCACACGAAACAGCGGTGTTATTCATGGAGGCATTTACTATCCTCAGGGGTCCCTCAAGGCCAGATTATGCGTTCAAGGTCGCCATTTGACTTATGAATTCCTGCAGAACCACGACATCCCCCATCGAAAATGCGGCAAGCTTATCGTGGCCCTGGTCGATGCCGAATTGAAAGCCCTGGAAGGCCTTAAGAAACGAGGTGATGAAAACGGTGTGGAAAACTTGAGGCTAATCGGTGAGGCCGAGGCGAAAAAGATCGAGCCCAGGGTAAGATGTTTAGCCGCCCTCTGCTCTCCTGAAACAGGGATTCTTGACATGGCTGCCTATATGAGAACAATGGAAAGGGTCCTGAAAGGATCGGGGGTAACGGTCGTGAAACAATGCAAAGCCCTATCCGTTGACGATCATAACACTCTGACCACGACCCGGGGTAAAATGGAGGCTGAGATGATCATCAATGCAGCAGGACTTTATAGCGACAGTATCGCAAAGATGTGCGGCTTTGAGGGATACGTGATCGTTCCACACAAGGGGGATTATTATAATACGACCGAAGAGGTCATCCGGGGGCTGGTCTACCCGGTTCCGGATTCTCCCCACTCCCTGGGAATCCACTTGACCCGGACGCTTGGAGAGGAAACCCTGATCGGCCCTTCTGCGATTGAGGTATCGAATAAAGAGGATTATGAAGTCAAGACACCCCGTGAAGAGTTTGAGAAAGGGGCCCTCGCCTTGATTCCCGACCTGAATGTCCATAAGATCTATCCAGGCTATTCGGGCAATCGCCCTAAAGTCTACTATCAAGGTAAGCTGCGAGCAGATTTCGTGATACAGAAGCAAGAAAACGGAAGGGTGCATCTACTGGGAATTGAGTCTCCGGGGTTGATGGCTGCCCCTGCCATCGCCGAATATGTTGCTAAGATAATAAAATGAGCGTCCGCGAGACACTTTTTTATCACATGGGTGTCGCACCCTTTTCTATTGGCGGCACAGTCCGTATCCGCCGGGAAAATGACCTTTCATCCTTATCGTGTCCCACGATTCAAGCTCGTCTCTTACTTATCGATTGATAAATCTGGATGTCGTGCCAATAATGAATCGATGTGGTAGATTAGGCGCGAAAGAGGTGAATGATTCACGGGATGAAAGAGATAATACGGAAAGCCGGGTTCTTTCCCGATCAAGACAGAGTGATACGTAAGAAGGGGGACCTATGAATGTTATTGCATTGAATGGAAGCGCGAGGGGGAAGAAAGGGGTGACGTGGAGACTGCTGGATTCGCTTCTGAAGGGGCTCTCGGAAGGAGGGGCTACCGTAAGAGATTTCCAGCTCAAGGAAATGAATATCTCATACTGCCGGGCGTGCCTTACGTGCATGCATAAAACCCCCGGTCAATGTGCTCAACGGGATGATATGGACCAGATCTATCCGCTCCTGCAGGAGTCGGATCTTTTTGTTATGGGTACGCCCGTGTATACGGACAATATGAGCGCTCAGATGAAGACCGTAATGGACCGCTGTATCTGCGGAATGGATCCATTTTTGCGGATCGACTCCGTAAACCGGGTGAGGCACCCCTACAGTTGGACCATGCCTTCAAAGTTCTTCCTCGTCTCAACGTCGGGATTCCCGGAGATGGA
>Ga0153916_10002970_pt1 | contig 12491 bp, 8 predicted proteins | sample Opewatmetagenome_FD_109642 | JGI IMG/M metagenome (GOLD analysis project Ga0153916, IMG submission 109642) | Freshwater wetland microbial communities from Ohio, USA - Open water 3 Core 3 Depth 4 metaG | ecosystem: Environmental > Aquatic > Freshwater > Wetlands | place: USA: Ohio, Lake Erie, Old...
TAGGCATGGACTGTAGTCATGAAGCCACGCTTGATCTGATATTTATCATGGACGACCTTAACTGCCGGAGCCAGACCGTTGGTCGTGCAGGAAGCATTTGAGACAACGTGGTGAACAGCAGGGTCGTATTTATCACCATTTACCCCCAAGACAATCGTAATATCCTCGCCTTCCGAAGGAGCAGAAATAATAACTTTCTTGGCGCCGCCTTTAGTAATGTGGTTCTCGGCACCCTGAACGACCTTCCCTTTTTTATTTACCCCATCCTTCTTGATGGTAAAAATACCAGTGCTCTCTACAACAATCTCTACACCCAGATCGCCCCAGGGAATTTTTGTGGGATCGGTCTCCTTAAAAACCTTCACGGATTTTCCATCGACGAGTAACTCATCCTCACCAATCTGAATCTCACCGTCAAATCGACCATAATTCGAGTCATATTTGAGCAGGTGTGCCATGGTTTTCAAGTCGCCGATATCATTGAACGCGACGACTTCCAATTTGTCTGGATGGTAATCCCGGATCGCCTTGAGGACCTGCCGTCCGATGCGGCCAAATCCATTGATACCCACTTTGACTGTCATTTCTGCCTCCAATTTAGATTTAATTTTGGATTTTCATCGTAGAGTAAGGTTTGAACCCTACAACTTTGATTTCTCTTTAATTAATTTATCCCAACCTTCAGGGCAAATCCACACTATTCTACCAGAGGACCGGTGCGTTCAGCCAAGATATCCATCAATACTTTGGATAGCTTCTCGGAATCATGTCTCCAAGGACTTTCGGCAGATACCAAATTGGCTCGGTGGACAGCATAATCCTCGTCCAGGTCGTCTTCGACCCGCACCCATTCCGAATCGCTCTGGAGTGGGCCTTCATAATGATTGTTTGCAAGGACAACATCGAACAGCCCTGCGCCGAGATGCTCTTCAATGGCGCGGATATGGTCTCCACAGGAATATCCCTGGGTTTCTCCGGGTTGGGTGGCTACATTGCAAATGTAGATTTTTAACGCCCGGCTCGCCCGTATTGCATTCGAAATATCTGGGACGAGTAAATTCGGCAGAATGCTGGTATATAAGCTCCCCGGACCGATCACAATGAGTTCAGCGGCCAGAATGGACCGGACAGCTTGAGGAAATGCAGGTGGATTATTGGGTTCCAGCCATACCCGCCGGACGCTACCGGCGGCACCGGGGAGGTGGCTTTCCCCTTGAATGCGCACTTCACTCACCAGGTGGGGCAATATGATGTCTGCTACCAGGCGAACATCATGTAATGTGGATGGCAATACACGCCCATTAACCGCCAGCACTCGTCCCGATTCGGCCACTGCCACTTCGAAGCTGCCGGTAATATCGGCCAATGCAGTAATAAAGAGATTTCCAAAAGAATGGCCAACCAACTCGCCCTCTCCATCTGGAAACCGGTATTGGAAAAGCTGGGTCAACAGGGCTTCATCACTTGAGAGCGCCGCCAGACAATTGCGAATATCTCCCGGTGGTAAAATACCCACTTCCTTTCGGATGCGTCCTGAAGAGCCACCATCATCTGCTACCGAGACTACCGCAGTAAGGTTATAGGTATAACTCTTTATACCTCTTAGTAAGGTTGAAAGACCGTTACCTCCGCCGAGAGCAACAATACGTGGACCGCGCTCGCGCTTTCGGTGTTGGCTCAGTGCATCGACCATGGGCTTGCCAGAGCGAATGAACGGTTTCATCAGGGAGCGGTTAATTCCATAAATTCCTGTGATAATCAGACCTAACCCTAATCCACCGAAGATCAATGCGCGCAATGGGCGAGCAATGAAACGTAACGAGGCCGCGGAAAGCCATGGCAGCCACCAAGTCTCAGGAGCTGTTCTATACACATCCAGAATCAAAATTGCAAGCCCAACTCCGATTAAAGTTGTCCCTGCCAGCGCCACCAACAACCAGCGTTTTACCCCCAAGCCTGGGACAAGCCATCGTAAATATCGCTCTAAAACTTCCTTCCACCGGCGATTTTTATTTGAATTGTCTTTCTCCATACCAAGAACGATCATAGCAGTCTTTGATCAACACGTCAACTGAAAATTGGTTTATTCACGTGCCTCTCACAACATGGATTTGGGGTGTTCGCAGGCGGTCATGACCGCCTGCGAACACCCCAAATCCCTTCTTCTTTGAGAAAGCCCTGGTATACTTCGTTGTATGAGTGGATTTATCGCCATCGATATCGGGGGAACTCATATGCGGGCAGCTTGTTATCCACCTGATGGCTTGAAGCCCCTTCAAATCAAGAAGATTTCGACACAACATCCCACCGAATCCGCCTGGGACCGCCTGGTGAGGCTAGTAGCATCTGTGTGGCCCGATGACGGTCAGGTGAACTGTATCGGCGTCGCCGCACCAGGACCTACGGATCCCTTTCAGGGAGTGCTTTTCGAAGCTCCAAATATCCCCGCCTGGGTAAACGTTCCCCTAGCTAGTCTACTGCAAGAACGCTTCGGCGTACCAGTTACGATGGGTAACGATGCAAACCTCGCTGCACTAGGTGAATGGAAGTATGGGGCCGGCAAAGGTCACCACCACCTGGTATATCTTACGGTCAGCACTGGGATTGGTAGCGGGATCATCGTAGATGATCGCTTACTCCTTGGTACACGCGGCTTAGCCGCCGAATTAGGACACATCACTGTTTTGCCGGATGGCCCAATGTGTGGCTGCGGCCAAAAAGGACACCTGGAAGCGCTGGCGTCGGGCCCATCTATCGCTCGCTGGGTAACTGAACAAATTACAGATGGTGTTCCATCAAGCCTATCCAGGCTAACTGTGGTGACCACCAAGTTGGTTGCAGAGGCTGCAAAATCGGGCGACATCCTTGCTCTGCAGGCTATAAACCGTGCAGGTACCTTTGTTGGCCAAGCGCTGGCAGACGTCCTGCATATATTTAATCCTACCATTGTCATCATTGGTGGAGGCGTGTCACAAAGTGGCGAGCTGTTGATGGACCCCATACGTACCGCCATGCAGCGCCATGTAATGAACACCCACTATTTGGATAATCTTATCCTTACCACAGCTGCCCTTGGAGACGATACGGGTTTACTGGGAGCACTGGCAATGGTACGCCACCAACCCTAATGGAAAAACGCTGGCTCGTTCCTCCCCGTATCCCTCCCGAAGTGGATCTCGCCCTGGCGGAATATCCCTCTTTTTTACGACAAATCCTCTACAACCGCGGTTATGCAACTCCTCAGGAAGCAAGCCAATTCCTGGAAGCCCGAACGCCAATAGGGACAGATCCGCTCAATCTCTCCGGGATGGCAATTGCGGTCGAGCGGATACAGTTTGCTCTTAAAAAACAGGAGCCCATTGCAATCTATGGAGATTACGATGCTGATGGTGTAACCGCAACTGCATTACTGGTACAGACCCTACAACGCTTGGGGGCTGATGTGCGAGGTTATATCCCCAACCGGTTTGACGAGGGCTATGGACTGAATAGTGATGCTCTCACCAATCTGAATTCTCAAGGGGTACGCCTGGTGATCACCGTTGACTGTGGCATCCGCTCTTTTCCAGAAGCCGAACACTCTCGCAGACTAGGTGTGGATCTGATCATCACCGATCATCATCACCCTGCGTCTGATATCCCTCCAGCTTTGGCGGTCATCAACCCCAAACTTCCCGAAGATTCATACCCCGAGAAGGATTTGGCTGGGGTTGGTCTGGCCTATAAACTGGCCTGTGCACTTTTTGATCAACATCCAGCTGAGGACCCAGTTAATTACCTCGATTTGGTCGCTTTAGGTACGGTGACCGATATGGCTCCATTGGTCGGTGAAAACAGGGCGCTGGTACGCGCGGGTCTGGAGTTGCTTCGTTACCCCCATCGTCAGGGTATCCAGGCATTGATCGGGGTATCCGGCGTGAGGGCTGATCGGATCAATGCTTCAAATATCGGGTTTATGCTCGGGCCACGCTTAAATGCAGCCGGGCGTTTAGATACTGCTCTGGCAGCTCTAAACCTGTTAATGACAACCAACATTGCCGAAGCTGCAATGCTGGCACAGCAATTAGAAATATTCAATCGTGAACGACAAGATCTCACGCGCCAGATCCAATCAACTGCTGAACAAATGGCATTGGCGGAAGATCCGGATGCTATTTTGTTATTCGCCGCCCATCCCGACTTTAACACGGGTGTAGTTGGGCTGGCTGCATCGCGCCTTTGCGAGCAATGTTATAAGCCGGCAATCTTTGCCACCCCCGGTGAGGTGTATACGCGCGCTTCCTGCCGCAGCATCCCAGAGTTCCATATCACGCAAGCGCTTGACCAATGTGCTGAACTGCTGGAACACCATGGAGGGCATGCCGCAGCGGCCGGGTTTACTATTCGCAATGAAAAACTTCCGCTTTTAATCGAGCAATTAAAGGCAATTGCATCCGAGAAATTGGCCTCAGTTGATTTACGTCCTACCCAACATGCCGACCTTGAACTTCCCCTCTTCGAACTCAAACCGGAAATTCTGACCTATCTGGATTGGCTACAGCCAACTGGATATGGCAATCGTTCACCCCATTTCATTTCAAGAAACCTAAAAGTAATTCGAAGTAATCCTGTGGGTAAAGAAGCCAATCATCTTAGAATGCACGTGACGGATGGACGCATCACTTACGATGCGATTGCCTTCCGTCAAGGTCATTGGCTGAATAAACTGCCTCCCCGAGTGGATTTGCTTTACGAGTTTGAGCTAAACGAATATAACGGGCGTATTTCGCTGCAGCTGAATGTCAGTGATATAAAATCATCGATCTAACCCGATCTAGCTCCAGCGCAGCGTGCTATAATTTCTCTATCCACCATATCCCGGGAGCGTGTAAACATGACTACGTATCGCGCCGTCACTGGCCCCATTGGGAAAAGTGCCCAATCAAGCGGCATTTTTATTCCACCTCCGATCACTCAGATCGACGATACCGGATTATCTGCTCTCTGGCTACAGGATCTGGCGTTGAAAATCCTTTATTTTCAAGGTTATCTGAGTGGATTTAAAGTCGCCGAAGAGATGGCACTACCCTTTACCGGCCTTGTAGATCTAATTCTCGAGGCGTTAAAAAGGGAGAAATTTGTTGAGGTCAAGTCCTCCCAGCAAATGGGATTGGGAGAGGGGACATACCAATACGCCATCACTGGAGCGGGTATAGCCCGCGCCCGCGAGGCATTAGAGCGTAGTCAGTATGCTGGACCCGCGCCAGTGCCGCTAAAAGTCTATAATGAATCTATTTTACGTCAGAGCAAGGGACGGACAACCGTAGTAGCCCGCATCTTGCGCCAAGTACTTGCTGAGCTGGTCCTCTCTGAGCGCATTTACCAGCGCCTGGGGCCTGCAATCAATTCTGGCACATCCATCTTTATGTATGGTCCACCGGGGAATGGCAAAACTAGCATCGCCCGCGCCATCGGCGGGATGATTTTGCGCGATAGCATGTATATTCCCTATGCGCTCTATATCGATGGCCAGGTCGTTAAACTGTTTGATTCGGTTAACCACCAACTCTTACGCGATGAAGATTCCACCCCATTGGGTACTGGAGCTTTACGCAGTGGGTCGCGTCGCGATCCACGTTGGCTACGAATCCGACGTCCATTCATCGTCGTTGGGGGCGAATTGAATATGGAAGGCCTGGATCTGGTCTTTGATGATGTGAATAAATATTATGAGGCGCCCTTTCAGGTCAAAGCAAATGGAGGTATCCTGTTAATTGACGACTTTGGCCGGCAGCAGGTACGCCCACGTGACTTGCTTAATCGCTGGATCGTTCCGCTGGAAAACCGTATCGATTATCTTACCTTGCATACTGGACGCAAAGTGGAAGTGCCATTTGATGTTCTGGTTGTCTTTTCTACGAACCTGCCACCCAAGGACTTGGTCGACGAAGCTTTCCTGCGCCGCCTAAGACATAAAATAGAAATTGGTGATCCTAGCTACGATGATTTCCGGGAGATTTTCCGAAGGGTGGCTTTCGCTAAAAATATCACTTACAGCGACCAGGGCCTTGCCTATCTGTTGCAGGAGTGGTATATCAAACGTGGACGGAAGTTACGCGCCTCACACCCGCGCGATTTATGCGACCAAATCCTGGATATTGCCCGCTTTTTGTCGGTTGAACCTGCAATGACACGCGATCTCTTAGACCGTGCTGCAGAATCGTATTTCGTAGAACTGTAAGACAATTATGGGTAAACATTAATATGCTAGATCAAATTCCCGGACCAGCCATATTCGCCCATCGTGGGGCAAGCCTCTACGCCCCAGAAAACACACTACCTGCGTTTGAGCTTGCTGTCCGCCAAAAAGCTGACGCAATCGAGCTGGATACAAAACTGACGGCAGATCAGCATGTGGTGGTTTTTCACGACCAGACCTTAGAGCGTACTACCGGAGTAAAGGGGCGAGTGATCGATTCCAAACTGGCTGAACTGCGCCGTCTAGACGCCGGTAGTCACTTTGATGTTGCTTACAGGGGAGAGCCAATTCCCACCCTGGATGAAGTTTTTGATCTGGTCGGCAGGCAGATCTATATCAACATAGATTTGACCAATTACGCCTCACCTACCGACCAACTCCCAGAGAAGGTGGCTGAGTGCGTCACGAAGCATGGTGTGGTTGATCGGGTATTGTTTTCTTCTTTCAATCCAATCGCCCTGTTACGCATCCATCACTTGCTGCCCAAACCCCCGATTGGCTTATTAGCTCTACAAGGTAATCAAGGTGCGCTGGCGCGCTCCTGGTTAGGAACCTTGATACGCTACCAAACCTTGAATCCTGCTATCAATGACACAACGAAACCCCTGGTTGAAAAGATCCACCGGAGAGGCTGCCGGATCCTGGTTTACACAGTCAACCAGCCAGAGGATATGCGTCGCCTCTTCGAGATGGGAGTCGACGGGATTTTTACTGACGATCCTCTTACCGCCCGGCGCATCCTCTTAACCGGTAATGAATATCGGCTCAGGAACAAAGAACGATGATCCCATATGACTGGATCGAACAAGCGCTGCAAAGGATCACTCCGCATATCCTTCACACACCTATTCACTTTGATCCAGAGCTAAACATCTATCTGAAATGGGAAAACCATCAAGTAACTGGGTCATTTAAGGCGCGCGGAGCGTTCAATAAGGTACTATCCCTACAGGATTGGGAGCGTCAACTCGGACTGGTAGCAGCTTCAGCTGGTAACCATGGACAAGGAGTCGCTCTGGCAGGCAAAAAGTTAGGCGCGCAGGTGATCGTATTTACCCCCGAACTTGCAGTACCAGCCAAGCTACAAGCTATACGCAGTTTCGGAGCAGAGCTTCGTCTAGTGCCAGGCAGTTACAGTAATGCCGAACAGGCTGGTTTGGATTATGCAAAAGACAGTGGATCTACCTGGGTTTCCCCTTACAACGACGTGCAAGTGATCTCTGGACAAGGTAGCCTGGTTTTAGAAGCTATCCAGGATTATCCCGACCTGGCCAGGGCTACGTGGATAGTGCCAGTCAGCGGGGGTGGTCTGATTTCTGGAGTGGGCGTAGCGCTTAAAGAGAGAGCCGAATCAGTAAATGCCAGGCTTATTGGCGTCCAAACCGAAGCTTCACCATTTATGTATGGATTATTCTATAATGGCACGCAAGACAATGCCGTTGAGCTCCCCAGTCTGGCAGATGGTCTCGCTGGTCCTGTGGAAGAGGGCGCCGTCACTATTCCACTGGTAAGCCACTATGTGGACGAGATGATCTTGATCAGAGAAGAAGAAATATACCAGGCGATCCATTATGCCTGGCGAAGGTACAAGGAGCGTATCGAAGGCTCAGCAGCCGTCGCCTTAGCAGCCATCCTTTCAAATAAAGTAACTCAGCGTCCCGTAGTTTTGGTGATCTCGGGAGGCAACATCCAACCCGAAGTTCATCAACAGATTGTGGATAATAACCAATGGTCGATATAACTTCGGATGAGATCATGGTGGTCTGCATCGCCCGGCAGATCCGTGACGGCGAGACGGTTGTACAAGGTCTGGCGACCCCATTGGTTGCAGCAGGGTTTCTATTAGCGAGGGCCACCCACGCACCAAACCTGTACTTCGCCTCCGCTATTGGGCAGGGTATCTGTCGCTATCCCGCTCCTCTCGGATTGACCCGTGTAGAAAGCCAATGGCTGGATCGTGTCCTCGCCAATGCCAGTTTTGTCGTCGTAGCGGCGGATTTCCTCCCCAGTTTAAAACCCAAAGAATTCTTTCGTCCAGGGCAAATTGATCCTGCCGGTAACTTTAATAACGTTGCCTTTGGCAAAGATTTTTTCCGAAGTGGGCAATGGCAGCAGCAGTCTCGTCCGCGTCTGCGTTTGCCCGGCACCGGCGGCATCCCTGATGTAACAACGTATTTAGATAACATTTATCTTTATGTGCCGCGCCACTCGCGAGTTACCTTCGTCTCGCAGATCGATGTGCGCTCCGGTCTTGGGCACTCCCAAGAGCGAACCCGTGGTGCAGGGCCGCGCTATTTGGTATCAGATCTGGGCCAGTTCGATTTTATGGATGGATGCATGCGCTTGGTTAGTTACCATAAGGGCGTCAGTCTTGACCAAATCCAATCGCGAACTGGATTTGAACTGGAAATTGCAGCCGATGTTCACGAAACTCCCATGCCTACACCGCAAGAACTTCGTCTGCTACGGGAGGAGATCGACCCCTTTGGAATCCGCCGCCTGGAACTCCTTAGCGGAGGTGCCCGCCGGGAACTCCTCCACCAGATTGTCGCTATGGAAATGGTTTGAGCGACATTTATGATGAATAACTCCTTCCGTTCTACCAGACGAAAGCGAATTCCTAAAACCCGATCTTCGGGTTTGGCGATGTGGCTGCGGGTTTTTATCCTTCTCTCCCTACTCAGTCCGTATTTCCAAGTTCAAGCCTCTCAATTTAATCAAACTTCCCCCTCCTTTGAACAAGCACAAGCTCTACTTGATGGCCTTTCTCCAGATGAGCGTGTCGGTCAGCTCTTTTTAGCTACATTCAAAGGCACAGACGCGGGTGCCCAGACACAGGTCCTGGACTTGATCGCCAACCACAACATCGGCGGCGTCATCCTACTAGCCAGCAATGATAATTTTATCCAGACTACGGACCCATTCACGCCTACCTTGGCAATGAACCGTCAGTTACAGCTCGACCGATGGGCTGCATCCCAACAACCCAGATTAAACGCGGCCGGCGAGAGCTTTACTCCTACTTATATTCCCCTTTTTATCGCGATAACCCAAGAAGGTGATGGCTATCCTTACGACCAGATTTTGACCGGCTTGACGCCGCTTCCCAACGAAATGGCGATGGGGGCTACCTGGAATCCCGATCTGGTTGATCAGGTTGGTAACATCCTGGGTAAGGAGATTTCTTCCTTGGGAATAAACCTGTTGCTGGGCCCATCCTTGGATGTTTTGGAGACACCGCAGCAGGCGAGTGGCAGCGGTTTAGGGACTCGGACTTTTGGTGGAGATCCATTTTGGGTCGCCCAAATGAGCCAGGCATTCATCCGAGGTGTTCACCAGGGCAGCGATGGAAAAGTGGCTGTGGCTGCCAAGCACTTTCCTGGTAACGGGGGAGCGGATCGACTACCCGAGGAGGAGGTAGCAACGGTCCGGAAATCGTTGGAGGAGTTGCAAAACTTTGACCTTGCGCCGTTTTTTGGCGTAACCGGCAACGCTCCATCCCCCGAAACGACAACCGATGCCCTACTGACTTCGCACATCCGCTATCAGGGCTTCCAAGGGAATATACGCGCCACCACACGACCAGTTAGTTTTGACCAGCAGGCATTCAGCCTCTTGATGAATCTACCTGCATTGGCCTCCTGGCGACAAAACGGAGGCGTCATGGTGAGTGATGACCTGGGCAGCCGCGCCGTGCGTAAATTTTATGAGCTGACCAATCCAAACCAACCCTTCGACGCAAGTCGCGTCGCCTTGAATGCATTCCTGGCAGGCAACGATCTGCTCTATCTAGGGGATATTACTGCCGGTGAAGACCCTGATCCTTACACGACTACTATTAACGTGCTCAATTTCTTCACCCAGAAATATCGCGATGATCCGGTCTTCGCTCAACGAGTGGATGACTCAGCGCGCCGGATATTAGCTCTCAAGTTCCGTCTCTATGGCAATTTCTCGTTGAATCAAACGCTCCCAGCACAGGGTGGATTGAGTACTGTGGGTCAAGCCAGCCAGGTTACACTAGAGGTTGCCCGACAAGCCGCAACCTTGATCAGCCCAACGCTCGCCGAGCTTGACGAATCCCAGCCAGATCCCCCAAACCGTAATGAGCGAATCGTTTTTGTGAGTGACAGCAGGGCTGCGAAGCAGTGCAACCAATGCCCTGAACAATCCATATTTAGCGTAGATGCTCTGCAGCAAGCAGTGATTCGCATTTATGGACCAGACGCTGGCAGGCAGGTCACTCCTTGGTTCTTATTATCCTATTCATACCAGGATTTGCTCACGCTGTTGAATGGTGACGAAAGCGCTTTTCAGATCGAGCGCGATATTCGCCGGGCGAACTGGATCGTGTTCACAATGCTCGATGTGAAGCCTGATGACCCTACCAGCCAAGCATTACACCGCTTTTTAGCCGAACGACCCGACCTCTTCCAACAGAAACGAGTGATCGTTTTCGCTTTCAATGCGCCCTACTATCTGGATGCTACCAATATCGCCAAGTTGACTGCTTATTATGGTCTTTACAGCAAGGCACCTAGTTTTATCGACGTAGCAGCACGCTTACTCTTTCGAGAAATCCGCCCGATGGGCGCCCTCCCCATCTCGGTACCAGGTGTGGGTTACGATTTGATCTCGGCAACGATGCCTGACCCAAGCCAAACTATACCTTTGCAAGTCGACTTACCACAATCATCCCCAACTGGTGGAACCGCAACCCCAGAACCTGTTCCTTTACCCGAATATCGCGTGGGAAATTCGATCCCGGTACGTACAGGTGTAATTCTCGATCACAATGGCCATCCAGTACCTGACGGTACTCCGGTTCAATTCATCTCTACAATTAAAGGCGAGGTCAACAACCTACAGCAAATTGAGACGACGCGCAACGGAATCGCGGGGACCACCATCCAGGTCACGAATTCGGGCATGTTGGAGATCCGGGTTGAAAGTGAGCCTGCAAAACAATCAGATGTCCTGCGTATCGATATTCCCGCCGAAAATGGAGGAATGACCCCTACTCCGACGGAGATACCCACCGAGACTCCCACATCTTCGCCTTCTCCCACCATTCTCCCAACGCTGATCGCAAATTCTGAACCTCCCCCTCTAAGCCGCCCTCATCTCCAGGATTGGTTCATGGTAATCTTGTTGACAATCGCAATAAGCCTGGGTTCTTATCGGCTGGCAGCGTATATTGGGCAGGTAAGATGGGGAGTGCGCAGCGCATTTCTTGCACTGATCGGCGGCTTATCAGCATACAGTTACCTGGCTATTGGCCTGCCAGGCAGCAAACACCTGGTGAACACTACCGGTGCCTGGGGTATTCTATTGGTCACACTAGTGGGATGTGCGCTTGGAGTTATTGCTGCCTGGAGTTGGCGAACAATTCGGATCGGATCTAAGCCCGAAAATTAATCACCGAATCAATGTGAAGAGCAGGCTAAGTAGTACGAGAGCTGCGGCAATCCATATCAGAGTCAAGTCTGTAGGTGAGGCAACTAAATCGATTAACGAAGGCCCTGGGAGAGGCGCTCGCGGTCGTGTGACTGGGTTCCAATCACCAAGCAAGGCCTGGCGGAAGGCTTCCACATCTTGCGGGCGATCCTCAGGGTGAAGGCTCATCGCCCACAATATAGCCCTTTCGGTTCGCAGGCTTATATCCGGATTTAATTGGCGGGGTGGAGTCAGGCTTGCTGGCTGTAAGAACTGTTCGCGCGCTTCCACTGGGCGGGTGTTAGTCAACAAATGATATAGCGTAGCTCCAAAAGCGTAGATATCGCTGCGCGCGTCGGTATGCCCACTTTCGCCACCATATTGCTCCAGCGGAGTATAAAGAGCAGTACCGCGCCCTTGCAAGATAGTGATCGTCATCTCATCCGATGCTAGAATCTTCACTAATCCGAAATCAACAAGCTTTAACAAACCGTTGGGTGTAAGTTTCAAATTGCTCGGCTTTATATCACGGTGTAAAATGGGAGGGTCTTGATTGTGGAGATAGATGAGAGCGTCAGCCAACTGATTTGCCCAGCCGAGCACCTCTCGCTCGGTTAAAAATGAATTCCGTTGCTGAGCTTCTACCATTAATGTACGCAGATCTTTTCCTGGCACAAAATCCATGATCAGGTAATCTCGCCCGCCAATGGAGAAGAAATCGGACACTTTTGGTAAATTAGGATGGTCCAGACGCGCTAAAACTGTAGCCTCGCGGAGGAACTGGTCGCGGGCTTGTTTTAACAAATCAACTGGGACA
>Ga0153916_10002971_pt1 | contig 12487 bp, 8 predicted proteins | sample Opewatmetagenome_FD_109642 | JGI IMG/M metagenome (GOLD analysis project Ga0153916, IMG submission 109642) | Freshwater wetland microbial communities from Ohio, USA - Open water 3 Core 3 Depth 4 metaG | ecosystem: Environmental > Aquatic > Freshwater > Wetlands | place: USA: Ohio, Lake Erie, Old...
CGTGGATCATGCCGGTGACCCGTCCCTCGGCGTCCACTACCGGCATCTGCGAGATGTCGTGCTCCTTCATCTTCTTCACCACCGCCTCGACCTTGTCGGTCTTGCGGGCGGTGATGACCTCGGTCCGGCGGCCGGCCAGGACGTCCTTCACCCTGGCCCCGCCCACCCCCTCGGCGCCATTCACGGGGAAGCCGTTGTCGCGCATCCACTCGTCCGAGTAGAACTTCGACACGTAGGAGCGGCCCCCGTCGGCCAGCGGGACCACCAGCGTCCTGCCCTTGCCCAGCTCCCGGGCCAGCTCGGCCGCGACGTGGACGGCGGCGCCGGCGCTGCCGCCGGCGAAGATCCCCTCCTCGCGCGTCAGCCGCCGGGCCATGGCGAAGGACTGCGCGTCGTTCACCTGGCGCACGTCGTCGAGGACCTTGAGGTCCATGGCGCCGCACATCATGTCCTCGCCGATGCCCTCCACCTTGTAGACCTTGGGCTGGGAGAGCTTCCCGGTCTTGAACATCGAGTGGTAGACCGAGCCGATGGGGTCGACCCCGATGTTGCGGATCTTCGGGTTCTTCTCCTTGAAGAAGCGGCCGCAGCCGCTCATGGTGCCGCCGGTCCCGAGGCCGGCGACGAAGGCGTCGAACCGGCCCCCGGTCTGCTCCCAGATCTCCGGGGCGGTGAGCCGGTAGTGGGCCTCGACGTTGTCGGCGCTGTGGTACTGGTTCAGGTAGAAGCTGTTGGGCGTCTCCGCGGCGATGCGTTTGGCCACCGAGTAGTAGCTCTCGGCCGAGTCGGCCGGGACGTTGGTCGGGGTGACGACGACCTGGGCGCCGAAGGCCTTGAGGGTGTCCTGCTTCTCCTTGGACATCTTGTCCGGCATGGTGAAGATGCACCGGTAGCCCTTCACCGCCGCCACCATGGCCACCCCCACGCCGGTATTGCCGCTGGTGTTCTCGACGATGGTCCCGCCCTTGCGGAGCAGCCCGGCCTTCTCCGCCTTCTCGATGATGAAGAACGCCATGCGGTCCTTGATCGAGCCGCCGGGGTTCAGGTACTCGAGCTTCACCAGGACCGTGGCGTCCTCGGGGCCGACGACCTTCGCGAGCTTCACCAGCGGGGTCTGGCCGATCGCGGAAAGGACGGTCTCGTGGTAGGCCATGTGCGGTCGCTCCCTCGGCCCGGAACCGGGCCGGAAAGGCGCTTATAGGGCCCGGCCTGGGGGGTGTCAACGAGGCGGGGCGGAGGTCCGATGACCGCGGGCGAGACCGAGAGGCGAGTGCGCGCGGCGGTGGCCAGGGCCACCGGACGCAGCGCCGATTCGGCGCCGGTGAGGCGGCTCGCCGGGCACGCCTCGCTGCGGAGCTACTGGCGCGTCGGCCGGCACCCCGACTCGCTGGTGGTGATGGTGCTTCCCCCCGGCGCCGGGGCCGAGGAGGCCACCCGGGGCGGCCCCCCGCCGGAGGAGCCGTTCGTGAACGTGCAGCGCTACCTCCGGTCCATCGGGGTGCGCGTTCCCGCCATCCTGGCCTTCTTCGAGAGGGAGCCGGACCTCGACGGGGCCGCCGGCGGGCTCATGGTCCTCGAGGACCTGGGCGACGAGATGCTGGAGACGCGCCTGCTGGCCGGCGCCGCCCCCGAGCCCCTCTACGCGCAGGCCATCGATGCCCTGGCGCGGCTCCGCGCCGCCGCCGAGCGCCGCCCCGACCCGGCCTGCGTGGCCTTCGGCCGCGCCTTCGATCGCGACCTCTATCTCTGGGAGCTGGAGCACTTCGTGGAATGGGGGCTCCAGGCCTGGAAGGGGGGCAGGCTCTCCACGGCGGAGCGGGAGGTGGCGACCCGGCGCTTCCAGGAGATCGCCGCCGCGCTCGAGGCCGAGCCGCGCGGCTTCACCCACCGCGACTACCAGTCGCGCAACATCATGCTCCTGCCCTCCGGGGAGCAGGCGGTCATCGACTTCCAGGACGCGCTGCTGGCGCCGCGCCAGTACGACCTGGTGGCCCTGCTGCGCGACAGCTACGTGGAGCTCCCGCCCGACCTGGTCGACCGGATGCTGCGGCGCTGGCTCGACCGGTTCGCGGAGGCCGGAGGGCAGCGGCTCGAGGCCGGCCCGTTCCGGGCGACGTTCGATCTCCTCACCATCCAGCGCAAGCTCAAGGACGCCGGGCGCTTCGTCTTCATCGACCGGGTGAAGAAGAACCCCGGCTTCCTCCCCTCCATCCCGGCGTCGCTCCGCTACGTCCGCGAGGCGTTCTCGCGGCGGCCCGAGCTGGCGGACCTGCAGGAGGTCCTCGCCCGCCACGTGCCGGAGCTGACGCCGTAATCGCGTAGCACATGGACCGCTTCCGCCGCGGGCGGCGGGCAGCCCCAAACGGGTGAAAGTACTTCTCCTGGAGGAAGCGCACGAATAGTGAATGACCTGTACGTGCGATCCACGTTTCTCGCCGCGGGTACTCTCGCAGTCCGACATCCCCCCGAATCCCGGAGGGCGCGGTCTTCACCGGGAACCGATCGCCCTGGCGGCCCCCGCCCCGGCGCCTCGCCTCAGCGCGAAGAGAGCCAGGAACCCCAGCACCATGACGGCCGTGCTGATCACGGCGGCGATGGTGCCGGCGTTGCCGGGCGGGGCGGTCGTGAAGTTGAACAGTCCGTGCCACACGATCGGGAGGAGCGTGCCTCCGCTGGAGGCGTTCGAGAGCCAGGTGAGCAGGAAGGCTCCGCTGGTGACGCCGAGAACGAATCCGACGACGGCGCCGGCGTCGAGCCGCGCATACGAGGGCAGGTAGAAGAACGCCGGAACGTGCCAGACGATCCAGCCGCCGGCGACGACCAGGCTCGCCAGGCGCGGACCGAACCGGCGCTGCAGCGCGGGCAGGGCGTAGCCGCGCCAGCCGGCCTCCTCGCCGAGGCCGGAGTTGAACAGCCAGAGCACGACCGACCAGAGCCCGATGTCCGGGAGGAAGTTGAGCCTCCCCAGGAGACGCGGATCGGGCCACGCGCCGCGGACGAGCCGTTCGGCCACGGCCGCGGCGCCGTAGAGCAGGAGCGGCGACAGCGCCAGGGTCCAGGGCCAGGCTCCCGCGCGCCCCTCGGTGAGCCGCGACCACCACGCCCGAAGCCCAGCGGAGCCTTCGGTCGCGCCGACCACGACCAGCGCCGAGAGGAGGGGGCCGTAAGCGCTCAGGTAGTGCAGCCACCCCGGCAGGGGCGCGATCGCTCCATGGCTCGCCAGCGCCAGCGGCACCATGAAGACCCAGCTGAAGAGCCAGGCGAGCAGGAAGAACCAGAGGATGGGAAGCGCGCGGCTCGGAGCGGTCATGGCGCCGGTCTCCTCGGCCGTCCGCGGGCGGTCCCGCCTCTCCGGCGGTCGTCCCCGCCGGAAGGGCGACGGAGTGGTTCGGCGCTCCGCGGCCGACACCTGTTATGGTGACCCATACCATGGAGAGCGACCGCGCCAGCTCCGGCGAGCTCGTCGCCATGGTGCTCTGCGCCGGGCTGGGAACCCGCCTGCGCCCCCTCACCGAGTGGCTCCCCAAGCCGGCGGTTCCGGTCTGCGGCCTGCCGCTCATCCGCTACCAGCTGGCGCTGCTCGCCGGAGCCGGCGTCCGCCGGGTGGTGGTCAACACCCATCACCTGGCCGAGACCATGGCCGGCGAGGCCCGGGTCGCGGCCGCGGCGGTGCGGCTCCCCCTCTCCGTCTCGCACGAGCCGGAGATCGCCGGGACCGGGGGCGCGCTGCGCGAGGCGCGGGCCGAGCTCGAGGGCGCCGGCGAGATCGTCCTCTGGAACGGCGACATGCTCTTCGACCTCGACCTCGGCGCCGTCCTGGCGGCGCATCGCCAGGGAGGCGCCCTCGCCACGATGGTCCTCATGCCCATGCCTCCCGGCGCCTCGTACGCCGCGGTCGAGGTGGACGGCGGCGGCGCGGTGCGGCGCATCGCCGGGAGGTTCGGCCCCGGAGGAAGGGATCTCCTGCCCTGGCATTTCGCCGGCGTCCACGTCCTCTCGCCGGCGATCCTCGGCGCCGTGCCCGCCAGGCCCTTCGAGTGCGACATCAACCGTCACGTCTACCCGCCCCTCATGGAGGGTGGAGCGGTGCGGGCCCACGTGGCGCGGGGGTGGTGGAGCGACCTGGGCACGCCGGCGCGCTACCTCCAGGCCAACCTGGACGTGCTCGGACGCGCCGTGCCCCTGGCCCGCTTCCATGGCGCCGACCCCTTCGCCGGCCTCGAGCCCTTCGGGGAACCGGGAGTCTGGATCGCGCCCGGGGCCCGCCTGGCGCCGGGGGCGGCGGTGGAGGCGCCCGCGCTCGTCGGGCCGGGCTCGGTGGTGGAGGCCGGGGCCACCCTGGGGCCGCTGGCGGTGGTGGGGGCGGGCTGCCGCGTCGGCGCCGGATCCACGGTGCGCGAGTCGGTGCTGCTCGACGGGACCGCGCTCCAGCCGGGGGAGGCGCTCCGCGGCGTCGTCGCCGCGGGATCGGCGAGGGTCGCGGCGCGCGAGTGACCTAGGCCCGGCCCATCTCCCGGAACCACTCCACCGACCGCCGCATCCCCTCGGCCAGCTTGAGGCGGGGCCGCCAGCCGAGCTCGCGCTCGGCGCGGGCGCTGGAGCAGGTCCAGGCGGGCTGGCGGATCTCGCGCATCTTGTCGAAGGAGAGGATGGCGGGCCGCCGGGTGAGCGTCGCCAGGACCGACGAGGCCAGGGCCACGGGGAGTCCGGCCACCTCCGGCAGCGGCAGCACCAGCCCGTGGCGGCCGAGCGCCGCGCACACGGCCTCCCCGACGTCGTCCCAGGAGTGCTCGCCCCCGTCGGAGAGGAAGTAGATCCCCTCGCTGCCCGAGGCGTCGAGCCGGTGCCCGCGTTCCGCCGCCGCCAGGATCCCCTGGCACAGGTCGTCGACGTGGACCAGGCTGTAGCGCTTGTCGGCGAAGCCGGCCTTGAGGATGACGCCGAGCCGCGCCATGCGCAGGAGCGGCGGCATCACCTCCCTGTCGCCCGGGCCGTAGACGATGGGCGGGCGCACCACGGTGGCCTGGAGGCCGTCGTGACCGCGCAGGGCCTCCTCGGCCAGGAGCTTGCTCTCGCCGTACCGGCTCACCGGGGCGGGGGCATCCTCCTCGACACGGGGCCGGCTCGGGCCCGACGGGCCGGCGGCGGCCAGGGAGGAGACCAGGATCAGGATGGGAGGGCGGGCCGCCCCGGCGCAGGCGCGGGCCACGTGGCGCGTCCCCTCGACGTTCACCCGGAAGAGCTGCCTGCGACCCAGCGCCTTGACCAGTCCGGCGAGGTGGACCACCACGTCGCATCCGTCGACGGCGGCCGGGAGGGACGCCTCGTCGGTGACGTCCCCGAAGGCCACCTCGGCCCCGAGGCGCTCGAGCCCCTCGCGGCGCGAGCTCCGGCGCACCAGGGCCCGCACCTTGGTCCCGCGCGAGACCAGTAGCGCGGCCAGCGTGGAGCCGATGAAGCCGCTGGCGCCGGTGACGAGGAACCGCAAGGCGCTATTCGACCGGCGTCTCGAAGACCCGGTAGACCCGGGAGCGGTTGCAGCCGCAGGACTCGATGGCCCGGTTGACGAGGTCGTTGTCCTCGAGGGTCCAGGAGATCTCGCCCCCCTTGTAGCCGAGCTCGTGGGCCCGCCGGATGGTCTCGACCACCATGACGGCGTCGATGCCGCGGCGGCGCCAGCCCTCCTTCACCCCGAGGGCCATGAGCCGGACCCGGTCGATCTTCCTCGCGTGGTAGAGGAGGCGAGCCAGCCCCAGCGGCAGGCCGAAGGTGGTGAGCCGGCCACCGACCTTCTTCAGCGCCTGGTTGTAGTCGGGCACCGTCAGCGAGAAGGCGATGGGCTCGCCGCGGTCCTCGACCATCAGCGCCAGCTCCGGCGCCACGACGCGCTTCAGCTCCCTGGCGAGCTGGTCGAACTCCGCCTCGGTCATGGGGACGAAGCCCCAGTTCTTCTCCCAGGCGGAGTTGTAGACCTCGCGGATCCGCTCCACCTCGGCGCCGAAGTTGCCGAGGTCCACCGTCCGCACCGTGATCCCGGTGTGCTGGCGGATCTTGTCGGCGATGCGGGCGAAGCGCTCCGGCGGCGGGACCTCGGCCGAGCGCTCCCAGGCGTAGAGGTCCTTGGCCTTCTGCAGGCCGCAGGCCTGGAAGAGTTCCGCGTAGTAGCTCGGGTTGTAGGGCATCATCAGATAGGGGGAGGCGCCGAAGCCCTCGACCAGGAGCCCCCAGTCGTAGTTGCTGGAGAGGTTGAGGGGCCCGATGACGGTGCCGAGCCCGCGCCGGCGCGCCCAGCCCTTCACGGCCGCGAAGAGCGAGGCGGCCACCGCCTCGTCGTCGATCGACTCGTAGAGCCCGAAGTAGGCGGTCTTGCTGCCGTGGAAGGCGTTGAAGTTCCGGTCGTCGACGGCGGCGACGCGTCCCACCACCCGGCCGCCGCGGCGCGCCAGGAAGAGGGCCACGTCGGCGTGCCGGAAGAAGGCGTTCTTCTCGGGGTCGAGGAACTCGTGGCGCTCCATGAGGAGCGGTGGCACCCAGTACGGATCGTCGCGGTAGATCTCCCACTGGAACTTGACGAAGCGGTCCTTCTCCAGGCCGGTCGACACCAGCGATACCTCGACCTTGGCGTCGGGGACGGCGACCTCGCGGGAGGTCTTCTTGGCCTCAAGGCGCTCTGGCGCTGCCGGGCTCATGGTCTCGATGCTCCTCGGGTCTCTCGGGTGCGGGTTCTATGGCTCGCCGGCGTCGGTGCCCTGCCGCCGCGCCTGGCGGCGCTCCATCAGCTTCAGGCCGGCGGACATGATCATGGTGGGGATGCGGTGGCGCTTGGTCCAGATCTCCTGCGGGAGCTGGCGCAGCCGCCGGAGATCCTCGGGGCCGGCGTTGAGGGCCCTCCAGGTGATCATCTCGGCGGCGTCGGAGAGGCGGCTCGACCAGGGCTCTGGGCTGTCGCCCCAGAGGAGGTCGCCGATCTCCAGGCGGGCCCTGCCGGCGCTGCCGCCGGCGGCGGTGGCCCCGTCCTCCCGCGAGGAGTGGAAGCCGGTCACGCCGGGGCGCGCCATCTTCACCTCGACGCGGCTGTGCGGCTTCTCGTAGGGGATGATGCCCAGCTCGCGGCCGCACTTCTGGAAGATGTCCAGGGCGCGGTCCACCTGCTCGTCGGTGTGCGTGGCCATGAAGACGCAGCGTACCAGCTCCTTGTCCACGGCCGGCTTCACCACCGGCGAGACGAAGAGCCCGGCGTCGGTGAGCCGGCGCCAGAAGGTGAAGTCGAGCGCCTGATCGCCCACCACGATGGGGATCACCGGCGACACCGACGGCTCGGTGTCGAAGCCCATGCCCCGCAGCTCGCGGTGGACGCGCTCGGAGATGTCCCAGAGCCGCTCCCGCCGCTCCGGCTCCTTCTCGATGATCTCCAGGGCCTGCAGGGCGGCGGCGACGGCCGGAGGCGTCATGGAGGCGCTGAAGACCAGCGCCCGCGCCTTGTGCTTGATCCAGTTGACGACGTCGGCGCGACCGGCGATGACCCCCCCGATCGACGCCAGCGACTTGGAGAAGGTGGCCATGACGAGGTCCACGTCGTCGTGGACGCCGAAGTGCTCGCCGGTGCCTCGGCCCCCCGGTCCCATGACCCCGAAGCCATGGGCCTCGTCCACCATGAGCCGGGCGCCGTACTTCTTCTTGAGCTCGACGATCGTGGGGAGGTTGGCGAGGTCGCCCTCCATGGAGTAGACGCCGTCCACCACCACCAGCTTGCCGGCGTCGGCGTCGGCGCTGGAGAGCAGCCGCTCCAGGTCCTCCATGTCGTTGTGGTGGAAGCGCTTGGCCTCGCCGTAGGCGGCGTGGATCCCCTCCACGAGGGAGGCGTGGACCATGCGGTCGGCGAAGATGAGGTCGTGGCGCAGCACCAGGGAGGAGATGGTGCCGAGGTTGGTCTGGAAGCCGGTGGAGAAGCAGACGGCCGCCTCCTTGCGCAGGAACTTCGCCAGCCGGTGGTCGAGCTCGTCGTGGAGCGCCAGGGTGCCGTTGAGGAGCCGCGAGCCGCAGGTGGAGGCACCCCAGGTGCGCGCCGCCTCCGCCGCCGCCTCGCGCACGCGCGGGTCACCGGCCAGCCCCAGGTAGTTGTTGGAGCAGGCCATGATGAGGCGCTTGCCGTCGATCACCACCTCGGTGCCGTCGTTCTCCTCGATGACCCGGTAGTACGGATAGTGGCCGGCGATCTTCGCCACCTGCACGTCCTTCCAGGCGGCGCACTTGTCGAACAGGTCGGCCATCGATCCTCCTGAATACGCTGAAAGCCTTACGGAAGCGTAACTACCGGGTCTAGACGCACCACGTCAAGCGCGCCGAGCTCCCCCGGTGCCCCCGCGGGTGCTCCGGCGCAGCATCCAGGCCGGGAGGGCGACGAGGGCCGCGCCGAGGCAGGCCAGCTCGCCGAGCGAGGCCAGCAGCCCGAAGCCGCGGAGCGCGTTGTTCTGGGCCGCGAGGAGCGAGGCGTAGCCGATGACGGTGGTCGCCGAGCACAGCGCCACCGCCCCGCCCGTCTCCTTGAGCACCCGGTCCAGCGAGGACCTTCCCGCCAGCCGGTAGCGCTGGACGATGTTCACGGCGTAGTCCACGCCGATGCCGAAGGTGATGGGCAGGACCACGAAGTTGAGGAAGTTGAGGCGAACCCGGGCGAAGGCCCCCGCCCCCACCAGCCAGGCGACGCCCAGCAGGAGGCTGCCGGCCACCTCGACGCTCGGCCGCACCTTGCGGAAGACGGTGACGACCAGGAGGCAGACCAGGAGGATCGCCAGCGCGGTCGCCTTGGGCCCGTCGGTCAGGATGGCCTGGGCGATGTCGGCGAAGAGCAGCGACTGGCTCACCGCCTGGGCCCGGGCCCCGGAGCGGCCGATGGCTCCTCGGATCATGGCGGTGATCTGCTCGAGATCGCGTGGCTCCAGGGTGCCGACCTTGCGCGGGAAGGCCAGGGCCACCCGGCCGGCGCTGCCGTCGCGTTCCACCAGGGGCAGCCGGAAGGTCTCCGGGACGTCGGGGAGCTTGAAGGTGCGCAGGTCCCTGGGCGGGCGCAGGTCCCTCGCCTTCTGGCGCAGGTCCGGGTCGAGCTTCGCCAGCCGCGAGTCGGTGAGGGTGTCGCGGAGCCGGCGCAGGAGGGGGAGCTTCTCCGCCTGGTCCGGGGGCACCACGCTCTTCAGGGTGCGGACCTCGCGCAGGAGGTCCTCCTTCCCCATCTTGCGGCGCTCCTCCTCCAGGGCGGCCACGACCCGATCCAGCTCCGCCGGCGTCTCGGCCCGGATGACGATGGGGGTCAGGTAGGCGCGGAACACCTCGTCCGCCTTCTTCCCCCAGTGGACCGAGCCGCTCCTCATGCTCCTCGCCGAGCGGAGCTTGGAGAGGTCGTACTCGATCACGTGGCCGCGGTAGCTGAGGACCCCGGCCACCGACGCCAGCAGGAGCAGGACCGAGACCGCCCGCACCAGCCGCGAGTGGTTGCGCAGGAGGCGGCTCACCGCCTCTCCCAGCACCGGCCGGTGGGGCGTGGCGCTCTCCGCGGCGCTGCGCTTGTCGAGGGCGGCGATGAGCGGCGGCAGCAGCAGGTAGGCGAGGACCCAGCAGAAGGCCATGCCGACCCCGCCGATGAGGCCGAACTGGCTGAAGCCGCGGAAGTCGGTGATGGAGAGGGAGAGGTAGGCGAGGCCTGCGCCGAAGGCGGCCACGAAGGTGGCGGCGACGGTCCCCGACCAGGCGAGCTGCATGGCGTCGAGGAGCGAGGCCCCGCCCCGCCGCTCCTCCAGGTAGCGCGCCAGGAAGATGATCGAGACGTTGATGCCGTTGCCCACCACGATCGAGCCGAGGAAGGCGGTGTTGGCGTTGAGGTGGCCCACCAGGAAGAAGGAGAGGCCGAAGGTCAGCGCGCAGGCGGTGCCGAGCGCCCCGGAGATGGCCAGGATGGCCGTCCAGCGCCGGAAGTAGATCCAGAGCGAGAGCAGCACCAGGACCAGCACCACCACCGTGGAGGCCGCCAGGTCGGCCACCAGCGCCTGCTGCTCCTCGAGGAGGGAGGCCACCTCGCCGTCGTAGCCGATCCGGACGGTGGGGTCGTACCTGCTCGGCTGGACCGCCCGCACCTCGGCCTGCACCGCCTCCACCAGCCGCTCGTTGGCGGCCTGGCCGGTGGTGGTCTCCGGCGGCCTGATCATGACGACCAGGATCCGGCCGTCCGGGGTCTGGAAGTAGCCGTTGCGGAAACGGGAGAAGGCGCCGCCGGCGTCGCCGTACTTCTTCTCGATGTCGGAGAAGTCGAGCGGCGGGGCCGGCTCGGTCTCCTCCTCGTCGAGCAGGTCGAGCAGGGGGTTGGCCTTGCGCTTCTCCCAGGCGATGCGCTTGTCGATGCGCGTCTGGATGGTCCGCAGGTCCTCCACCGAGAGGAGGAAGCCGCCGAAGCGGCGCGCGAAGCGCTCCTGCTCGTCGATGCGGTACTCGATCGACTGGACCAGGCTCGGCGGCAGCTTGCGCAGGCGCGCCACCAGGTCGTCGGCCAGCCTTTCCAGCGCGTCCGGGTTCGCTCCCTCCAGGACCACCGAGAGATTGGTGAAGGCGTGGAGCTTGGGGCCGACCGTCCGCGCGGCCACCACGCTCGGGGCGTTGTCGGGGAGGAGCTCCTCGACGTCGGCGCGCAGATCGGCGTAGAGCCTGGCGCTGAAGAAGGCGCCCACCAGCGACAGCGCCAGGGCGGACACCAGGATCGGCCTGCGGTGGCGCACCAGCCAGGGGACGCAGGTGCGGCAGATGGGCCCCGGCTGCCCGCGCGGATGGGTTCCCGGCGGGAGCGGCATCGGGGCTGGCGTGATCTGGAGGTTCGCCGCCGTGATGTCGTGCGGATCGTTCACGGACGGGCACCGCTGCCGCCGGGGAGCGCGGCGCCCAGGGGCAGCTCGCGGCAGCCCTCGGCCGCGGAGCGGTAGGCGGTGGTGATGAGCTCGATGCAGCGGAAGGCGTCCTGGGCCTCCCTGCCGGCGAAGTCGCCGCGGCCGACGGCCTCGAGGAACTGGTCGAACATGGCGTTGAACCAGGTGGTGTGGCTGGCGTCCATCCAGTCGGAGGCGATGGCGCGCCGCTCGACCTCCCAGCGCACCGCCCCCTGGGCCACGTCCGGGCCGCCGGTCGCCTGCATCGTCGCCACCTGCATGTCGTCGTCGTCGACGGTGACGGCGCCCCGCTCGCCCTGCACCGTGTAGATGACCTTGCGGACCCCCGCCGTCCAGGTGAGGTGGGCGTGGGCCATGCCGCCCGGGAAGGTGAGCACCGCCGAGAAGTTGTCCTCGGTGTCCCAGCGGCCGGGCTCGAGGTTGGTCATCTTGGCGGTGACCGACGTGGGCCAGGCGTCCATCCAGTCGAAGGTCAGGTAGAAGCTGTGGCTGCCGTGGTCCATGGCGATGCCTCCGCCGGACCAGCGGACGTGGCGCCGCCAGTGGGTGTTCCACTCCGGCACGCCCTTGGCGTGGGTGTTGCGGAAGGTGGCCAGCGTGACCGAGCGCACCCGGCCGATGCGGCCGCTCCGGATGACCTCGCGGATCGCCTTCACCACCGGCGCGTGCTTGTAGTTGTGGCAGGGGAAGAGGACGCGCCGGGCGCGGACGGCGTGCTCGAGGAGCGAGGCCGCGTCCGCGAGGGAGGTGGCGAGCGGCTTCTCGCAGAGGACGTGCAGGCCCAGGTCGAAGGCCCGGTGGGCGATGGCGGCGTGGTCGCAGGGGGGCGTCGAGACGTCCAGGAAGTCGAGCCCCTTCTCGGCGCCGAGCAGGGCCTCGGCGGACTCGTAGATCCTGGCCTGCGGCAGCGTGCGGCGGGCCAGCGCCCTCCGCGCCTCGCAGACGTCGGCGACGGCGGCGATCTCCACGTCGCTCCGCTTCTGGTAGGCGGGGACGTGGCCGTGCCCGCCGATGAAGCCGAAGCCGACGAGGCCGCCCCGCAGGCGCCTCCCCTGTTTCGTCATCCTCTCTCCTTCCACGGCGCCACGCTCAGCGCCACCGTCCGCCCTGCTCGAGCCAGCCGAAGACCTCCTCGAGGATGGCCAGGCCTTCCAGGGCGGCGTCGCGACCGATGGTGAGCGCCGGCTGCAGCCGCACGTGCGGAGTGTAGGACATGGCGAGGAGCCCGCGCCGCAGGCACTCGCCGTAGACTTCCTTCATGAGGGCGCCGTCGAGCGGCTCCCGGCTCTTGCGGTCCTTGACCAGCTCGATGCCGAGGAAGAGCCCGGCGCCGCGGACGTCGCCGACGAAGGGGAACCGCTCCTGCATCCGGCGCAGCTCCGCCAGCATGGCGCCGCCCACCTCGGCGGCGTTCTCCCAGAGCCGCTCCTGGCGGATGGTCCGGACCGAGGCCAGCGCCGCCGCCGCCGCCAGCGGGTTGCCGCCGTAGCTGGAGGAGGCGCCGGAGGGGTTGGACCAGGGCCGGGCCCGGGAGATGGCGTCGCGGGTGAGCACGCCGC
>Ga0153916_10002973_pt1 | contig 12482 bp, 9 predicted proteins | sample Opewatmetagenome_FD_109642 | JGI IMG/M metagenome (GOLD analysis project Ga0153916, IMG submission 109642) | Freshwater wetland microbial communities from Ohio, USA - Open water 3 Core 3 Depth 4 metaG | ecosystem: Environmental > Aquatic > Freshwater > Wetlands | place: USA: Ohio, Lake Erie, Old...
CGTAGCAGGTGACATACGCCTCAAGGGGGCCGGTCAATACCGAAGCATGAGATTTGATGTGCGAGCAAGATCCCTGGCACAATTGCTCTTGCGGACAGACGCGCCCACATATCTCTGGCAGGCTGCTTGTCTGTCGGTAGAGATTTGCAGCTTCAAGGAACTCTCCCTGTTCGATCAGCCACATGGCAGATGGAATGTCATTATGCGCCGGGCATGCCTCGACACAAGGTGCCGGCTCAGGGCAATGCACGCATCTTGAAGCCTCGAACATTGCCTCTTCGGGTGTCATTGGGATGCATATATCGTCAAAATCACACACCCGTTGGGCCACGGGACGGTGACTGATTTCAAGACTTGGAAGGCGCGCCCGCGCTTTCCGGTCAATGGCTAACGATTCACCCGAAATTTTTTCCATCCAGCACCTCCTACACTCAATCCTATTTTCATATTATCGGGGTTAAAGGTAAAATTTTAGTCCCTATTGTCATATAATTTTGTGACGGTTGTCACATGCTGAATGGTAAGATTCTTGCAAGAATTAAGCTGCAGGTTCTCATTGTATCGATATTACGATATGATTGGAATTCGCATGAACGCGTTATACTGCTTGAAAAATCATTACCTCTTCCGGTTTCTTACTGGAGGGGAGGGATAAATCATGAAAAAATTGCTTATCAGCCTGTCGATCCTCGCAGCTTTGGGGGTCATCGCATATTTTGCCTACCGGGTTATACAGACCAGGCGCCAGGAAAGCACGATCAACAGCCTGGAAACTATCACTGCCAGTCAGGGCAGCCTGACCGCTACGATCGGCGCCACTGGTACGGTTAGGCCAGATCAAACGGCTCTGCTCACCTGGGTAACTACAGGCAACGTTGACCAGGTATTGGTTGAAGTCGGGGATACGATCGTCGCCGGTCAGAAGCTTGCAACCCTATCACCAGCCTCACTTCCACAAACTATCATCCTGGCTCAATCTGATTTGATTTCGGCGCGCAACGCCCTGACACAGCTAACCAATCCAGACCTCTCCACTATCTCTACTTCAGAGAAAGCTCTGTCAGCTGCTTACACCAGCTATCAGCAAGCACAAAACAACCTGACTAACGCCATCATCACCAACCAGAACGCTAATGAATTAACGATGTACAACAATTGGGTTAGCGCGAAAACCGCCCTGGATGCTGCTCGCAATAATCTGCCACTGGCTAATGCCTCTATCGATGTCCAGGCATACTACCAGGCAGTTCGCAAGACTAGCCAGCTTAAAGATGAGCTCGCTGTTGCACAGGCTAGTGCAGGCGCCAATCCAGAAAACATTCTATTGGCTCAGAAAGTTGCCGATCTGCAGATCGCCGTCCAAGATGGTCTTGCCAAACAAAATAAATATCAATCCGAGCTGGATTCAGTTACAACCGAGCTGGTCAACTCCCTATCGGATAGTTTATCTACCTATGAAGCCTCAACGAAAGATTTTATAAGCACGGTCATTACCGATACCTCAAATACCAGTGTTGACTTGGCTCAGATTCAAGCAGACCTGGCACAAAAACAACAAAATTTGATCAATACTCAATCCACACTCGACGATCTCGTTAATCATCGGCAGGGGATGAATGGAAAGCGCTGTGATGATAAGACCATTTCTGATTATCAGGATGCCTATGATCGAGCACTGAATGCTTACAATTTCACCGGGCATATCGCCAATAGCCGTGAATACCAATTACTACAAACTGCAGCCGCAAACTTGAACTGGTGCACATCTGTCTGGAGCGAAGCTGATATTGCCGCCCAAGATGCCAAAATTACCTCCGCAAGGGCTCAGATCCAATTGTTACAGGCTCAGATTATCGCCGACGAAACCCAAATTACTGACGCGACCAATTCAGTCTATGGCCTGGCTATATATCTTAATAACGTCTGGACTGCTTATCAGGACGCCAGTCAGCAATTGAGCAGTGCAGTCACCACTCTTTACGAGATCGAACGGTCTCCGAACCCCGACGATTTGGCAGCCGCTCAAGCGCGCTTGCAAGCAGCTCAATCAACTGTGGACTCGAATTCACTCACCGCTCCTTTCGCAGGCACAATCACCACCGTGAACATTAAACCCGGCGATCAGGTCGCACCAGGGACGAATGCCTTCCGCCTGGATAACCTTGACCGTCTGCTGGTCGACGTGCTGGTCTCCGAGGTGGATATCAATAGCATCAAGGTCGGTCAGCCTGTCTCATTGAGCTTTGATGCCATTTTGGATAAACAGTATAAGGGCATGGTCAACCAGGTTGCGCCTGTCGGAGATTCAATCCAGGGTGTCGTGGAATTCATGGTGACTGTTGAGCTGACCGATCCAGATGAATTCGTTAAGCCAGGCATGACCGCCGCAGTCAATATCATTGTTACTCAAATCGACAATGTGCTGTTAGTCCCCAATCGTGCTGTGCGGGTAGTAAATGGTCAACGCGTTGTGTATATCTTGAGCAATAAACAACTCCAGGCGGTCGATATAACCTTGGGAGCCTCCTCCGATACCCAAAGCCAGGTGCTCAATGGCAATTTACATGTGGGTGACCAGATCGTGCTCAACCCTCCCCAAGATCTATTTGGGAGTGGCGGACCATTCGGACCCGGAAGGTAGTCATGATTCCTAGTGTAAACCAGACCCACCATGAGCTGAATCCCGTGGATGGTTGGGTCATACAAGCAGAAAATCTGACCAAAATATATAAGATGGGTTCAGTGGAGGTACATGCCTTGAACGGTCTCTCCTTAAAGATCGCTCGAGGGGAGATTGTCTCCATCATGGGTCCCTCCGGTTCAGGTAAGTCCACATTGATGAACATCATCGGCTGCCTGGACCGGCCAACATCGGGGGAATATATTTTGGATGGAGAGCCAGTGGCCAGGTTGTCGGATGACCAGCTTGCCACTATCCGCAACCGCAAAGTTGGTTTCGTCTTCCAAAGTTTCAACCTGCTTTCACGCGCCACAGCCCTTGCCAATGTCGAGCTACCCCTGCGCTACTCGGGTGTCATGCAGGGTCGTAGGGAAAAAGCCAGGGAAGCTCTCGAGTCAGTTGGACTGGCCGATCGTATTCACCATCGCCCCAATGAACTTTCTGGTGGGCAACAGCAGCGCGTCGCCATCGCCCGAGCCTTGGTCAACGACCCTGCCATTATCTTGGCAGACGAGCCAACGGGTAACCTGGATACCAAGTCAGGACAGGAGATCATGGAGCTGCTACTTAAATTGAACCATGAGCATGGGACCACGCTCATCATAGTAACCCATGCTGCTGATATCGCTGCCCACTCACAGCGAATTATCCGCATCCGTGATGGGGTTGTGGAGGAGGCTTTATGAATATATGGCAAGCCGTGCTGGAGGCGTTCGAGAGCCTGTCTGCCAACAAGCTGCGTGCCGGTCTCACCATCCTGGGGATTGTCATCGGCGTGGCAGCAGTGATTGCCATGGTTTCAGTCGGGCGTGGGGCGCAGGCTACGATCACTGAATCAATCAATGGCATCGGCACCAACCTGATATTTGTCTTCCGGGGTGGCTCAGAGGATGTACGGAATCCCAAACCGATCACGCTAAGTGATGCTGAAGCCATCGCAGACCCTTTCCAGGCACCATCGGTAGTTGCAGTTGCACCGGTTATCCAGGATAGTGGCAAGGTTACCTACGGCCGCGAGAGTACCACCACCAATATCACTGGGGTAACACCCGACTATGCCAGCGTCCGCAAGTATACCGTTACGGAGGGCGAGTTCATCGACCAGGAAGAGATGCTTGGACAGGCTTCAGTAGTATTACTGGGTTCAGAAGTAGCCGATAAGCTGTTCGCACGCCAGGAAGGCTTGGTCGGTGAGACTATCCGTATCGAGGGTCAACCTTTCCGCATCATCGGGGTGTTGAAACCTAAGGGTGGTTCTAGTTTTTCGAATGCTGATAACCTGGTGATGATCCCATTCTCAACAGCTCAAGCCCGGCTGATCCATCACAGCACGGCAGACCAGGTTGATTTGTTGCTGGTTGAAGCCATCAGTCCCAAGGCAGTGCCAGTCGCCAGTGATGAGGTCGCCCAGATATTGCGTGCCCGCCATCGCACTGCCATTGGCGCGGATGATTTCACTATCCTCACCCAGCAGGATTTCCTCTCGACCGCCAGCACGATCACCAACGTATTGACCATCTTCCTCGGTGGTGTAGCTGCTATCTCGCTCTTGGTGGGCGGGATAGGGATCATGAACATCATGTTGGTATCGGTCACCGAGCGTACACGTGAGATTGGGTTGCGTAAGGCTGTCGGAGCCCACAAGCTGGATATCATGATCCAGTTCCTGGCCGAATCATCCGTGCTCAGTCTGTTCGGTGGTGTGATCGGTATTATCCTGGGATACTCTATTGCCTTTGGAGTGGCTCAGATTGCTAAAGCAAACAATGCGAACATCACCCCTTCAATTGGGATTGATATTACCCTCATCGCCACCCTGTTTTCCACTGCTGTGGGGTTGTTCTTCGGGATCTATCCCGCTAACCGGGCTGCCAACCTCGAGCCGGTTGAAGCTTTGCGTTATGAATAACCTCAGCTAGCCTCCAGCCTTACTTATAGATTCCTTCACCCGATCCAATGCCTGGTATAGCACCTCCTTGGAACAGGCAAAGTTTAGCCGTACGAATCCATTCCCTCCTTTTCCGAATGTCACGCCGTCATTGAATGCCACGCGGGCTTCCTTAAGAAAGAATTTGCACGGGTTGCCTTGAATGGCAGTTTTATGGCAGTCGAGCCATGCCAGGTAGGTGCCTTCTGGTTTGACCATCGAAATCTCCGGGATTTGTGTTTGCACATAATCAAACAGTAGGTCTCGGTTTAGCTCCATGTAAGCCAGCACCTGATCTAGCCATTCCTGTCCATATAAATAAGCTGCCAGTGCCGCGTTCCGTCCGATCAGGTTGACCCACATCACCACTCCTCTCATGGTTTGCTCTAATTTCTGACGTAGCTCCTTATTCTGCACGATGGCAAAAGAGAATTGCAAACCGGCGATGTTGAACGTCTTGGTTGGTGACATTAAAGTGATCGTATTCTGAGCGATTTCTTTATCCAGGGAGGCGATCGGGATATGCCGGTGACCCTTGAAAATCAGGTCACAATGGATCTCATCCGAACAGATAATCACTCTCTTGCGCAAGCAAATTTCTGCCATGCGCTCCAATTCATCTTTGCTGAAAACCCTTCCCACCGGATTGTGCGGGTTGCATAGTATAAATACCTTTGTCTGGTCAGTGATGGCGGCCTCGAAGGCTTCCCAATCGACCTCATAATGTCCATCAAGATCTCGCGCCAGCATTGCCTCTTGCAAGACCATATCTGCGTTGCAGGCAGTCTGAAAGAAGGGTGGGTAGACCGGGGTTTGTATGAGCACTTCCTCTCCTGGCTTACCCACAGCCTGGCAAGTCAGGTTCAAGCCTACGATTACACCTGGCAGGAATAAAATGTCCTCGGGTGCCACTTGCCAGTGATATCGCTGCGCCATCCGTTCCACCAATACCTGCTGCAATTCAGACACTGTGCCCGGTTCTGGATGGACGTTCGGATAACCATATATCCCATGCGTGATACGGCTCTGTATCGAATGGAGGATTGGCTCAGCGACTGGGAAATCCATATCCGCCACCCAAAGCGGGATCACATCTGCGCTGTATTTATTCCACTTGATACTATCTGTCGGCCGACGGTCTGGCACGTGATCGAAATCGTATTTCATCCTGAGGTCTCCTGGTAATATTCCTGTACACCCGAAAAAGCGTTGCTGAGGAATTCTTAAGTAATAAATTAAATTCCATTCCTGCAACCCTTGATTCACCCATCAATACAATCGGATATTATACTTTTCAGGACACTTTGCTTCTTCACTTTTCCTCCTGATGAATATCACACCTGCCAGGCGATTGAGCTTATCCATTAGTCTTTTGGTGTACAATTGATTCACCGTATTGCCAACCATAACTCACATAAATAGGAGGATATGATGACCTGGAAAGTTCTTATCACAGATGGCCTATCGGATAAAGGTATTGCTATCCTCAGTTCTGCCGCGCAGGTGGATAACAAGCCGGATATTTCTCCAGACGACCTCTTGAAAGTAGCCGGGGATTACGATGCTATGGTCGTACGCGGGCGTACCAAGGTTACAGCAGCGGTATTCGAGGCTGCCAAACGTCTCAAAGCAGTGGGTCGTGCTGGGGTTGGTGTAGACAATATCGATCTCACGGCAGCCCGCAGTCATGGGGTGACGGTAGTCAATGCACCAAAATCGACTTCACTGGCTGTGGCTGAGCTTGCAATCGGTATGATGTTCTCCTTGGCGCGCATGCTGCCTAAGGCTGATGCCAGCATGAAGCAAGGCCAGTGGATTAAAAAGCAGCTCGAAGGTGTTGAGCTGAATGGCAAAACATTGGGAATAGTCGGTATGGGCAACATCGGCACTGCCCTGGCTCAGCGCGCGGCAGGGCTCGGGATGAAAGTCATTGGTCATGATCCACTCGTCCCTGAAGCTGAAATCAGAAAGCGTGGTGCCGAACCTCTCTCGCTCCCTGATCTTTATGCTAAATCCGATTTCATTTCATTCCACCTGCCCCTGACTCCCGATTCCAAAGGCATGGTTAATGGGCAGGCCTTGGCCCAGATGAAGCATGGTGTGCGCATTGTTGACGCCGCCCGCGGAGGGATTATCGATGAAACCGCCTTGCTGGCAGCACTCGAATCTGGCCAGGTGGCTGCTGCGGCATTAGACGTATTCGCTACCGAGCCTCCAGGCCTCACTGCTCTGGTTGGGCATCCTAATGTTGTCGCCACTCCGCACGTTGGCGCTCAGACAGAAGAAGCTCAGGATCGGGCTGCTGAAGACATTGCCTCCGAAGTGCTCAATGTCTTGCGTGGCGAGTCTTTACGCTGGAAGATCGTCTAGTGCAACCATCCCAGATAGAATAGTCTATCTGGAAATATCACTCACCAGCAGTCCTTAACTACCCTTATCTATATAATCATTTACTGGGTGGGACCGATACCCACCCGGTAAAAACATTAAAAACATCAATAAATAAAGGATCATCATGCAACCTGAAGGACATTTACAGCGACTCAAGAGCCTGCTAGCTGAAATTGCAGATTTAAGTTATGCCGCCGCATTACTCGGTTGGGACCAGCGAACATACATGCCGCCTGGAGGCACCCAAAACCGTGGTTACCAGCTTGCCACACTTGCACAGATCATTCATACCAGGCAAGTTTCTAGTGAGATGGGCAATTTACTAGACGACCTGGAACCTTTCGTTTCGCAGCTTGATCCCGACTCGTTCGAGACGCGCCTGGTGAAGGTAACCCGCCGCAATTATGAAAAAGAAACCAGGGTAACTGCTGAATGGGTAGCTGAATTTGCCATGGTAACCACCGCAGCATATGATGCCTGGGGTAAAGCACGCGCAGAGAACAACTTCCACTTCTTCCAGCCTCATTTGGAACATATCCTTGACCTTAGACATCGATATGTGGAGTTCTTCGCCCCATACGAGCACGTTTACGATCCATTGCTCGATATATTCGAACCCGGGATGAAGACCAGCGAATTGACAGCTATCTTCTCCGCATTACGCCCTCAGCAGGTTGCTCTGCTCAAGAAGATTGCCGACCGCCCACAGGTGGATGATTCCTTCCTGCATCATATTTATGACGAACAGAAACAGTGGGATTTTGGTGTAGAAGTGATCACCAAAATAGGATTCGATTGGAAGCGCAGCCGCCAGGATAAGACTCTGCACCCATTCACCACTAGTTTCGGCCTCGGGGATGTGCGTATCACCACACGCTTATCTCCCACCGACCTGGCCTCGGCCTTGTTTGGCACGATGCACGAAGCTGGTCATGCTATGTACAATTTGGGTGGAGAATCCCTGCTGGACCGTACCCCCTTGTTTGGCGGGGCATCTCACGGCGTTCACGAATCCCAATCGCGTATGTGGGAAAACCTGATCGGGCGTTCATATCCCTTCTGGCAGTACTTTTACCCCCACCTGCAGGAAGTCTTCCCCTCTCAGCTGGATAACGTCTCCATTGACAGCTTTTATAAAGGGATCAACAAGGTTCAATCCTCTTTAATTCGAGTGGAAGCGGACGAAGCTACATATAACCTCCACATCATGCTTCGCATGGAACTCGAAATCAGCTTGATGGAAGGTAACCTTGCGGTCAATGACCTCCCTGAAGCGTGGAATACCCTCTTTCAGGAATATTTGGGCATTACACCCCCCGATAATTCAAACGGCGTGCTACAGGATGTGCACTGGTCGAGGGGTTTGCTTGGATATTTCCCCAGCTATGCACTTGGGAACCTGATCGGGGCTCAGCTATGGGAGCTGATCAATAACGATATCCCCGACCTGCAAGAGCAAATCCGCCTGGGTGAGTTTGCTCCATGGCTTGCATGGCTGCGCGAAAAGGTTCACTGCCATGGAGCGAAGTTCGAGCCTCAAGAGTTGATCCAACGCCTGACGGGTAGCAAGATCGACCCTGCTCCCTATATGCGCTACCTTGAGCAAAAATATAGCTCGATTTACGGCATTTAATGGATTTGGTGAGAGAGAACTGACTGTATATCCAGTATTGAACCTATGATGAGAAGAATTGGTCTTGTTTTCTCCACCATCCTATTGGTCGTGTATCTAGTGAGCTGTTCCAGTCTCATCAATCCAACCATACCCACCTCCTACCCAATTGAGCCCAATCCGACCATCATTACCCTAACGAATCAAGCAGGAAAGCCTCCTTCTCCTGCACCCACCCACACCTCTGTTCCTGTAGTAACTCAGCCAGAGGCGTCCAATTTACCGGCCGATATCGCAACACCAACTCCTGATCCAAGCGCTACTTTATTGGCTTTCAATCAAACTCCCACCAGCAGCCCTTCTCCCAGCAGTACCAGCACCATCAATCTCACTACCTCACCCACACGTCGCTCAACCCGAACACCTACCATTACATCCACCCCAACTTTACCCGTGGCAGGAGTTCAAATCGCTGAACCAGGGCCAATGTCCAGGGTGGTCTCGCCTTTGCACGTAGTTGCGAATATTCGTAGCATCCCATCAGGAACCTATCACATAGATATTTGGGCGGAACCCCTCCATGAGGGTGAGGATGCCCGCCCACTTTATAAAGAGGTGCAAAGGATAATCAGCAATCCCATAGATTGGGTTTTTATCGACCAGGCAATTGATTTCGAGTTGAGCCGGGTTTCTGAATTTGGCCAGCTGCGATTAGGCATGTATGACACGTATGGCAGACCTGCCTGGGTAAACTCGGTCGACTTGCTCCTGCTTTCAATGGGTGTAAGTGAGATCACCCCCTCAGACTCGCGCACTGAACCCATCGTCATCCGTGAGCCTGCACCGAATAAGCTTATCCAGGGAGGCACGGTGATCGTTTCAGGCTTGGCGAAACCCACCGAAGATTTTATGCTGGTTGAGTTGGTCGCTGCCGATGGCAGTATCGTTGGTTATCGCCAGGTCTTCGTTACCCCGTCGGAGGATGGCTCATATGTGCCTTATTCCATCGAAGTCCCCTACCAGGTGAGTACACCCACCTGGGTTCGCTTGAGGGTTAGCGAGAGCAGCACCCGCATCCCTGGCATCGAGCACCTGTCCAGCGTCGTGGTTCTGGTCAGCCCGTAGGTAACGAAAACCCCGCTATGATCTAGCTCATCAATACGGTTATTTCCCACGCAATAATCCATCGATACCCATTCCATAATAAGCCGATCCGTTTTACGAGCAACCTGGATGGTAAAGGGTTGTAAAGAATATCGAACGCGGGTAAACTCTGTGCTAATTCCCAAATTTATATCCTCAGGAAGCCATTTACTTTTCAAATAGGGAAATAGTCCGCTTATGTATTATTGGTTGCGCACAGGGAATTGGCTCGACATCGCAAGTTTCGCGGTCCTTTGCCTGTTGTGGGCATTGGGGGGATTGCTAATCATCAATCAAGTCTTCCATCTCAAGTCACGTGAGAGGCTGGTCGCAGGCATTGCCACAGGCTTTATCCTGTACATAGTATCAAGTAACCTGCTTGCCCAGGTATTGCCTCTTTCGATCGCTTATTGGGCAGGGGCCGGCATCATTTTTATTATTGGTCTCGTATTCGGTTTTTTCTTGAAAAGCAAAACCCTCCTCGATTGCAGCCTATTCCGAGAGTGGCCACAGCTCGTCGTGCTCCTGTTTATCGTTCTGGGATTCACCCTGATCCTGCGTGGGTTAGCCATCTTCGATGATTATTACCACTTGCCTTTAATCTCCGTCATGGCTACTGGCGACATCCCGCCACATTTCTACCTCGATCCCTCGCTCCATCTTCCTTACCATTATGGATTACAAGTATTTGCCGCGGGAATGGTCAGGCTGGGTGGATTTTTCCCCTGGAGTGCCTGGGATATAAGCCGGGCGGTTGTCTTTGGGTTCACTTGCCTGTTAGCCTGGATGTGGATCCGGCGTCTGACCGGCAGCCAGCTGGCAGCTTATCTTGGTAGCGTCCTGCTGGCATTTGGGGGCGGCACACGCTGGCTTTTGTTGCTGGTACCCAGGCAGTTGCTCGAGCGCATCGGGGCTAATTTGCACATGGATCTCTCCGGGCTCGCTGCTGGTGGCAACCTGGTCACCGACTTGATCAATCGATGGCCAATGGATGGAGGTGGGCCATTTCCTTTCCCATTTGCTTTCGCCAACGGGATCCTCGAGCCATTAAACATGCAGCTCGGGGCAACGGGTGCCATGTGGGAAATGACGATCCTGTTGTTGCTCCTTATTTACCAGCGCAAGTCGCATGTATATTTAAGCTCGGTCGTCCTTGGCTTTTTATTTGCCAGTCTGGCGCTGAGTGCCGAGCATGTTTACGCCGCCATTACCCTTGGATTGGCAATCATCCTGATAATAAAGCTTATCTCGAATCTCATCCGGCATCGTCCAGTCCACAGGGTTCACTTGTTAAGCTGGGGTATCCCACTATTACTGAGTGCTGTCCTTGCCATTTTCCAAGGCGGTTATATCACCGGTGGTTTCTTCACTCTCATCTCCAGGCTCACCGGCCGTACATATCCCATGGTGACCACCGACTTTCAGGGTTTCAGTTTACGCTGGCCTCCAGCGGTACCAACAGGTCATTTGGGACCTCTCTCATTATTCGATCCCGGGCAGATTATCATCCTTCTGGCAGAAGCTGGTCCAGCATTACTGTTACTACTTCTGGCGCTCATTTATTGGCTGGGTAACCGCCATAAAACACACCGGCTGATCCGGGCTCTCGCAATTGGCTCGATTTTCAGTCTGGTGTTCCCGATATTTTTCCGTTATGGCCTTGATTTCGACATCACTCGTCTTGTCGGAGCAGCTCTATGGTCAGGTTATGCCATTGCTTTTCCACTCCTGTGGCGATGGATCGTTAATGCCAGGCAGGGTTTTCGCCTTACCGCCGGATTTGGTTATGGGATAGCGGTTTTTGCTGGCAGCGTGATGCTGGGTGTCGAGCTGATCGCCATACCTGCCTCGCAAACGACGTATTATCTCCAATTCAAGGAGAGTGATTTCCTCCAGGCTTACTGGAACCGCCTGGAGGCGGGTGCCCAAATCCTGGATTCCCAGCCTGAACGGGCAGTTTTGCTCTTCGGTCGGGCGTCTTATGCTGCAGAAGATGTGTATAAAAAATCTCCTTCCTGGCAGGCATTGATTGCTAACCCAGATCCCAGCCAGGTTGCGAAGGCTGGCTATTCCTATGTATATATGGATAACACATGGTGGAAGAGCTTATCCCCTCAGGTTCATGCTGCGTATGCCCAACCTTGCGTGCAACTGATGGCCGAGATGAACTTCCCTGGTGATTCCTTCCGAAAGTTATTGAGCGTGAAGGCGTGCTTTCCCTGAGCTTGGAATTTGGATCGCCAATGGATTGATTCTTTGAATCAGTGTAAAATCAAATGCTGTATTTACCACCCCGCATGATAGTGAGCTAATATGAGCATGGAATACATCACAACAAAAGACAAGATCCTGACGAGTATTATTATCCGCGCTGAATACCGGCCTCCAGAAACTACCTTCATCACCAGCCCTGATCTGGCCCAGCAAGTGGGATTCGTGGTCTATCCGGCTGGCGGGGTGATCAAACGTCACCTCCACAAGAACGTTGACCGTCAGAATATCAGCGGCTCCGAGGCCTTCTTCGCGCGCGAAGGCCGGCTTGAGATCGACATCTATGATACCCAGCGTAGTTTATTGGCAACCCGTGATTTGCGTGCAGGCGACTTTGTGCTTATGGTTTCAGTCAGACATGGCTTTCGTATTCTTGAAGCAACGGTTTTGCTCGAAGTGAAGCTTGGACCTTATGGCGGTGCTCAAGACAAGGAGCTGTTTTGAAAATCCCGGTCAAC
>Ga0153916_10002974_pt1 | contig 12479 bp, 8 predicted proteins | sample Opewatmetagenome_FD_109642 | JGI IMG/M metagenome (GOLD analysis project Ga0153916, IMG submission 109642) | Freshwater wetland microbial communities from Ohio, USA - Open water 3 Core 3 Depth 4 metaG | ecosystem: Environmental > Aquatic > Freshwater > Wetlands | place: USA: Ohio, Lake Erie, Old...
CATTCGGGAACAGCGCCGCCCATTCGCTGCCCAGCTCCAGGGCACGCTCCCAGTTCTGCTGCCCCAGCGCCTGCCCGATCTCGCCCAAGTGCGCGCCGGACAAGGCGATCAGGCCATCTCCACCGCCGTCGGCGAACCATTCCTTGCGCAACTCCGCGCGACCGCGATACTGGTTTTCACGATAGGCGCGCGCGATCAGGTCGCACAGGCGATGGTAGCCGCCGCGGTTGCGGCACAGGAGCAGCAGGCGCGACGGCTGGTCGCGATTGGCGTCGTTGCTGATCCAGACATCGCAGCCGATGATGGGCTTGACGCCCTTGCCGCGCGCCGCCGTGTAGAACTTCACCAGTGCAAACACGTTGGACAGATCGGTCAGCGCCAGGGCCGGCATGCCGTCCTGCCGCGCCTGCTTGACCGCATCGTCGACGCGCACGATGCCATCGACGACGGAAAACTCGGAATGAAGACGAAGATGGACGAAAGAAGGGTCGGACATGGAGTAAAATTTTACCTTGTTTGAACCGCGTTGTTTGATCCGGTTCGCAACAGCCTGATCAACAATGGGATTGCCAATGATGAAAGCACCCGAACTCCTCTCCCCCGCCGGCACCCTGGAAAAAATGCGCTATGCGTATGCCTATGGCGCCGATGCCGTCTATGCCGGCCAGCCGCGCTATTCCCTGCGCGCGCGCAACAACGAATTCAAGCTGGAGCAGCTGGAAACGGGCATCCGCGAAGCCCATCAACTGGGCAAGAAGTTCTACGTGGCGAGCAACCTCATGCCCCACAACGCCAAAGTGAAGACCTACCTGGCCGACATGGCGCCGGTGATCGCCATGGGGCCGGATGCGCTGATCATGGCCGACCCGGGGCTGATCATGATGGTGCGCGAGAAATGGCCGGAGATGCCGGTGCACCTGTCGGTGCAGGCCAACACGGTCAACTACGCCGCGGTGAAATTCTGGCAAAGCCTCGGCCTCAGCCGCGTCATCCTCTCACGCGAACTGTCGCTGGAGGAAATCGGGGAAATCAAGCAGCAGTGCCCGGACATGGAACTGGAAGTGTTCGTGCACGGCGCGCTGTGCATCGCCTATTCCGGACGCTGCCTGCTCTCCGGCTACTTCAACCATCGCGACCCGAACCAGGGCACCTGCACCAATTCCTGCCGCTGGGATTACAAGGTCCACGAAACCAGCGAGACCGACAGCGGCGACTGGCAGAAAATCGATTTCGATTTCCGCGCCGCGATGGAAGCGCCCGCCTTCGCCGACTGCGGCAACCAGCAGCGCCACCCGCTGGCCGACAAGGTCTATCTGGTGGAAGAACGCCAGCGCCCGGGTGAATTGATGCCGATCATCGAGGACGAGCACGGCACCTACATCATGAACTCCAAAGACCTGCGCGCCATCGAACACGTGGAGCAGCTGGTAAAAATGGGCATCGACTCGCTCAAGATCGAAGGCCGCACCAAATCCCTCTATTACACCGCGCGCACTGCTCAAGCCTACCGCCGCGCCATCGACGATGCGGTGGCCGGCAAGCCTTTTGATTTCTCGCTGCTGGGCGAACTGGAGAGCCTGGCCAATCGGGGCTACACCGATGGCTTCTATCAGCGCCACCACACCGAGGAATACCAGAATTACCTGCGCGGGCACTCGGAATCGAACCACAGCCAGTACGTGGGCGACATCGTGAACTACGATGCCGTCACCGGCTTGGCGGAGGTCATCGTAAAGAACCGCTTCCAGGTAGGCGACCGGCTGGAAATCATCCAGCCTGCGGGCAATCAAGTCATCGAACTCAAGCGCATGCAGGATCTGGATGGCGCAACGGTGAGCGAAGCGCCAGGGTCTGGCTACCGGGTAAGAATTCCCCTCCCATCCAAAATCGAAGCGGGACTGGTGGCACGACTGCTCTAGAATGCTTCCCACGTCTCATATCACGGCAAGAAGGCCCATGTCCAAACCGACAGCAATGCAAGGCCTGCCTCTTTTACTCGTCCTCGCACTGAGTGCTTATAGCCATGCCCAGGACCTGCCTGCGGTCTTCGACCAGGTCGCGGCCTCGGTGGCGGAAGTCCGCGTGGAGCAACTTGTCGTGACGGGCACGACCGATAAGCAAACGGCCATCATTACCAGCCAGGGGTCGGGCGTGGTTGTCTCGGCCGATGGCAAAGTCATCACTGTCGCACATCTGGTGCAAAGCGCGGACACGATCACCGTACATACCGCAAGCGGGGAGGAAATACCCGCGAAAGTCATTGCTTCCGAGCCGGCCGCCGACGTCGCGCTGCTGCAGCTTGAGCGGGTGCCCCGCGGCGCAACGCCTGCCACGTTGGGAAATTCGGACGAAGTCAGAACGGGGCAACAGGTCTTCATCGTCGGTGCCCCCTACAGCCTCCACCCGACGGTGACGGTTGGCCACATCAGCGGCCGCCGTCACCCGCAGCCGCCCTTCGGCCCATTCCAACCCGCCGAGATGTTCCAGACTGACGCCGGGATGCATCATGGATCCTCGGGCGCTCCTCTGTTCAACATGCAAGGCCAGGTCATTGGGATCGCGACGCGGGTCGTGACCAGCCACGGGCACTACGAGGGATTGGGATTTGCAGTCACGTCCGCTACCGCACGCACGCTGTTGCTGGAACGCCGCTCGCTGTGGACCGGGGTTGAGTGCTACTGGCTTTCCGGCGGCCTGGCGCAGGCGCTCAATCTGCCGCAGTCCGCCGGCTTGCTGGTGCAGCGCATCGCCAGCCATTCACCCGGATCACGCCTGGGCCTGCAGGCCGGCACCGCCGCCGCTGTCGTGGGCGAGGATAAATTCATACTTGGCGGCGACGTCATTCTCGCCATGCAGGGCATCTCGCTGGCCGAAGAACGTGGCTACGAGCGGGCGCGCGCCGCACTCGCCGCGCTGGGGGATGGTGAAACCCTGCACTTTACCGTATTGCGCGTCGGCAAGCAGATCGAACTTCGCGCACCCGTGACGCGCTAGACACGCCAGGCCGCGTCAATAACGCACCCGCACCTTGTAAGTCAGCGTGGTCTTGCCATTGGCTGGCACCGCGACGTTCCACACCGCCGCATTGCTCGCCTCTTTCTTGTGCGGCGCCGATTCAGACAGCATCTGCCAGTCACCCGGAATCGGCTCCATCACCTTCACCGTCACGGCTTCGTCCTTGGCATTCTTCAGCACGATGTCGAACGCCGCGTCGTAGATGTAGTTGTAGCGACTGGTGCCCGCGATTTTTTCGAAACTGGTCTGCTTCTTGTCCGCGGTCACGTCGAAGGCATCGCCAAGTTTGAGCCGCACCTTCTCGTTCTTCGGCGTGTGGTCGATGCGGTCCTCGCCGACGAATTGCGCGTTGCCGCTGCTGTCCTTCTTGTACACGCGCACGATGCCCTTGGGCAGCGGAATACCCAGACCGCCATCCTTGTCACTGCCGCCTTTGTTCTCGAACTCCACGAACACGCCGACTTTCAACTTCTGCCCGATGTCGCCGTAGCTGGAGCGGTAGTAATAGTCCGCACCGCGCAGCTGAAACTCCTTGGTCACCGGCACGCCGCCGGCCGAGAGCAGGGCAACCTGCTTGGTCTGATTTTCGGCGATGGTGGTCGGGCGATTCAGCGTATAGAGGTGGTATTCGAACAGGCTTTCCTCAGCCATATTCGCCTCGGCCCTGGCCATTTTCGCCACCGCGGCCGGCGCCGGCATGCGCAATTCGTCCTGCACCCGGTTCACGTCGCCCGCCACCAGCTGCAGTTTCGCGTTGTTGTAGCTGGTGCCGCTCTGGTTGGTCAGGGTCACCCAGCCGTTCAGGTCGAGCCGGTCGTCCTTGCCCGACAATTCGGCCACGTAGTCGGCCTTCCACGACAGACCGCCGGTCAGGTAGGACAACTCCAACAGGTCATCCGCAGTTTGGTTAGCCTGCAGGTAAATCACCAATGTAGGCCGATCGCGCAGATTGGGCGGCACGTTCGGGTAGGCGATACGCCCAGGCACGCCGGACTCGATACGGTCCACATATTTCAGGACGACACCGCTGTTGGTAGCGAGCACCGTCGCCTCCTCCCGCGTTTCCGCGCCCGTAGCCGGGTTGGTCTTGATCACCGTCACCTTGTTGCCCACGTATTTCTCCAGCAACTTCTGTGGCGTGAGCAGATCGAAATCGAAATTTTGTTCGATGAGTCCGAAGCCCTTGGGATGAGTCAGGTTCCGCAGCAAAGCGGTCTCGGGTCGGATTCTCGCCGACACATCGCGCCAGGCGAGGGCACCGCTCCCTCCCTCCATCCGCACCTTGCGCAGGTCTTTCACCAGAGCCAGGTTCTCGTTGTAAATCGTAACCGCGACTTCCTGTTGATCCCTGAGCGTGGTCACGCGTTCATCAGAGGCATAAGCGGTCACCAATGCCGACGCAAGCGCAACAGCAAGCACATTTCGCATGAATAGTCTCCTGTGGGAAATCAACGATCGGGGGACGCAGCCGCGTCCAGCAGAACATCGACACCGGAAGATGGATCAATTGCCAAGGCGGGGATGCGTGCCTCCCGCCGCCAGCGCGACACGGCATCGCGCTTGCCGACGCCAGTCACCAGAAACAGCACCTGTCGCGAGCGCGACAGGCGATGGGCGGAAAGAGACACCCGCTTAGGCGGCGGCTTGGGAGCATCGCGCACCGCGAGCACGTCCGGCGCGGAATCGCCTTCGCCCCAATACTGCCCGGGAAACAAGCTGGCGGTGTGGCCATCCTCGCCCAAGCCGAGCAGAACGAGGTCAAAGTAATCCACCCTCGACATGACGGTCTGATAGGCCCGAACGGATGAGTCGAGCCCCTGTTCGGTAGCGATGGGGTGAATCTGTTCCCGCGGGATCGGCACTTGGTCGAGCCAGGCCTCGTGGGCCATGCGGCTGTTGCGTTCCGGATCGTCCGCCGGCAGTACACGTTCATCGCCAAAATAGATGTGCCAGGCTTTCCAATCGGTTTCCAGGTCGCGCAGAGAAGCGTAGAGACCGCGCGGAGTGCTCCCGCCGGCAAGCACAAGGTGAAATGCGCCTCTGGCCAGGATCGCCTCGCTGGCTGCGGCGGCGATCCGCTCACGGGCAACTGCCTGAACGGACGTCACATCCGGAAAGACCTGCCAACGCCTGTCCAAGATCAATAGTCTCCAGACAATCGGCGACGTGTCGAAACCCAAGGCACGTCTGCCACTCAATAACCCGGCGTAACGCACCGGGCTCACGGGAAGTTATGTCGAACGAATGATATTCGAAGACTACCGTTCAGGCACCGCTACAGCTCGTTGCGCCACTCCTGATCCTCGGCGTCGAACAGGCGCCCGGCTTCATGCAGGCCCCAGCTTCCGGCGGGGTAGGTGTGGATATAGTCGCGCTCCATCGCCCAGAACTTGAGGATGGGATCGACCACGCGCCAGGCCCATTCCACCTCGTCATAGCGAATGAACAGGGTGCGGTCGCCCTCGATCACGTCCAACAGCAGGTTCTCGTAGGCATCCAGCGAAACGCCGCCCTCCTCCTGATAGAAGGCATTCATCTTGATCACCCGGGTTTGCATTTCCAGCCCTGGCTGCTTGACGTGGACTTCCATGTGCATGCTTTCCTGCGGCTGAATCGACAGCACGATCCAGTTCGGCGCAATGGACTGCAGCGGCGTCTCGCGGAACAGCTGCTGCGGCGGATGCTTGAAGCGAATGGCGATCATCGACATCTGTTTCTCCATGCGCTTGCCGGTGCGCAGGTAGAACGGCACGTCGCGCCAGCGCCAGTTGTCGATATAGAACTTGGCAGCAACAAAAGTTTCGGTCACCGAGCCCGGCTCGACACCGTCTTCCTCCTGATAGCCCGGCACCTGCTCGCCATTGATGAAGCCGGATGCATACTGCGCACGGAAGGCATGCGCGTTGACCGAGCGCTTGGAAATCGGCCGGATCGAGCGCAGCACCTTCACCTTCTCGTCGCGCACCGCATCCGCGTCCATGTTCGCCGGCGGCTCCATCGCCACCACGGTGAGCAGCTGCATCAGATGGTTCTGCAGCATGTCGCGCATGGCGCCGGCACGCTCGTAGTAGTCGGCGCGCTTGCCGATGCCCACGTCCTCCGCAACGGTGATCTGCACGTGGTCGATGAAATTGCGGTTCCACAGCGGCTCGATCAAGGTGTTGGCGAAGCGGAATACCAGCAGGTTCTGCACCGTCTCCTTGCCGAGGTAGTGATCGATGCGATAGACCTGCTCCTCGTCGAAATGCCGATGCAGCACTTCGTTGAGCATTTCCGCGCTTTCGATGTCCTCGCCGAAGGGCTTCTCCACCACGATGCGGTGCAGGCCGCGCGGCTTGTTGAGGCCGCTCTTGTCCAGATTGTTGATCACCGCGCCGAATTCGGCGGGCTTGATGGCGAGATAGAACACAACGTTGGTGCAGGCGCCCATCTTCGGGGTGGCCAGCGCCTGTTTCAGTTTCTCGTAGTCTTCCTTGTTGTGCAGTTCGCCCTGGACATAGATGAAGCGCGCGGCGAACCTGTCGAATACCGCCTGTTCGAACTTTTCCTTGAGTTTGTTTTGCAGCGACTCGAGCATGAAGCCGCGCCAATCGTCCTCGGAGAACGGCCGGCGGCCGAAGGCAAACAAGCTCATGTCGGGCGGCAGGCGCCCCGCCCGCTCCAGGTGATAGAGCGCGGGCAGCAGTTTTAGCTGCGACAGGTTGCCGGTGGAGCCGAAGATGACGAAGCTGCAGGGCGTCTGGGGCGGGTCGTTACGGTTCATTTGCCGCCCCCTTCCTTCACCGCATGGCCGCCAAAGCCCTTGCGCATCATGGCAATGAGCTTGGCAGGGAAGTCGTTCTTGCCCTGGGTGGCAAAGCGCATCATCAGCGCCAAGGTCATCACCGGCGTGGGCACGCCCTGTTCCACCGACTCCAGCGCAGTCCAGCGGCCCTCGCCCGAATCCGGCACGAAGGGTTCGATGCTCTCCAGCGTCTGATCCTTGGACAGCGCATCGGCGGTCAGGTCCAGCAGCCAGGAACGCACCACGCTGGAGTGCCGCCACAGCTCGGCGATCGCGGCGATGTCGAGGTCGAATTCGGATTTCGATTTCAGCAGCGCGAAGCCCTCGCCGAAGGCCTGCATCATGCCGTACTCGATGCCGTTGTGGATCATCTTGGTGAAGTGGCCGGAACCAGCCGGGCCGCAATGATGCCAGCCATTCTCCGTGCTCGGTGCAAGCACCTGGATATAAGGCGTGACGCGCTCGGCCGCCGCCTGCTCGCCGCCGAACATGATGCAGTAGCCATTCTGCAAACCCCAGATGCCCCCCGACACGCCGGCGTCGACGAACTGCAGGCCCTTGGCTTTCAACTCGCCTTCACGGCGCATGGCGTCCTTGTAAAAACCGTTCGCGCCATCGACCACCAGGTCGCCGGGCGAGAGCAGCGCCGTCAACTGCTTGAGTGCGTCATCGGTCGCCTCGCCCGCCGGCAGCATGAGCCAGACGATACGCGGAGCCGGCAGCGCGGCGACCAGATCCTTCAACTCGCGCACCGCCTGCGCGCCGGTCTCTTTCGCCAGCGCTTCGGTCACATCGAAGCTGCGGTTATAGGCCACCACCGAGACGCCGCCGCGCGCGAGCCGCCGCGCCATGTTGCCGCCCATGCGACCCAGACCCACCATGCCGATTTTCATGCCGACTCCTTGTTATTGGCCAATCCGGAAGCAAAACACCCTTTGTTATAATGGCTTCGTTGCCCTTCATTCTTCACTATAGAAGAACAAAAACATACAACGCCGCCAAGAAACTGTTTGTGAAGATTCTCTACGCCACCTCGGAAATCCATCCGCTCATCAAGACCGGCGGTCTCGCCGACGTCTCCGGCGCGCTGCCGGCGGCATTGAGCGCCCTGTCTGTCGATATCCGCGTCATCGTGCCGGGCTATCGAACGGTGATGGAGAAGCTCGCCGACGCCAGCCCGCTCGCGCGTTTCGCCAACCCCTTCGCCTCGGGCGAGGTGGAAATCCGGGAAGCCCGCTTGCCGGGAACCACCGTACCCATTCTTATCGTCGTTTGCGATGCCTTCTTTAACCGCGACGGCGGCCCCTACCAGATGCCCAGCGGCCAGGACTGGCCCGACAATGCCCTGCGCTTCGGGCTGCTGTCGTACGCGGCGGCGCTGCTCGCCTCCGATCGCAGCCCGCTCGACTGGCGGCCGGATGTGCTGCATTGCAACGACTGGCAAACCGGCCTGGCCCCCGCCTACCTGCGCTTCATGCCGGGGAAAACCGCGCCGACCGTCATGACCATCCACAATCTGGCCTACCAGGGCAACTTCGGCTCGCACCTGGTCGGACCGCTGGGCCTGCCCCCCCACAGCTTCACCATGCAGGGGCTGGAGTATCACGGTTTCCTTTCCTTTCTCAAGGCGGGGCTGTTCTACGCCGACCGGCTCAGCACCGTCAGCCCCACCTATGCCCGCGAAATTCAGCAGGAACACTTGGGCTTCGGCATGCATGGCCTGCTGCATGAACGGCGAGACGTGCTCACCGGCATTCTCAATGGCATCGACATCAATGAATGGAACCCGGCCCGCGATGCGCATCTGGCCAAGTGCTACACCGCCAAAACCGTCGCCCGCAAGCGGGAAAACAAACGCGCACTGCAGGAACGGCTGGGCCTGGAAGTGGACGCGGAAAAACCGCTGATCGCCGTGATTTCGCGCATCACCTATCAGAAAGGGTCAGACGTCGTGCTGGCGGTGGCCCCTGAAATCCTGCATGAAGGCGCGCAACTCGCGATGCTCGGCTCCGGCGAAAAGGAAATCGAACAGGCGCTCGCCATGCTGGCCGAACGTCATCCGGGCAAGCTGTCGGTGACCATTGGCTACGATGAAGGACTGTCCCATCTCATGGAAGCCGGCGCGGACATGTTCCTGATGCCCTCACGCTATGAGCCCTGCGGCCTGAACCAGATGTACAGCCAGCGCTACGGCACGCCACCTATCGTCAACGCCACCGGCGGCCTGGCCGATACCGTGGTGGACGCGTCGCCCGAGAACATCGCGGCCGGCACCGCCACCGGTTTCGCCTTCCGCAATATGAACTATGGTGGAGTGCTGGAGGCGGTCTGCCGCGCGCTTGATACCTACCGGGACCAGGCCGTCTGGACCGCCATCCAACAACACGGCATGGCCACCGATTTCTCCTGGAAAAAAAGCGCCCGCGAATATCTGGCCCTGTATCGCGCCCTGTCCAGCCGGCAAACCGTTTGAGAACCCTTTTTTGCTTCTAGTTGGCTATAATTGCCGACAGAAAACTCCTATTTAACCCGTCCAGAACAGGCATCATCGTCGCCATGTCCCAACCACCGTCCATAACGGACATCGCCCGCGCAGCCTTGATGCGCCTGGCCGAGCTCGAACTTCCTCCCACGCCGGACAATTACGCGAAGATCTACACCGAGCTTTCCGGCCAGCCCCAGGAAGCGGGTATCACGGCGGCCAACAGCACTTCGGTCAAGATCCTGAATGTGGTGCGCTCGCTGGTGGATAGCGTCACCGACCGCACCGCCGGTCTGGCGACGTACCTGGGCGAAGGCAACCGCGAATTGAAGCGTGCCCTGGAAGATCTCTCCGGCGCCCGCGAGAAACAACTGATCATGCAATTGGCCGAAGTGCTCGTGTCCAAAGCCGACTCCATGCATGGCACGGTGCAGGACACGCAAAGGGACATGGAAGCCACCCGGCTGGCGCTGGCCCACATGTCGGCGGAAATCGCCGAAACGCGCAAGTCGCTGCTGGAAGATGCCCTGACCGGCGCGCAGAACCGGCGCGGCATGGATACCATTCTCGCGCGCGAAGTGGCGCGGGCAAAACGCGATGGCAATCGTCTGGTCATCGCCATGATCGACGTGGATCATTTCAAGAACGTGAACGACACTTACGGCCACGATGCAGGCGACCGCCTGCTGGTTCACCTGTCCATGATCACGAAATCGGTGCTGCGGGAATCCGACGCCCTGGTTCGGTACGGCGGTGAGGAGTTCCTGTTGATCCTGCCGGAAGCGGATATCAAGGGCGCAGAATTCGTACTGAACCGGCTGCGCCAGGTCATATCCAAATCACCCCTGATCTACGACGACAAAAAGATCGAGGTCACCGTCAGCGCCGGCCTGGCCCAACTGCAACAGGAAGAAAACGGCCATCACCTGATCCTGCGCGCCGACAAGGCGCTTTACGAAGCCAAGCAGGCAGGCCGCAACTGCGTCAGAATCGCGTCCTGACCTACAACCAGATCATCAATCCCATCTCCAGCGGATGCGTGAGCAGGGGATGCGACGGATAGACGCGAATCTTGTAATCGAGGCGCCCGCATAGACTCGGTGCAAGGTCGGTTTCGAAGCGGTGCTCGCCCGTCGCGGGATCGACGCCCTTGAACTCGAAGCGGTAGTGGTGGAAATCCTTCACGTCCAGCTTGTTCGGCCGCGACACCATCATCTCCACCACCACATCCTCCGGCAGCAGTCCGTTAAGATTGAGCGCGACCGCAAACTGCACCGTATCCCCGAACAGAATCCGCTTTTTCGGTGTGTCGATACGGTAGATGGTTACGCCGTGCCACGCGGCACGAATACGTTTCTTCCACACCGCGAGCAGGCGAGCGTTCTCATGGTCCTTGTGCTCATACAGCCGGCCGCGCTTGCTGGCCGGCAGGTAGAAGCGCCCGACGTACTCGCCCACCATGCGGCTGGCGTTAAAGCGCGGCAGCAGGGTCGCGATGGAATGCTTGGCCATCTTCACCCACTCGGCGGAGTAGCCAAGGTTATCGCGCTTGTAATAGGCCGGAATCACCTGGTCCTGCAGTAATTCATACAGCGTCTGGCTGTCTTCCTTGTTGCGCTTGTAGTCTTCCATGTACTCCGGCGCGGGTTTGATCGCCCAGCCGTTCTTGCCGTCGTAGCCCTCGCCCCACCAGCCGTCGAGCACGGACAGATTGATCACGCCGTTGATGCCGGCCTTCATGCCCGAGGTACCGCTCGCTTCCAGCGGGTAGATCGGGGTGTTCAGCCACACATCGACGCCCGCCACCAGGCGTCGCGCCAGGTTCAGGTCGTAGCCCTCGGCCATCAGCACCTTGCCCACGAACTCCGGCATGTGCGTGATGTGGTAGATCTGCCGGATCAGATCCTGCCCCGGCTGGTCGGCCGGATGGGCCTTGCCGGCAAAAACGAACACCACCGGGCGTTCGGCATCGGAAAGAATTTCCCGCAGCCAATCCAGATTCTCGAACAGCAGCGCCGCGCGCTTGTAGGTGGCGAAACGGCGCGCGAAGCCGATGGTCAGCACATTCGGGTTGCCGCTGTCGGCGTACTTGAACATGCGGTCGAGGTGCGCCTCGGAACCGTGGTTGCGAATGTGCTGGCGCGAAATCCGATGGCGCACCAGCTGCAGCATCTGCGACTTCAGCGACTGGTGCACGCTCCAGAACAGGTGGTCGGGAATCGTGTCGATTTTCGACCAATAGCTGACGTCCGACAGGCGGTGGCGCCATTCATAGCCCAGGAACTGGTCGAACAGGTCCGCCCACTCGATGGCAATGAAAGTCGGCACGTGCACGCCGTTGGTGACGTAGCCCATCGGGCTCTCGTCCGGATCGATCTGCGGCCAGATATCGGCGCAAATGCGCGACGACACGCCGCCGTGAATGCGCGACACGCCGTTGTGATGACGCGACCCATGCAGTGCCAGCGCCGTCATGTTGAAATCCGGGCCGTTGTCCTTGCGGCCCAGCGCCATGAATTCCTCGTGCGTGATGCCCAGATCCGGCAAAAAATCGCGGAAATAGGTCTCGATCATGGATTCCGCGAAATGGTCGTGCCCGGCCGGCACCGGCGTGTGGGTGGTGAATACCGTGTTGACCGCCACCGCTTCCAGCGCGCTGGCGAAATCGAGTCCTGCCTTGCACAGCATGCGGATGCGTTCCAGGATGAGAAATGCCGCATGCCCTTCGTTGATGTGCCAGACCGTGGGCTTCAGCCCCATCTCGGTCAGCGCGCGCGCACCGCCGATGCCGAGAATAATCTCCTGCTGGATGCGCATGTTGCGATCGCCGCCATAGAGCTGGTGGGCGATGTCGCGATCGTCCAGCGAGTTTTCTTCCAGATCGGTATCCAGCAGACACAGCCGTACATGGCCGATGGTCGCTTCCCATACCTTGATCACCACCTGACGGCCATGCATCGGCACGGTCACGTGCAGTTCACTGCCGTCGTCGCGCAATACCGGCGTGATCGGCAGGTCGTCGAAGTCGGAATCGTGATAGGTCGCGATCTGGCGCCCCTCGGCATCGATGATCTGCGAGAAATAGCCCTGACGGTAGAGCAGACCCACGGCGATGAAGGGGATGCGCATGTCGCTGGCGGCCTTGCAGTGGTCGCCGGCGAGGATGCCCAGCCCGCCGGAATAGATGGGGAAGCTTTC
>Ga0153916_10002975_pt1 | contig 12478 bp, 10 predicted proteins | sample Opewatmetagenome_FD_109642 | JGI IMG/M metagenome (GOLD analysis project Ga0153916, IMG submission 109642) | Freshwater wetland microbial communities from Ohio, USA - Open water 3 Core 3 Depth 4 metaG | ecosystem: Environmental > Aquatic > Freshwater > Wetlands | place: USA: Ohio, Lake Erie...
GTCGCCAGGGAAAACTTCGTTTTTGTACCCGGGTGTATTACAGGTAGGGGATTACCTGCCGAACATCCGTCTCAACGCGATTCAGTGAGGCATCTACCAACTGAAAGAGCTGCTTGGTCGTGCGACTCTGCTATCCATTTTGGATACCCAGGCGCCAATCTCACGGAAGCAAATTGTATTTCTCCGGAGCATGTACCAGCAATTCAAGGCTAAGGATCTGAGAGTCGTGATCATCGCCGTCGATGCTCATTCGAATCCGAGCGATCTGATTAACTTCACGTATGACTGGCAACTGGATTTAATCCCGGTCCTGGTGGGTAATTCGCCTGTATTTAATAGATGGTTATTCGCTAATAGTAAAACTCCCACTACCTACCTGATCTCAATGGACGGGAAAACCCTACAACGTTGGGATGGGTTGGCCTTGCCATTCCAGCTTGCCGCGGCGATCCAAAAGGAGTAAATGATGAAGGAAACACCTGAGCTTCCACTCTCATTAACCCCCCAGAAAAAATTGGGGATGCTAAAACAAGATAGCACACCTGCCCCTATTCCAGGTGCGACATGGTATGAAGGTTATTGCTCTGGCGATGGATTATTGTACCGATTTCGTAAAGGAGCGCTATCCGCTGCGCGCTTTTTAACTGCTGACACACTTCTGGATGGCACTCACCTGGCTACATTTCTACTCATCCTGCAGGAAGGTGAGAACGGCCCAATCTTCGAACTAAGCTATGGATTGCTCAACCAATGCTCCGCGCGGATCCGTATGCCCCTGGAAGCAGTGAACCAAAATCGTTGGCGGTTTGACCGGGAAGGAGCCTGGCTGAAACCGCGCTGCCAGGGACAACGCGTGGATTTACGCAAAGTTGACCGGATGCGAATAGAAATCGAACGCAAAAGCGACCGCCCTGTGCGGTGGTGCATGACTAAGTTTATCGCTACAGCTGACGAGCCTCCCCGCCTGGAGAAACTGATCCTGCCAAAAGGACCGATCCTGGATGAATTCGGACAAAGCACACTGCATGAATGGTCCGGAAAGAGCCGCAGCAGAGAGGAAATCACGCGGCGACTCCAGGCGCAATTGTCAGTTGCCCCAACTCACAAATTACCAGAGGGGTTCTCGCGCTGGGGAGGCTGGAAGGTGAAAAGGTTTAAAGCCAGTGGTTTCTTCAGAACAGAAAAATCAGACGGACGCTGGTGGCTGGTTGATCCTGATGGTTATGCATTCTGGTCATCGGGATTAGATTGCGTCCGAGTCGATATAGAGGGAGAATATAAGGGTATCGAAACTGCATTAACCTGGATGCCCGATCCTCAGAGCGAATTCTCGCCTGTCTATACGCAACATGGATCGCTAAAAATAGTCAATTACCTGGCGAGCAACCTGATCCACGCCTTTGGACCGGAACACTGGTATGAAAAGTGGACCGAGATTACATTAGCTGAATTACGCCGGCTGGGCTTCAATACAATTGCTAACTGGTCAGATTGGAAAATAGCACAACAGGCAGGTGTGCCTTATGTACGACCTCTGGAAGCCACCTATACCAACTTGCCACAGGTTTACCGCGATTTCCCGGACGTATTTCACCCGGATTTTGAAAAAGTAGCTGCCACCTACGCGGAGCAGCTGCGTGAAACCGCAGATGATCCGGCATTTATTGGCTATTTCATGATGAACGAGCCAACCTGGGGCTTTGCGCAGGAAACCCCGGCAGCAGGAATGCTTTATAACACACCTTCCTGTCACGCAAGGGAGGCTCTCAGCCGGTATCTATCCGAGAAATACGCTACAAAGAAGGACTTATCAACGGCTTGGGGTATCAAAACGAGCTTCAAGGCAATCACCGAAGGTGAATGGCGACAGACACTGACCTCCTCCGCCCAGGCAGACCTGGCAGACTTCAGCGCGATCATGGTCAAGAGGTTCTTCGGCGAGTTAAGTAAAGCCTGCCGGCTAGTCGATCCCCACCATCTTAATTTAGGTATCCGGTATTACACCATCCCACCCGCCTGGGCCGTGGAAGGCATGCGCTACTTCGATGTCTTCAGTATGAACTGCTATCGGAAGCGCCTACCCGCAGAAGAGATGGCACGCGTGCACAAGCTTCTTGGACTGCCCATCATGATCGGGGAATGGCATTTCGGAGCGCTGGATGTCGGGTTACCTGCCAGCGGGATCGGGCACGTCCCGGATCAAGAAGGGCGCGGGAAAGCCTTCCGGTTTTACCTGGAAGACGCCGCAGAAAAACCCTGGTGTGTAGGAGTGCACTACTTTATTTTATACGACCAATCCGCTATTGGTCGCTTCGATGGTGAAAATTACAATATCGGTTTCCTGGACGTGTGTAACCGCCCTTATGAGCTCCTGGCGAAGGCTGCCAGGACCAGTCATGAGAGGCTATATCAAGTGGCGGCGGGAGAACTAGAACCATTTAAGGACGCACCCGACTATTTACCGATGCTATTTATGTGACAAAGATAAGAAACTTTAGCGAGTAAATTATTCCGAGCACCCAGCAAAAGGAAAGGTCTGATATGAGCGAACGTATCCGGGTAGTAATCATTGGAACTGGAAAACGCAGCAGTTACTTATATGGTCCCTTGTTAGGAATTCTAAAGGATGAAGTAGAATTTGTTGGTATATGGGGGCGTTCAGAGAATAAGGCGCGCGAGCTGGGAGAGGAATTCCACGTCCCATGGTTCACAAATATGGAGCAGCTTATTGACAAAACCATGCCCCAGGCTGCTATCGTCAATGTAGCATATTCAGCCAATGGAGAAGTTGGACGCAAAGTGATCGAGTCAGGCTTGCATGCGCTGTTGGAGACTCCCATTGCCCACCAGCTAGTAGACGCCGATGCTATCATTTCGGGGGCAAAAGAGCGCAACCTAAAAGTAGAAGTCGCTGAACAGTACTATCGCCGCCCGATGGAACGGGTAAAACGCCTGCTGATCCAGGCGGGAGTATTTGGACAGGTAAATACGGCTTATAACGATTTTATGGGACACGGCTATCACGGCATGAGCCTGATACGCAGTTATATCGGCTTCGATATACCCATACTTTCTGTGAACGGAGCAACAGCTCAATACCAGACTGCCCCGCACTACGCGTGGATCAGTGGAAATCATGGACCACGACAGGAAAATTGGGAGCAGGCGGTTTTACATTTCAGCGATAACCGTTTGGGAATCTTCAACTGGACCGATATTGCGTACGATTCGCCCCTGCGATGGCTACGCTCGACGAAATTCTTCGCGGAAAAAGGCATGGCAACCGGGGACCGGTTGACCGTACTCACTCCAGATGGGAAAGATCCCCAGCCGATCGAGATCGAACGGCGCATCCATAATATAGGAGGGATGGAAACACTTAGCGAATTGGTCGCTCATTCAAATCCAGAGATTGTATGGCGGAATCCATTCCGTGCGTATTATATGGACGACGAGATGATCGCGGTAGCCAGCTGCCTGATGAGCCTGGTGGAGGCTATCCGCCGGGATATCCAGCCTGAATATGGACCAGAGCAAGCCCGCCTGGACCAAGAAGCAACCCTGGCAATGTATGCCTCCGCCCACCAGGGAGGCGCACCAGTGAACCTCGGAGGCGGTTAAGCTTATATGACTGTCAACAAGTAGGCGATTTTTACTAGCCCAACACCGGAAAAGGTGTACAATGAGTTGGTTGCCCCCAGATAAAACTCTCGGTTTTTTAAAAAATGCAGCTGGTAGCTCCAGCTCCAGTCTCGGAGGAATACATGTCTCCTGTTGAACTTTCAGTATGTCTTACGCGGATTCAAACCACCGAAGATATCGATAAACTGCTGACGCCCTTTAACGCAAAACGTCCAGCAGATGGGCGCGCTCATGTACACGTCATTTTGTGGGATGATTACAAATCCGAGCTAACCTCAATGGCATTATACGGGCGAGGATCAGACGTATCACAGGTGGGAGCACCTCTCATGAGTGACTTACTGGCAATGAATGCCTTGCGTCCATTTAAGGAGATTGAAGTGGCAACAATGGGGGGCGCCAATGCCTTCAATCCCATTGCCTGGCAAAGCTCACGAAGGGTTTACGAACGCCAGGTTTGGGCAATTCCCTGGTTGGCAGATCCGCGTGTGATCTATTACTGGCGCGATTTACTCGAGAAAGCGGGAGTTGATGAGGCTACTGCCTTTAGTACATTCGATCATTTATTTGAAACTTTACAACGCCTTCAGTCAAGCGGGATAGAAGCACCTTTTGTGCTTCCGATTTCGAACAAACTCCAATCACTGCAGACAGCCTGCTCCTGGATCTGGGGATTTGGGGGGGATTTTGTCACACCAGATGGTAAGAATATGGCGTTCCACCAGCCACCTGCGCTGGCAGGTATAAAGTCTTTTTTCTCACTATATCGTTATATGCCAAAAGAAGGTCAACCATTCGACCTTTCTCCCACGCAAGACTATTTCATCAACCAGCGCGCCGCGGTAACCATCGGTAACCTGGGACCTGGCATAAACATCCTTAAAGAAATTCCACCCGAGAAACGAGAAAAGTTAGGAGTAGCACTTCCACCGGGTCCCCCCTACGTGGGTGGATCGAGCTTGATCATTTGGAAACATACCCGTCACGAACAAGCCGATCTGGATCTCATCCGTTATCTGGTCAGCTACGAAGCGCAGGTAGAATATTGCCAACGGATTGGTTACCTTCCGGTACGCCTGGATGCCCTGGCGCGACCCCCATACTCCACGGATTATCTATACCGCACTTTTGCCCAGGCGTTGGAAAAAGGTCGTATTTTCCCAACTATTAAATTGGGAGGGTTATTGGAAGATAGACTGTCAACCGTCCTGGACCAAATCTGGAACGACGTCATAGCCGATCCAGAGGTAGATTTAAATGCGGCTATCAGTAAATGGCTTAATCCTCTCGTCCGAAGGTTCGAATTGTGGGCGAGTTAAGCAGTTAACCAACCAGGAAATTGGAAGGCTTAACCAATCTTAATGGAGATGAAACTATGACGGAATTTACAAACAAGATCAACGTAATCCGGGAATTCCTAGGAGCTCAAAAAATCGACGCACTCCTGTTAAACCGGGTTAGCAGCTTTGCCTGGGCGACCTGTGGAGCTGCCTCCTATGTCAACACTGCCTCAACGGATGGCATTGCTTCTTTGTTGGTCACTCAAAAAAATCTCTTTTTAATTACCAACACAATCGAAGCTCCCCGGTTAGATAAAGAAGATAAACTGGCAGCGCAAGGATGGGAATTCCGTGTGTATCCCTGGTATGCCTCATCGACAATACTGGCTGATTTAACGCGGGGACTTAAACTTGGCACAGACCTACCTTACCCTGGAGCCATCGATCTATCGGTGGAGGTTTCGCGCTTGCGCACCAATCTGACACCCGAAGAGGATGAGCGGTTCAAGCTCCTGGGAAAGATATGCGCTGAGGCAATGGACAAGGCTATCCATGCGATCCGCCCGGGCATGACAGAGTTTGAAATTGCCGCGCTACTCGGTCAGGAGGCTGAAAGTCGGAGCGCCCAGCCGATTGTTAATTTAATTGCCACTGACCAGCGAATTTTTTCTTATCGGCACCCATTGCCAACGAGCAAAAAACTCGAACGGTACGCGATGTTAGTTTTATGTGGGCGAAGAGCAGGGTTGGTATGCTCAATCACCCGCCTGGTCCATTTTGGTGCCCTCCCAGGTGAGTTACGGCGTAAAGCAGATGCTGTAGCCGGAGTGGATGCGGTTTTTATAGAAACAACGCGCCCAGGGCAGAAGATTAACGATGTTTTCCAGCATGCAACGACAGCTTATGCAGATTTTGGTTTCCCCGATGAATGGCGCTTACATCACCAGGGTGGACCTGCCGGTTACGAAGCACGCGAATACCTCGCCACCCCCGAGGTAACCGATGTAGTCAGAGTCGGCCAGACTTACGCATGGAATCCATCCATCACCGGTACAAAGTCGGAAGACACCATATTGGTGGGCGAGTCTGGCAATGAGATCTTAACGACCATACCGGATTGGCCAAAGATCCAGGTTGAGGTGCAAGGGAAAGGCATATCCCGCCCAGACATACTAGTGGTTAAATAGAAAGAACAGGAATATCCATGAAAGTTGTTCGTTTACACGGAAAGGGTGAACTGCGTCTGCATGAGGAACCTATCCCTACCCCCCAAGCAGGTGAAGCATTGGTGCGTGTGAAGACAGTGGGAGTATGCGGTTCTGATGTACACTGGTTTACCGAGGCCGGGATCGGAACCGATCATCTCTCTCATCCTCTCGTTTTAGGGCACGAATTTGCCGGTGTGGTCGAAAACGGAGAGTTCACTGGACAGCGGATAGCAGTCGATCCAGCCATCCCCTGTGGTACCTGCGAGTTCTGCCGGGAAGGCAACCCCAATTTCTGCGAGTCGATGCGCTTTGCCGGGCATAGTATCGTGGACGGAGCGCTGCGTGAGTATTTAAACTGGCCTTCCCGGAACCTCTTTCCACTCCCTGACGAATTAGATGAGGTAGAGGGCGCCATGCTCGAGCCGCTTGGGGTAGCAATCCACGCCGTAAACCTGGCGCATCTGCAACCGGGTATGTCGGTCGGCGTTTTCGGGTGTGGTCCAATCGGTTTACTGATCCTACAACTGGCACGCTTGAATGGCACCACCCAGCGAATCGCGACAGAGATTTTACCTCATCGCCTGGCTGTTGCCCGGGATAATGGCGCCACGGAAGTCTTCCCAGCGGAGGGAGGACGGGAAAATCCTCGCATTTGGGAAGCTACCCATCGACGTGGCGTGGAGGTGGCTTTCGAAGTTGCCGGCGAGAACGAGGCGGTCGAAACCGCAGTCGCCTCAGCACGGTCGGGCGGAAAGGTGATCCTGGTGGGGATCCCGAAAGTCGATTCGACTACATTTACAGCGTCAACCGCGCGTAGAAAAGGGTTGACGATTAAGCTGGTTCGCCGGATGAAACACACCTACCCCCGGGCTATTAAGCTTGTACAAAGCGGATTGGTGGACGTGCGCTCCCTTGTGACCCATCGTTTTAAGCTCGAAAATTCTGCCCAGGCCTTCGCGACCGCGGAACGACGAGAGGGCATAAAAGTGGTTGTGGAGATTTAAGCTTTCATCATAATCTTTAACAATTATTCTCAAGGAGGAAGACATGAGCAACCAAAAATATGCCATTGGAGTCGACTTTGGCACAGAATCCGGGCGCGCCGTACTGGTTAATGTCGCCACCGGTCAAGAAGTTGCCACAGCTGTGCATAATTATGCCAATGGGGTCATCGACGAGAAACTTCCTGGAACTGATATCCATCTAGAGCCAGAATGGGCATTGCAGGATCCCAATGATTATTTGGAAGTCTTTAAAAAGACAATCCCTGCTGTGATCCAACAAAGCAAGATTGATCCTTCTGACGTGATCGGTTTGGGGATTGACTTTACCGCCTGTAGTATGATGCCCACCAAAAAAGACGGTACTCCCCTATGCTTCTTACCTGAGTGGAGAAACAACCCACATGCCTGGGTAAAGCTATGGAAGCACCACGCAGCCCAACCAGAAGCGAATAAAATTAATGAAACTGCCCGTAAGATGGGTGAATCTTGGTTAAACCGGTATGGCGGAAAAATCTCCTCCGAATGGTTCTTCTCAAAGACATTACAGATCCTGGATGAAGCACCTGAAATTTATGAAGCGGCTGATCGCCTGCTTGAAGCTGCGGATTGGGTGGTATGGCAATTAACCGGGGTAGAGAAGCGTAACTCATGCACCGCGGGTTATAAAGCCATGTGGTCAAAACGGGAAGGCTTCCCAGACGACAAATTTTTCGCAGCCTTAGATCCACACCTGGAGCATGTGCTGGATGAGAAAATGTCTCGTAAAATTTATTCCCTGGGTGAAAAGGCAGGTGGACTTACCCAACAGGCTGCTCAGTGGACCGGACTCAAACCGGGTACCGCGATCGCTATTGCTAATGTGGATGCACATGTCTCGGTGCCAGCTGTGACGGTCACAGAGCCAGGCAGGATGGTCATGATCATGGGAACCAGCATTTGCCACATGGTTTTAGGAACCGAAGAACGCCGGGTAGAAGGAATGTGTGGAGTTGTTGAAGATGGCATTATCGCCGGGCTGTACGGCTTCGAAGCCGGGCAATCTGGAGTTGGCGACATTTTTGCCTGGTTTGTGGATCATTGCGTGCCAATTGAGTACCACCAGGAAGCCGAAAAGCGTGGGATAGACCTGCACCAGCTACTCGAAGAGAAGGCCTCACGTCTGAAACCTGGAGAACATGGCCTGTTAGCCCTGGACTGGTGGAACGGAAACCGCTCGATCCTGGTGGACGTTGACCTGTCAGGACTCTTGATCGGAGCTACACTGGCGACAAAAGCGGAAGATATTTATCGAGCTCTGATCGAAGCCACTGCCTTTGGGACACGAATCATCATCGAAGCCTTCGAGAAAAATGGGGTGGCAGTCAATGAGCTGGTGGCATGCGGAGGCTTACCTGAAAAGAACAAGATGCTTATGCAGATCTACGCGGATGTAACCGGTCGTGAGTTCAAAGTATCTGCTTCCAAGCAAGCGCCTGCCCTGGGATCGGCGATGTTCGGGGCGGTAGCAGCCGGAAAGAGCCACGGTGGTTACGATACGATCTACGAAGCAGCCGAGAAAATGGCTAAATTAAAGGATGAGACTTATAAACCCAACTGGGAGAACAAGCCCATTTACGATCGGCTATATGCGGAATATGAACGCCTGTACAGTTATTTTGGGCGCGGTGAAAACAATGTCATGAAAGTCCTCAAGCGAATCCGAGACGAAGTAAAAGGGTAATGCCGGGAGGTTATCACAATGCTTGAGAATCTACGCCAGGAAGTATGTCGTTTAAATTTAGAGCTTCCTAAAAACAACCTGGTAGCGTGGACATCCGGAAATGTCAGCGGGCGCGATCCAGAAACTAACCTGGTGGTCATTAAACCAAGCGGGGTTATGTACGACGATCTCACCCCAGAGAAGATGGTGATCGTAAACCTGGGAGGGGACACAATCGAGGGTCGACTAAAGCCATCCGTGGATACCGCCACACATTTGTATATATACAGGGAACGTATAGATGTGGGTGGGATTGTGCATACGCATTCCACATTTGCGACTGCATTCGCGGCAATCGGTCGTCCGATCCCACCCTATTTAACTGCCATTTGCGATGAATTTGGGAGTTCCATACCCGTGGGGGATTTTGCGCCGATCGGGGGCGAGGAGATCGGGCGAGAGGTGGTCCACTCTATTGGAAATAGCATCGCAATCTTGATGAAGAACCATGGGGTTTTTACGATAGGAAAAACACCGCAAGCTGCTGTTAAAGCAGCCGTGATGGTTGAAGACGCTGCTCGGACCATGTTCTATGCATACCAATTAGGTGAGCCATCATCCATACCTCCGGAAATGGTCGAGAAGCTGCACCGCAGGTATATGGACAAATATGGGCAATAAAAGGAAAAATCATGGAGATGCAACAAGATAATTCTCAAGTTGAAGATTATATTTACCAATTAACCGCCTCTGCCGACCAGGAAGGTGCCGGAAACCCGCTGTGTTTCGCGGCACGCGCTTCAGGATTATTCTGTTCGGACAATGGTGGCCTTCACTGGCGATCGGCATATGACTCTTTAAATCTGCAGTCTCCTATCCCTACCATGGCAGTAGCCATCCCACCCGATTTCGAGCATGACCCACTGGTTTTGGCTGGCGTGGGAGGGGGAATCTTGCGCTCGATCGACAGGGGACAAACCTGGGAGACGATACCCCTACCCCCTCCACCGCCCATTGTTTCAACCCTGATTTTCTCACCAGACTATGTCCAGGATGGAATCATTTTCGCTGGAACCATGGAAGATGGAGTGTTATTCTCGTCCGATCGCGGGCATTCTTTTGCATCGTGGAACTTTGGTCTACTGGATTTAAATATCCTGTGTCTGGCGATCTCACCAAATTTTGCAGAAGATGAGATCCTTTACGCAGGAACACAAAGCGGCATCTTCCGCAGCAGCAATGGTGGACGCGCCTGGAGGGATATCGAACTCCCGTTTGGCTTCGAGGCAGTCATCAGCCTGGTATTGAGCCCCAACTTTAAAAAAGATCGGACTGTTTACGCCGGAACCGAGACTAAGGGATTGTGGCGTACACCAGATGGCGGCAAAACCTGGGAGCAGCTTGGTCAAGATTCGATTTTAGACCCGATCAACGCCATATTGCTCTGCCCCGAATATCCCACAAAATCCGAGTTAATGGTCCTGCATGGCGGAGAGGTATTGTCCTCTGTAGATGACGGGAAGACCTGGAAAGAATGGAAGCCTGAGTTATTGTCGGAAAACAGTGTAACTGCAATATTAGCTCCGCAAGGGATCGGAACAAGCTATCCGGTATTAGTCGGATTGGAAAACGGGAAAATCATACAGGTAAAGTGAGAATTGTCAGAACCACAGAAAAGGATAATGTTACCGATCTTTAATAAAAACCAGGCTCATCCATAGATTTAGCAATTTAAATGGCGCTCAAAGGAAAAGCAATTTGAATATTTTAAGATTAACCTATTGACTCGGGGGAAATAATTTGCTAAGATAATGTTAGCGCTCACGGTAGCGCTCCCGATAGCGGTAACGGTAACGATAGCGGAAGCGTTCACAGGTAAAAGTAACTCTATTATTTCCATGAATGCTAAACATATCACCATCGGTCAGGTAGCAGAAAAAGCTGGGGTTTCCATCCAGACTGTCTCGCGCGTCCTCAATAACCGACCCGATGTAGCTCCTGAAACTCGCCAACGAGTTCAACTAATCATCGCTGAATTAGACTACCAGCCTTATGCCCTGGCACGCGGCCTGGCATCCAGACGCACCCGTACCCTGGGATTAATCACATTTGATTTTAACGATTATTCATTCACCCAAATCGTTACGGGAGCTGAAAATGAAATCCGTAAGTATGGTTATTTCTTTATGCTGGGAAGCACCAATTGCAATCCCAAGGATGAACCGGAATACCTGCGCTTACTCACTGAGCGCCACGTGGAAGGGATCTTATTTGCCAGGGCTGGCTCCGAATCTGATAAGGAGCACTTGCTTAATCTTCAAAATAGCGGTGTCCCGATTGTAACCACTGGTTTTTACCTGCCCGGCGTTGATTTTACAGTTGTAGATATCAACAATGTTGATGGAGGTAAAAAAGCTACGCAATGCCTGATTGATCATGGTCATAAGCAAATTGCGATGATCACCGGCCCGCAATACGCCAAATCTACCCATGACCGCACTAAGGGTTACCGCGAAGCATTACGCCCGGCAGGTATTATTCCCAATCCACAATTAGTGGCAATAGGAGATTGGTCATATCGCAGTGGTTACCAGGCGATGAAAACTATCCTGGATAAACAACTTCCATTCAGCGCTGTTTTTGCCCATAATGACCGCATGGCAATTGGAGCCATACTGGCTTTGAGGGAGGCTGGCAAGAGAGTACCACAAGACATATCGATTATAGGATACGATGATATGCCCGAAGCCGAATTCGCAGATCCTCCCCTGACAACCATCCGGCAACGCATGTACGAGGTCGGTGAGTTGGCAGCGCGTTTGTTGATCCAATTAATTGAAGATCCGACTGCCACACCCACCCAACATTTGTTAGAGACTGAGCTGATTATGCGTTCTTCTTGCGTCCGTAGATAAGGAGATTTTCAGGAGGTGACCAGCACTTAATTATAAATAATAAAAAAAGATCTCATACAACTCACTACAGGAGTTAACAAATTTAAAAGATAAATCGTAGTATGAGGAAAATTATCTGTGAGGAAAAGAAGGAGGTGTCCCATATCGGAATATATAAAAGTTAAGACCCATTCGCATATTATTTTAACTCTATATCCAAATACTTTAGGAGGATGAACCAAATGTCTACAAAGCGTATTTCACGCCGTGATATGTTAAAACTTTCAGGCGCTCTCGCAGCTACCAGTTTAGTAGCCGCCTGCGCGAAAACGACCACCCCGGCTCCGGAACCCACCAAGCCACCGGCGGTTGAACCCACGAAGCCACCGGCGGTTGAACCCACGAAGCCACCTGAGGCTACCAAACCACCGGAACCCACCGCTGCCCCACCCAAGAAGGTTGAGGGAACAGTGACAGTCATGCATTTCCTCCACGAATTTACAGAGGATATGGCAAATGCTTTCATGGCTGACCATCCGGACATCAAGGTCGAGCTCGTGGCGGCTGACCAGACGCGCTTCTACGCCATGTACGCCGCTGGCACTCCACCCGATATCTATCGCTGCCAGGCTCCCTTTATCCCGCTGGCTCTGGCCAGAAAATTACTCTATGACCTGACCCCCTATTTCCAGGCCAGCACGCTGCTCAAGCTGGATGACCTGATGCCCGCCAACAACTATTACAAGGCAAA
>Ga0153916_10002976_pt1 | contig 12473 bp, 11 predicted proteins | sample Opewatmetagenome_FD_109642 | JGI IMG/M metagenome (GOLD analysis project Ga0153916, IMG submission 109642) | Freshwater wetland microbial communities from Ohio, USA - Open water 3 Core 3 Depth 4 metaG | ecosystem: Environmental > Aquatic > Freshwater > Wetlands | place: USA: Ohio, Lake Erie...
GACAGCCCTGAAATATCATGTCTATGATGACAAGAATCTCAGCATAGAAAAACTTCTCTTAATACTGAAAGATAATTTTAAAAATCATGAAGAATTCAGGTATGAGCTACTGTTTAAAACTCCAAAATATGGCAATGATGACGATTATCCGGATGAAATCCTAAGACAGGTTTTCGATGTATTTTTCAATGCCATTGATAATCGACCGACTCCCTTTGGAGGTAAACACAGAATAAATCTTCTTCCTACAACCTGCCATATCTATTTCGGTAAAGTAACAAATGCATTACCGGATGGACGTAAAGCTGGAGAACCTCTTTCTGAAGGAATTTCGCCGGTTCAGGGTGCCGATCGTAAAGGACCGACATCAGTTCTCAAATCGGCTGCAAAAATTGACCATCTAAGAACAGGTGGAACTTTACTTAATCAGAAATTTTCGCCGGCATTCTTTAAGACAGATGAAGGGACGAAAAAACTTGCACGGTTAATAAGAAGTTATTTCAGCATGAATGGACATCATGTACAATTTAATGTGGTAACTGCCGAAACACTCAGAAAAGCACAGAAAGAACCTGAAAAATATTCCGATCTTATAGTCAGGGTTGCTGGATACAGCGATTATTTCAATGATCTGGGAAAAGACTTACAGGACGAAATTATAAGCAGAACAGAGCATGAGAGTGCTTAATCATAAAGGGGCTTTAAAAGCCCCTTTTACGCCTATTTCTTCTCCAGTTCCAGTTTTTGGATCTCCTTTAACATTTCATCCATTTTCATTTTTTCATTCTGTAAATCCCTCATGATCTCTTCCATATCAATCTCTTTTGTTTCCTGTAATGATTTTTCTATTTCTATTCTGATTTCTTCCTTATCAATCTGAATATCACTCATTGCCTCCTGAATTTCATGCTGGATCTTCTCCTGATCAATTTCCTTCAATTCCTGTATGGCCTTTTGTATTTCGAACTTCAGCTCATCCATGTTGGGAAATTCAATATTTTTCATCGCTTCGCATGCAGATTGCATAGCGAATTCCATTTCGGCACGTATTTTTTCTGTATCAATGCTTTGAATCTCCTCCATGGCTTTTTCAATTTCCTGCCTTATTTTTTCTTCATCAATTTCAGGAGCCTGAATATTCTCAAGATTTTCAACCTTATCAAGCTGTTCATCTGCTTCAGATAGATCTTCTTCAAGCTCATATACATCATCCAGTGTTTCATCAATCTCAGCCTGGTATTTACCATAATCTTCTTCAGGTATTTTTTCTCCATCGACCATCAATTCCGTTACCTCTCCCTTTTCAATTCTCATTTTCATATCCATTTCTTTTCCGTTTTTAAAAAATGTCCGTTGGACGACATTGTTTTTAATTTTAAGGGATGTATCAGGTAGAAGAACGGGAAGGGGAGGAATAAGTGGTGCAGGTTCAACGACTGCTGGTGGTTCAGGTACAGTATTAACCATACTGATTACAGGAACTGGTTCAATCAGATCAGATGGCAGTGATTTTTCGACTGAGGGCAAAGTATCCGGCAGGTTTTCCGGTTGTGAATTAAAACTAATGAATTTCCCACCGGTATTGAGCAGGATTATAACTATCGCCGATGCCAGTATAAATCCTGCAAGCAGTTTGTCTTTTAAGTTTGTCTTCATCTTTCTATTATTTAAAATTCGTAATACTCTGTCTAACAAATGATATTTTCCTGAACCCATTGCCAACAGGGGAAATCCTGCCTGCGCCGGAATTTCATGAATACTTGTAAGTGCTTTAATATAAATAATTTGTCCTTTCGAATATGAAAGGGCCAGGTCATCACAACAATTTTCCCTTTCTTTCCTGATGCGCTGTTGAATGATCCAGACGATGGGATGATAAAAGAACAGGGTATCAATGATAGATTGAAACAGGTTAATAAGGTAATCATGCCGCTTGATATGTGCCAGTTCATGGGCCACAATGGCCTCCAGTTGTTCGACCGGGATATGAGTCATAGCACTGACTGGGAGTAAAATCATCGGCTTAAAATACCCCACTACTGAAGGTACCTTGATAATGGAAGATTCATAAATCTTTACTTCTTTACGAATATTCATTGAACGGATTAATTTCCTGAGCCTTCTCAGAATATCCTCAGGTATTGCGTAAAGACAGGAATTTCGCAATTTCTGTGTAATAAATACCCCACCTGTCATGCGTACTGAAATAATAAAAACACCTAATAACCAAAAGGTTATAATTAATGGGAATCTTATTGAAATTGCATCTGAAATTGATTGGATTGTTCCGGTCAAAGTTGTTTTAAGAACACCAGAACTAATCCCGAAAGAATTTATCTCGTTATTGTCCTTTGAAATCAAGATACTATTTTGATCACTGGAAACATTCGGTTGATCTGCACCTCTTAAATAATATGAAAATGTCAGAATTGAAAAACCAAAAATCAGAATCAAAGAAAAAACAGACAGGTTATAACGGATAACTGCATTATGCTGGCGGAATAGGTATAACAACAGAAGTAACAGGATGCCGATTATTAATCCCTGCCAGAGAGAGTGCAGTATAGTCCATCCAAGAGCATTGATGATCCTGTCAGATAATATTCCCTGCACAAAGTTCATTTTTGTTTTTTTTCAAGATTCGTAATCAAATCCTTTATTTTTTTTAGTTCATCTGCAGATGTTTTTTTATTACCAAGTGTCTGCATAACAAGTTTACCAGCAGATCCACCAAATGCGATTTTAAGTAATTTATCCACAAGAAGTGATTGAGTTTCCACTTCTTTTAATACAGGAGTATAGACATGTGTTCTTTCCTTTTTGAGTCGTGTGAGGATGCCTTTATCATTCATGATCTGCATAATCTTAAGAGTAGTTGTATAACCAACATTTCTCTTTTCATTCAACCGATCATTAACAAATCTCACAGTTGATGGTCCATTCTCCCACAGAACCTGGAGTATTTCCATTTCTGCATCGGTGGGTTTAATAGTTTTTGATAATGATGTCATAAATTACGAATGGTTTCGTAGACAAATATATACGAAGATTTTCGTAATTGCAAATATTTTTCGTTAAAATATGTTAATTATTATACGATAAAATGATATTATTATTATAATTCAAAAAAAAACAACTTCAGCATAACTTTTCTTATAAAACGAAGTATTTAATTATAGAAATGAATCCGATATCGGTTTCAATGACAGATGAAAAAATAATGACCCGGATTAGCAAGGGGGAACTGGATGGGGCTAAAATCCTGTATGACCGGTATCATGTCAGGATCTATAATTTTTTTCTGCGCCTGACATTTAACCGGGATGTCAGCCTTGATCTTATGCAGAATGTGTTTTACAGGATAATAAAGTACCGGAAATCATGGAAAGAAAAGCATGATTTTATTCCATGGATTTTCAGAATAAGCAGGAATGAATATAATGATTATATGAAGAAGGAAGGAAGATATCTCAGTAATGCAATCGATCTTGAAGAAATCAATGAAAGTTCCGCCGGAATGATCATCGATCCGGCAAAGTCTGATCAGGTAAAAAACTTACAAAACGCATTGGCCAAGATCAGTCCTGAACACCGGAAAATATTACTGTTAAGCAAGTACATGAAGCTGAAGAACAAAGAGATTGCAGTTATTCTTGAAAGTAATGAGAATGCGGTTAAAGGAATGATATTCAGGGCTATGTGTAAACTAAGAGAAGTTTATTTCAAGCTGGATAAAACTTAGGAATGAAAGAGGGAAAGAGGGAGAAAATTAAAAATATGTTTAATAAAATTAATATGAATTGTAAAGATTATAAGGAATTAATTAGAGACTATATTACAGGCGACATTAGCAGTACGAATCTTGAAAAACTTAAGGCTCATTTGATTGTCTGTGATGAATGCCAGGATGAATATATGCAGATGGAGGAAATCAATAAATCCTTTGATCTGTTACCTGATCTGAAATTAACGGGGCTTACCGACATATTCCAGAATGGTTATTTAAATCAGGCATTAACCAGAGAAGGTGAGGACCATATGTTTAATCATATTTCAAAAAAAATCCTGATACCAGCAGGAATAGCCGCTTCCATCATTCTTTTTATATCCGGATTTTTTACGGGTAGGGTACAAAAAGAAAATCACCTCAAAGACCAGGAAATTGCAGCTCTGAGAACTGAAGTTAATGAAACAAAAAACCTGATGATCCTGAGCCTTCTCAAACAACAATCTGCAAGTAAAAGAATTCAAGCTGCCAGTTATGCGGAAAAACTGAATGAGCTGCAACCCGAAGTTGTGGATGCTCTGTTGTATTCACTAAATACAGATAACAGCGTCAACGTCAGGCTTGCATCCCTTGAAGCACTTTCAAAATACACTGATAATCCGGTAATTCGGACCGAACTTATTAAATCTTTTGATCAGGAGGTTGATCCGGTCATCCAGGTCAATATGATCAACCTGATGGTACTATTAAACGAAAAATCCTCAGCCTATATCATGCAAAGGCTTATCGATGATGACAATACTCAGTTATTGGTTAAAGATCAGGCAAGGAAAGGCCTTAAAATTTTGTTGTAATAAAACTTAACTAAATAAAAATGAAAACAACCGTTTGCTTTTTCTTTTCGTTAATACTGTTTTTATCCAGTGCTTTCTGCCAGCAGTACAAGACTACTTTGTCAGATAAGCGTGATTACACCCTGAAACTAACGGATATTGAGGCTGACCTTAATATTAGTACGATATCCGGAAATGAGATCCTGATTCAGTCATCATCTTTGCCGGACACCCCTGATAAAGCAAAAGGTCTGAGGCCTTTAACCAAATCGGGTGTTGATAATACGGGTATTGGCCTTAATATGGAAATAGTCGATAACATGATTTCAATCTCAGGTGGTAAAACAGGAGAGAACCTTAAATATGAGATTAAGATCCCTGGCAATGTAAATATATACATTAACAGTCCTGGCTATGACAGGTTATATGATATCAGGTTATCAGGAATTTCAAAGGAAATTGAAATTGTTGTCAGTAGTGGAAATATAGGTATGGATAACATTACCGGTCCAGTCATCATACGAACAGATAAAGGTAATGTTGATATCGTATTTAATAAGGTTAACCAGGAAGGTCCAATGTCAGTTATTTGCCAGAATGGAGATATTGATATTACTGTACCTGAAAAGGAACCAGCAACTTTTAAACTGAGTGCCGCCAATGGAGATATATATACTGATCTGGACCTGAAAGAAACAAAAGATGATTTTCATTCCTTCGGGTTATATGGCTATGGTTTAAATCCTGATAACCAGAAATACAACTTCAATTTCGATCATTATTTTCCAATGAACAAACTAAATAAGATATATATTCCGGATATAGGTGAAATATAAGTGAATAAAGACAAGGGTTTTCTTATAATTAAAAAGAAGCCGGAAAGTGATAAACTTCCTGAACTTTCAAAAAAGTATGAAGTCAAACCCGACCAATATGAAGATGCAGAGAAGTTTTATGCCAAATCCCTGGCATTTTCTCATCCATTATATTTTTATGACTTTTTCTTTTACGATTTCAAAGGTGATCTTAACGATGGGGGAGTGGAGATAGCAGTGAAAACCGAAAACGGGAATATTTATCTCAGGAAAGAAAAACCGTGAAGCTTTAACATAATTTAGTACTTATTAACCTAATTTATAGTTAAATAGAAAAAATTATACATTACTTGTAACGAAATTGATTTTGTATCGTCTAATTAATAGAAAGCGATGCGAAAGCAAAGAGAAAAGAATCAAAATATGAGTCTCGATCAACAAATTCGGATTTATGAAGACAGGATCAATCAGCTGGAACAAATGAAACGAACCCTTATTTTACAAAGTAGTGATAATAGCGATCTTAGCAGGATAAATGTAGATCTGGATGAGAATTATCAGCATATAGCTATTTTAAAAATCAGGAAAATGATGGGATTCTAGAAATTTTGATAATAATCTTCCCCTCAGTTGTATATTCCTCAGCCCTCCTGTGTGCATCGGCAATTTTTTCTAATGGAAATACAGAATCGATATATATCCTCATCTGTCCATCAGTAATAATTTTTGACAGGACCTCCAGATCCTCTGCTTTAGATTTCATCAGAAATGTTTTTACTTTTTTTGATGATGTAAGTAAGGCGATTAATTTATGCAACACAATTTTGGGTCTGGGCAAAGTTGTCAGATACCTTCCGCCAGGTTTTAGAAGAGAACTGCAGGTTCGGAAGCTCTCAACACCGGCAGCATCAAAAATCACATCATACTTTTCCGGAAGGGATTTATAGTCACATTTCATATAATCAATGAAATGATCGGGTTTTAGTTCATCCATCATTTTCTTATGCCGGCCGCTGCACACTGCTGTGACATTGCATCCAATGTGCATTGCTATTTGTAAAGCAAAATGTCCTACACCGCCTGCTGCGCCTATGATTAAAACAGACTCCCCTTTTTTCATCTGGCATTTATCCCGTAATCCCTGCAGGGCAGTTATCGCTGCCAGAGGAACTGCAGCAGCCTGTTCCCATGTTATATTAGCTGGTTTTTTTGCTACAGTACTTTCTGAAGCAGCAGCATATTCTGCAAATGCTCTTCCAAAACGCCGGGTCAACCGGGTATATACTTCATCTCCTTTCTTGAATTTCTTCACACTTTCACCACATTCTTCGATGACTCCTGATACATCATATCCCAACACAACAGGAAAATGAGCCTTCAGGAACAACCTGTGCCAACCCTGTCTTTGCTTCCAGTCGACCGGATTAATACTCGCTGCATGGACTTTTATAAGGACTTCATTACTTCTTATAACAGGCTTTGGGAATTCTTCAATCCTGAAAACATCAGGAGAACCATACTGATATATGACCGCTGCTTTCATAAAAATGTTAAATTAGAATCGGTAATTTTAATTAATATATTTCAATAAATTAATAATTCTTAATATGGATACAACCGAAAAAGTATTAAAAGCCATGAAGGTAGCCGGCACACCTCTTAAAGGCGGAGAAATTGCAAAATTATCAGGACTTGATCAGAAAAGTGTTGATAAAGCCATGAAGGAACTGAAAAACAAAGGCTTGATTATTTCTCCGAAAAAGTGTTTCTGGCAGGCGAAGTGAGAGAAGACTGAGGCTAAGCTAAAGGCTGGCTTAGGCTTTGGCTTAGGAAAAAAGGATTTAGGATTTAGCATTTATGATTTCTTTCTTAAATCATAAATCGTTAATCATTATTCGTAAATCAGTTAAGACTTATATAATATCAGCTCCAAACTCCCGGAATGGTTTCACCGCAATATTCGCATTTTCCGTTTTTAATGTGATTCTGAGTGATCTGGAATCCGAGTCTTTCAATCAGGAGTTTTTTACATTTCGGGCAATGAGTATTTGAGGCATCCGTTCCAGGAGCATTACCGATATATACGAATTTAATTCCTGCTGTAATTGCAATATCCCTGGCTTTCTCAAGTGTTGAGATAGGTGTTGATGGAAGTTGTGTCAGCTTATACATCGGATGGAACCGGAGAAAGTGAAGCGGATAATCCTGTAGTTCATTTGTACGGAGCCAATCACACATTTCTTTTATCATCACGAAATCATCAGTCCAACCGGGTACAACCAGGTTTGATATTTCCAACCAGACACCTTCTTCCTTAATGATTTTCAAAGTATTTAGAATTGGCTGAAGCTTCCCCCCGTTTAGTTTGAGATAAATACTCTCACTGAAGGATTTCATGTCCAATGTCACAGCATCAATATATTTGAGAAAATACCGGAGTGGTTCTTCATTAATATAACCTGCAGTAACCAGTACATTTCTGATACCTTTTGAAGCTGCAATCATGGCTGAATCATAAGTGTATTCGAAGAATGTGATTGGCTCAGAATAGGTATATGCTATGGATTCACAACCAGCTTTAATGCAATTATCCACAACATCAGCAGGCATGAGGTCATAGTTTTTTGTCTCGGTAGGTGTGGATTGAGAAATTGTCCAGTTCTGGCAATTCAGGCAAGCAAGATTGCAACCGGCTGTTGCCAGAGAAAAGGCCTTTGAAGTCGGAAGAAAATGGTAAAATGGCTTTTTTTCTATCGGATCAATATTAAGCGCACAAGGATTCCCGTATGCAATGGTATATAATTTATCATTTTTATTGATCCGGTTCCTGCAGGTACTCAGTTCGTCGAGTTTAAGAGTACATTCATTAGGACAGATTAGGCATTTTACTCCCCTTGGAGTACCTGCGTAAAAAAGTGCTTCTTTGCTCCATTTCCATAGATCATCTGTAGCAGATCGTAAACTTTCTTCACCTGCAGCAAAAAGTTTCATGCAGCCTGCTCCGCAGATTCCACCCACCCCTAACAAACTTCTCCTTATAAATTCTCTCTTACCAATCTTCATAATATTTCCTTTTTCTTTCTTTCTTCAAAATTATACTAAAATCGTGCCGCATTTAATAAATTTCATTCACATGGAGTATAATTTAGAGTCAATTTACATAAACCTTACGGTTTATAAAGGTAATTGCCACACTGACGAGATTTAGTGAGGCAACCAGAAGCGAGCTGATAAATATCCCCAGGACCGGCATCATAAAAACTGAAAAAAGTAATGCTCCGAATGCCGATCCAAGAAGATCGGAGCTGTATAACTTTGCCGCCCTTGCCTGCATTTGCTCTTTTAAAATTGATGATCCCAGTGAGAATTGCATACCGGTGACCATCGAGATGATAAGTGTAAGGAAAATAAAAACTGTATGTAATAAGATTCCGGGTAAAATCAACTTATTTAATAACATAATCATAACGGGCAGGAATAAGGCATACAGGACAATTACCAGTTGCAGCATCATAAAACTTCTTATTGAGGTATTCATTATTTTTTCCCTGTACAAGGCCCCTAAAGCAAGTCCGCTCATGAAAACAGTTATGATTATTCCAGTATATTGATACACATATCCATATAGAATCTGAAAAGTCATTATTAACATTAACTCAATAGATGATCCTGCAAAACCCCCTGTATATATTCCCAGTAATAATGGTTTAAGCCATATCATTGAAAGCAGCAAAATTATCAGTATAAATCCAAGAGGGATCCAGTAGTTTATGTTAAACTGACTCATCCAGTATTTAAGATGTTCGAAGTAACAGACAGGTTTGAAGTCCATGTTGATAGAAGCATCCGGATCAAGTTGTTGCATAATAAGATCGCTTCTTTCTTTCAAAGAAAAAGCATCAAGATAATACTGGTTCACATATACATTTTTAATATTTTTTTCCTGTATCAGACCAGGAATATCAATATTAGTCGGGATATCAGATACTATGAGATAATTTCTATTACCAGGTACTATCAGAATTTGGTTAAAGACCTTCCTCAGGGTATAATATATTACTGAGTTCAACTGATTTGCTTCATCGCTCATATAGTTAAGAGTCGATGGAAGAGATAAAGAAAGGATACTGCCTGGCAGCATATGTTGTTTGAGCAAATTGAAAAATTCCAGGGTATAATACCTGTTGAGCTGAGCCGTTTTTGGTTCTGGTAAATTCATCAGAATCACATCGTACTTTTTTTGATTTTCTTTCAGATAGATTCGTGGATCTTTAATTATAACATTAACCTTTTCTTTTTCAGGAACATTAAACCAGGCACTGCCAATTTTGTTAATCCACGGATTCATTTCAACATAATCTATCTCTTTAATGTCATATTTAAGGATCTCAGGAATGGTCCCAGAAATTCCTCCGGAGATAAGCAGGACATTTTCGGGACCAGAATGCTGGATCATTGCATAATGAACATCTTCTTCACTGGCTGTAACATCATTGGTTGCAAACAGGAGAGAGGTGTTCTCATAGAAATTCAGCTGTTCTGCTGACCTAGTTATTGCGAGGTTACCATACGGCGTATCCCTGAGATATACAAGTTCCTGATTAGGGAAAAGAGGTTTCTTAATGATACGGTCAAAATTCAACCCATAAATCAGGAAAACACAGACAATTCCAATGGACATAAAAATCCATTTCGTACGGAATGATTCCCTGATTTGTCGAACCAACAGTACTATAAGCATATTTATGATAAGGAAAACGCCCAGTATTTGCAGTGATTTCAGAAAATAGACCAGGAGAAAGCTGACTAAAATACCTCCGGCTACACTACCGGCTGATTCCACTGCATATATCTTGTGGATCATATTAATCCTGAATTCTCGTGAAAGGGAAGCAGAAAGGTACGTGAACAGATATCCGGATAGAAGGCAGAAGGGCATCATCAGAATGGCTGAGGCAAATAACACCTGGTAAATTCCTACCTGGCTGCCCGGGAGAAATACAATATTTCTTAAAACATTAAGCAGAACGACTATCAGTATTGAGAAGATATTAAGCAGGAGAAGGGCCAGTCCCGGGAATGCTTTTGTGTTATCTCTGACAGCAATTTTTCTCCCTGCAGCTGCACCAAGAGCAGTAAGGATCATCCAGTTTGACAGGACAATACCTATAACCAGTTCATTTCCATAGAAAACGGTGAGGAACTCTCTCAGCAGGATTATCTGTGTGATGAGTGCAGTAAATCCAAGGCTGAAAGCAGGTATTAGGCGGTTAAATCCAGGTTTCATTGCTGGCTGACTGCCAGTAATTATCTCTTCCTGTAAATCCTTCGTTATAAGGCTAACGGACCTTCCTTTAAATAATTTTATATAATAATCCAGGTGCCAGAGAAAATGAAATACAGCCACCATAGTCATCCCAATTCCAAAGTTTACATGCCATTTTAATAATTCTTTTATAAATGGTATGTTCAACTTGTAATTTACCTGGACAGCAAGCACAAGTCCCATCAAAGCCGTGGATAAAAAAGTTATGAGAAGGAGTATATTCCAGAATTGGCGGTGTGATTTAGTCTGTATTATCGATAGTCTGGAAAGGATGAGGCTTAACAGATAAAGCAGAAGTGCTATGATTCCTATTGGCAGTAAAGCATAGGGTGAATTCATTTCAGGCTTTGCTGATTATGTGATCCTTATTCTTTGAAGATGATTGCCTCATATATATATATATCTGCATCCTTCCAGCCATCCCATCCTATATTGGCTTTGTCGCGTGCACAGTGGCCAAGGAATTCTTCAACAGTCCAGTTAGTTTTATCTGCCACCTGCGGAAGGAATGTGCCAGATTGAAAACCTTTACGGATATAGATACCATGCTTACCTAATTCAATCTCATTAATGTTTTCAATTTTTTTCATAGGGGTTAGCACCGAAATCTCAATTTCAATTTTATTTACTTCCGGTGGAGTTACAGGTGTAAAACGATAGTCCTTTGTGGATGATGAAATGGTCATGTCCTGAACTACTTTATAAAGAGGTTCTCCAGGATCGAACCTTCCGATACATCCTCTGAGCTGGCCTTCTTTATTAAGGGTCACAAAGGCACCGGCATTTTCAAATAGATTTGGCGTAAACCCGGATGTATTAATTTCTGGTATTTGCCTGAGCCGGATATACTGGTCAAGTGTATTCCTGGCGATGCCCAATAATATTTTCTTTTCATTATCGGTGAGTACAAAATCTTTATTTACAGTCATATTATTATCTTCTTTGGATTTTATTAGTGAACTGCTGGATGGCTTAGTAAAACTAATGGCATTATATCCCACTACTCTTGATTTATCTCCTACTTCAGTGTCACCTGAATTCCTATATTCAATAAGATTTATATCTATTTCCGGATCATTTTCAGTCATAAATAATAATGAAAGTACAGCAGGCCATGCACAAAGGCAGGTTTCAAGGCCGGGGACATTTTTCTCCATAGTGACATTGATGGCATCTGCAAATTTCTCCACCGAGTTGGATTTGATTGCTTCAGCAGTTTGCTTATCAACTGTGCATGCATCATCATAATCAGGATAGTGGGAGAAATCAGAGCTTATTACAAAAAGGTTGTTTTCATTAAAATAAGGTAACAATGCTTCAGCAATCTTATAACAAATATCAGCAGAATGTGTTCCAAGCAGTATGGGAACTATCCGTAGATTATCCTTGAGGAGGTATTGAAGGAAAGGAAGCTGGACCTCAAGACTGTGCTCGCTAGTATGAGCCTGATCGTGATAAATAAAAACATCGTAGTCATCAATAAGTTTATTAGCCAGCTCCAGGTTTACCTTAACAGTACCTAAAGGGGTTTCAAAATTTCCTTTATTATAGACTGCTGCACCATCGAAAGCAACACGATGGCTTGATCCAATTACAAATACGTTATCGTATTTTTTATTTTTATCAATCTGATTAAAAGCTGAAGCGGCGACTATCCCGGAAAACACATAACCTGCATGGGGGCTAATAATTGCAAGAACATTTCCCGTACTGGTGCATGGTTTGGCCTGGCTGAAAAATTTTCTGAGGTCTGCTTTCAGAACTTCCGGATC
>Ga0153916_10002977_pt1 | contig 12471 bp, 4 predicted proteins | sample Opewatmetagenome_FD_109642 | JGI IMG/M metagenome (GOLD analysis project Ga0153916, IMG submission 109642) | Freshwater wetland microbial communities from Ohio, USA - Open water 3 Core 3 Depth 4 metaG | ecosystem: Environmental > Aquatic > Freshwater > Wetlands | place: USA: Ohio, Lake Erie, Old...
CTTGTCGGCTCCGGTACGCAGGATGACCGTGATCATGCGCAGGTCCTCGCCGGCATATGCCCCGGCGGGTGGGAGTATGTAAGGAGGGACGGGTAGAACCGGTTCAGGCGTGACGATGGGGGCCTCTACCACGGTGGGAGGTGGAGGGGTGACACTCTCGATCACCTCGCTGACCAGGGTCGCTCCAACTGTCACCTCATTGCCCGCGGGTTCCGCCTCAACTGGAGCAACGGTTTCAAGGTTGATGTCTTGGACCTCATTGCTGCCCACAGGAGGCTCTGGGCTGATCACCAGTGGCTCGCGACTGATCTCCACTGCCTTATCGATGGCTGCTGATCCTTCCCGGCTGGCTTCCACTGCTTCCTGGCTTACAGCTGTCAGCTCACTACTGCTCCCGGCGGTTGGGATATAATCCGGAGCTGTAGTCCCTCCTTCGGGTCTTTCAGACCTCGAAGTCGGGATTTCGGCACCAGAAACCGGTGCCTCAAGTGCCGGGATGGGGGCGTTCAAGAGCACGCCACCAGGTATTGGCACATCGGTGGAGATCACACCCCTTTCGACCACGAAGCCTCCAGGGATGCTCTCTATGGCGGTCCAGTCAGGGTTGAAGTTCTCGGGAGGTTCTGGTCCGTCATCCCAGTCATCTGGTGCGGGTGGGGTTTCATCCACCTGCGACGGAGGCGGTGTGGGTGTGCGGGCTGGAGTAGATGACCTGAAGGTGGGTGACTCCCCGGGGGAGGCCACTTCACCTGGAGCGGGCACGTCAGTCTCAACACTTGTACTGCCAGCTCTATCCGCCCGAAAACCGGAGCTGGCGCTACCCGGAGCTGGGGGAGGGATAGAGGTCACCGATTTCAGGTCGGTGGTGACGTTATCCACCAGCACCTTGGGGTCGCCGCTCTGGGCGTCCACCTTGCCATCCACCAGCACGACGTTATCGACCTCGAACACCTCCCAATACTGGTCCCAGGTGCGTGGGAAAACCACCAGCTCGATGTTCCCTTGCACGTCTTCCAGGGTGACGAAGCCCATCGACTTGCCGGTCTTGGTCTGGTGAGGTCTGACGCGCGTAACGATGCCTGCCACGCGCACCTTTTCACCTGGGGCTGCCTCCGAGAGCTGCCCCGAAAAGTGGGTCACTGCCTGAGTGAGGGCATCCATCACCGGGCTGAGCGGGTGATCAGACACGTACAGGCCGATCAGCTCGCGCTCCCATTCCAGGAGCTCACGCCGGTTGACCTCCAGGGTGCCTCTCGGGAGGGTGATCTCGTCGCTGATGCCGGTGTAGGCGCCGAACATGCTTATCTGGCCTGCGTCGGAAGCGCGGAAATGGGAGGCACTGATCGACAGGGTCTGGTCGAGCGCGGAGAGCAAGGCGGCGCGCGTACCGAATTGATCGAGGGCACCCACCTTGATCAGGCATTCCAGCGGGCGCTTGCCCACATTTCGCAAGTCCACCCGCCGGGCGAAGTCGTTGATGTCTTGGAAAGGCCCAGCCTGGCGAGCTTCCAGGATGGCGTTCACCGGGCCGTGCCCCACGTTCTTCACCGCTCCCAGGCCGAAGCGGATGGCGCTCTTCCCGCCCGGACGATCTTCAATGGTGAAGTCCCACCCTGAGATGTTGACGCTGGGAGGCTGTACGGGGAGGCCCATGCGGCGACAATCCGCCACATACAGTGCCACTTTGTCGGTGTCGTTCTGTGAGACGGAAAGCAGGGCGGTCATGTATTCTTCGGGAAAATGGCATTTCAGGTAACCCGTCTGCACGGCAATGATGCCGTAATCGGCGGCGTGGCTCTTATTGAAGCCGTAACGGGCGAACTCCTCCCAGCCGTCAAAGATGGCCTCGGCGGTCTCCTCAGGGATGCCGTGCTCCACTGCCCCATGGACAAACTTCTCCTTGTGCTTGAGCAACTTATCCTTGATCTTCTTGGCGATGGCCTTGCGCAAGTCGTCCGCTTCGGGTGGAGTATACCCTGCCACCTGCATCACGGCGCGCATCAGCTGCTCCTGATACACCGGAAAGCCATAGGTCTCCTTGAAGATTGGCTCGAGCAGGGGGTGCTTGTAATCGATGGCTTCCTCGCCATGCATGCGGCGGATGTATCCGGGGATGGATTCCATCGGTCCCGGCCGGAAGAGGGCGACCATGGCGACCACGTTCTCGAGCGCATTGGGCTTCATCTGCATGAGCCAGCGGCGCATGCCTGAGCCTTCCACCTGGAAGACCCCGGCAGTCTCACCCCGTCCAAGCATGGCATAGGTGGCGGGATCATCCGTGGGGATGTTGTCCAGGTTGAGTTCTATGCCTTGCCTCTGCTGGATGATCTCGCAAGCGCGTGCCATGATGGTGAGGGTCGAGAGACCCAGGAAGTCTACCTTGAGCAAGCCCAGTGACTCGATGACACCCATCTCGAATTGGGTGACGATCTTGATGGGGGAGACACCTTCTGCGCCGGCTGCAGTGCCGGTGGGGCGATGGAGTGGCACGTAATCGACCAGCGGGCGATCGGCGATGACCACTCCGGCGGCATGCGTGCCGGCGTTACGCACCACACCTTCCATGTCGGCTGCGGTGTCGATCAACTCCCTGAGATAGGCTTCAGATTCATAGAGTTGCTTGAACTCGGTGATATCCTCCAGTGCATCCTTGAGCGTGACCGGCTTGCCGGGGATATTGGGGATAAGCTTGGCGACGCGGTCCACTTCGCTGAGCGGGATGTCCATCACCCGGCCCACATCGCGGATGGCTGCCCGGGCGCCCAATGTGCCAAAGGTGATGATCTGCGCCACCCGGTCATCACCGAACTTGCGGGCGGCATATTCGAGCATCTCTGTGCGGCAGTCATCACGGAAATCCAGGTCAATATCGGGCATGGAGATGCGCCCGGGGTTCAGGAAACGCTCGAAGATCAGGCCGTGCTGGATGGGTTCCACCAGGGTGATCTCCAGGCAGTAGGCCACCACAGAGCCGTTCCCCGAGCCACGCACGTTATACCAGATGCTTTGCTCGCGGGCATAACGGCACAGGTCCCACACAATGAGGAAGTAGGTGTCGAAACCCATCTTGTGGATCACCTGCAGCTCGTAGTCAAGGCGTTCGTGCACAGTGGGGTCTTTGGCTCGCTCTCCATAGCGGTGGGTGAGCCCGACCTCACATAATCGTCGCAGATAACTATCGGGAGTTTCGCCCTCCGGGACTTCGAAGCGGGGAAGGTGGTAGCCCTTGAAACCCAAGTCGAGGTTGCAGCGCTCGGCGATAAGCAGGGTATTGGAGATCGCTTTGGGCGTCTCGGAGAATAGCTCAGCCATCTCCAGCGGGCTGCGCAGATAATAACTATCGTCGGTCATGCGTAAACGCCTGGGATCTGAGATGATGCTGCCGGTCTGGATGGCGAGCATGATGTCTTGCAGGCGGGCGTCCTTCTTCTCGATGTAGTGCACATCGTTGGTGGCGACAAAATGCGAGTTATGCCGTCGTCCAAGCTCGACCAGCTGCTTGTTGACCGCACCCAGCTCGGGAATGTTGTGCTGTTGCAACTCGAGGAAGAAGTTGCCAGGCCCGAAGACATCTAAGTACCAGCCAAGCAGCTTATCAGCTTGCTCGAGCTGACCCTGCTGCAACAAGCGTGGAATCTCAGCCGACATGCAACCGGAAGTGCAGATCAACCCCTCAGCGTGCTGTGCCAGGATATCATGGTCAATGCGGGGATAATAGTAAAAACCGTCCAGCTGGGCGATGCTGGCGATCTGAAGCAGGTTCTTGTATCCGATTTCATTTTCCGCCAGCAACAGCAGGTGGGTGGATTTCTTGTCTTCCTGCGGGTCGTGCTCCTTGATCGTGCGGGCTGCCAGATAAGCCTCCAGGCCAATGATGGGCTTGATGCCGGCCTGCATGGCAGCGTTGTAGAACTCGATCACCCCGAACATGGTGCCATGGTCGGTGATGGCAAGGGCACCCATGCCCATGTCGCGCGCACGCTCGACCAGTTTGGGGATGTTGCTAAACCCGTCGAGGAGCGAGTATTCGGTGTGTACGTGTAGATGGACAAAAGACATGGGCTTGAAAGGAAAATTATAGCATGGAGGTCAAGTTATCTACCCAACGGTTAACTTAAAATATTCGGGTTGGTGCCCTACTAACGATATAGGTTTGGCGGGTAAAACAAGGCACCCGCCAATGGACATCTATAACTGATAATTGTTGGGGCTAAAGCCTGTGTTTTTGGCTGCATAGAAATCATCCCCAGACCATGCAATGGAAAACAAAATAGTGCACATAGTTTATGACCAATTGGTTGAAAATGCAATCCCAGGAAAGAAGGTTGGGAAAACTTTAATCTATCCGAGGGAAGAAGCATGCATAAAAGTTGACATGCACTTCCTTTGGGGTATAATTCCCGTGCTAATTTGCCTTTAGCTCGAAAGATAGCAATTTCAATCGCTGGTTGTGCGCATTAAAAAAGCAATAATGCATGGCCCCGTAGCTCAATGGTAGAGCAGTTGACTCTCACTGGGAGCCTGTCCGTGAAACCGGCAGTGAAAAGGTGTCAAATTCGGGGAACCCTTCAGCCATCCGGCTATGGCAACCCCGAGCCAAACATTATCCAAGCGTTAAGCCTGGGTAATGGAGGTGTAGAGACTAGACGGCACCCACCTAAAGCAAATGCTATGGCGATGGGATAGTCCAGACCACAAACCGCAAGGGCGGCGAAAGCCGAAGTGGGCAGGTAATCAATTGGTTGGGCGTTCGAGCCGCCCCGGGGTCACCAAAATCCATTGTTGAAAGAAGCTTGAACTGTCATGGGTCAAGTTTCTTTTGTTTAAACGGACATAGGTCACCCCGCACATATATGAGATCGGCCTCGTCAGGCAGATGGGCTGATGGAGCGAGTAAGAGTATAATAATTTCAATCTCTCGGACACAGAAGAGGTACCCCATGGAGAATACAAAAATTAGTTCACGCATCATGACCAGAGCACAACTTCAGGCAGAGCTGCTACGCTGCGAGTACTGTGAGGAAAGGCCATGCAAAGAAGCCTGCCCTGCCAACTGCTCACCCGCCGATTTCATCATGGCTGCCCGGGTCGGAAACCCTTCGGATATCCAACGATCAGCAGCAGAGATCATGCACGCCAACCCGCTGGGTGGTGTATGTGGGATGGTTTGCCCTGACACATTATGCATGGCAGCATGCACACGTAAGAAATTCGATGGGGCAATCGACATTCCACTCGTCCAAGCAACGATTGTGGAAATGGCCAAGCAGCTTGGGGGTATACCACGGTTCTCCAAGGCAAAATTAAATGGTAAAAAAGTGGCCATTCTAGGTGGTGGGCCGGCAGGATTGGGTGCAGCAGCAGTATTGGCACAGATGGGTTATACGGTGGATATCTTCGAAGGACGAAACCGCCTGGGTGGAATGATGGGCCTGATCCCATCCCACCGCCTTGACAAGCAGGTGCTCGAGACCGATATCCAGTTCATTTTATCGTTGGGAAAAATCAATGTAAGGACAGGTACCAAAATCGATGACCCGAAGGAGCTGATCAAAAATGGGTATGCAGCGGTATGCGTCACCGCGGGCTTATGGAAGCCCATTGAACTTGGTATAGAGAATGAGGATCTGGCGACCAGGATGGTCGACCTGCTGAGTAAACCATACGCCCACAAGTTTGATGGACGAGTGGCGGTCATCGGTGGAGGAGCAACTGCGATCGACTGTGCGCTCATAGCCAAACAATGCGGTGCGAATCATGTTGAACTGTTCATGTTGGAAAAGCTGTCCGAGATGCCTCTGACGGCTAAAGAGCGGCAAGAGCTGTTGGATTTCGATATCGAGGTGAATGGACGCATCCGGGTGACCAAGCTCATCAAGCACGGTAAGCGAGTGCCAGGCTTTGAAACCGTAAAAGTGGAGCTTCCCGAGGGAAAACCATTCAGCCCGGCGAATGTAAGAGATTTAACGGGTACAGAAGGCGGGCGCAACGGTTTTACCGATGTGATCGTAGCGATTGGGATGCGTGCGACGTTGCCAAGTCAACAGACAGAGGGCTTATTTTATGCCGGTGATATGCTGACAGGACCAAAGACCGTCGTACAGGCGGTAGCGTCTGGCAAGAACGCAGCGCTTGAGATTGATGCTTATATCAAGGGTAAGGAAAAACCAGCTATCGAAAAGGCAATCAAGTCGTACTATATACTGCCAGGATATAAAGCGGTACCGGTATCATTGGCGACAGAGTTCTTTGGTCGGCCGATCCTATCCCCATACCTGATATCTGCTTCGCCATCCACGGATGGAATGGAACAGATGAACAAGGCTTTCCAGACCGGGTGGGCGGGAGGGGTGATGAAAACCGCCTTCGATAATGTGCCCATCCATATCCCAGGTGAATACATGTTCACCTATAACCCCTATACATACGCCAATGCGGATAACGTCTCGGGTCACTCCCTTGACCGGGTATGTGGTGAGATTGAAGAGCTGATCAGGAAGTGGCCGGACAGGTTAACCATGGCCTCGACGGGGGGACCAGTAACAGGTGATGATGAAGCGGACAAGGCAGGTTGGCAATCCAACACAAGAAAGCTGGAAGCAGCTGGAGCAATGGGCATAGAGTACTCTCTATCATGCCCGCAGGGCGGGGATGGGACGGAGGGTGCAATTGTCTCGCAAAATGCGGCGCTTACGGCCAAGATCATTGATTGGATCATGCAGGTAGGCGATCCTGAGGTACCCAAGCTGTTCAAATTGACCGCAGCAGTTACCTCAATCGTGCCCATCCTGTGGGCGATCCGCAAAGTGCTTAGTCAGTACCCGAATAAGAAAGCAGGCATTACCCTGGCGAATTCTTTCCCCACCCTGGCATTCCGACCGGCTGTGGGACGTAAATGGGAAGAAGGAGTGATTGTGGGGATGAGCGGGGAGGGGGTCACGCCGATATCTTACCTGACCCTGGCCCAGGCAGCTCCAGAAGGGATTGAGATTTCAGGCAATGGTGGTCCGATGAATTACAAGGCGGCGATGGACTTCCTCGCCTTGGGTGTTAAAACTGTCCAGTTTTGTACGCTGGTGATGAAACAAGGCTACGGCATCATCCATGAGCTCGAATCGGGGACATCATTCTTGATGCAGGAACGGGGCATCCGGTCGATGAAAGAACTGATCGGAATTGCCCAACCGGACCCCATCACCGACTTTATGGCCTTGACACCGGTCAAGAAGATCTCGGAGGCTGATTACGATTTATGCACCTCGTGCGGTAATTGTGCCCGCTGCCCGTACCTGGCGATTACCCTGGACGAGAAAGGCATACCACACACCGACCCTGCCTTGTGCATTGGCTGCTCGATCTGTGCCAAAAAGTGCTTTACAGGGGCGATAAGCATGCGAACGCGCAGCACCGAAGAACTGGCGATGTTGAGAGAGCAATAGACACGAAAGGAACAATATGGCTACTCGCTTCGAAAATGGGATTGTGGTGACACTTGAGGAAAAGAACCGTGTCTTATGGAATGCAACGGTAGTCACCGATGGCAAACGGATCGCTGGAGTTGGTGAGGCTTCAAAAATGAGACAACGCTTTCCGGATGCAGAAGCTGTTGATTGCTCCGGGAAGGTGATCCTGCCGGGATTCATTTGCACACATCACCATTTTTACTCAACCATGGCTCGTGGGATGAGCATACCTGGTGAACCCGCTTCGAACTTTGTAGAGATCCTCGAGCGACTGTGGTGGAAAGTCGACCGGGCACTTGAGGAAGAGGATATCGTTCTTTCGGCTCAATTACCCTTGATCGATTGTATCCGTAATGGCACAACCATGGTCATCGATCACCATGCTTCCCCTGGGATGAGAGAGGGCTCGCTAGACCTGATTGAAAAGGCGGTAAGGCAGGCGGGAATTCGCGCCTCGCTATGTTACGAAGTGTCCGACCGAAACATTGCAGGCGGAGGCCTGGCAGAAAACCAGCGATTCATCGAGAAGGTTGGAAAAGGGGATGGCGAGATTGCAGCGATGATGGGGATGCATGCCTCATTTACGCTGTCGGATGCCACCATCGAGAAATGCGTGGGTATTGCACAGCAGGCGGGGGTTGGCTGCCACATCCACGTGGCGGAAGACGCTGCTGATCGCGAGGATTCACTGACCAAATATAAAATACCGACTGTGAGCCGCCTACAGAGATTAGGTGTGACAGGCAGGAATTCCATTTTCGTACATTGTGTCCACATCGACGAAGCTGAGATGGACATATTAGCGTCGACCGGGACGAGCGTCGTACATAACCCAGAATCCAACATGAATAATGCAGTCGGTGTCACACCACTCCTCACGCTACTGAAGAAAGGTGTGCTGGTGGGGCTGGGTACGGACGGCATGGGCTCCGATATGCTGGCACAGATGCGCTGTGCTTACCTGTTGCACCGGCTTGCCAACCGCGACCCACGAGTGGCATTCATGGAAGCACCGCAGCTTTTACTACAAAATAATGCGACAATCGCGGAACGACAATTTGGGCTTCGCATCGGGCAGATTGCCGAAGGACTCCCAGCAGATCTAGCCATCATTGACTACCAGCCTCCCACACCACTCAGCGAAGCGAACTTCCTGGGGCATCTCATTTTCGGCCTGGTGGATGCGACGGTCGATACGACGGTTTGTAAAGGGGAAATCCTGATGAGAGGAAAGCAAATGTTGAGTATGGATGAGGCGCGAATCGCCGCCCGTTCGCGGGAATTAGCCCCTAAAATGTGGAAACGGTTGCAGGAGCTATAGCAAGAGTCATTTTATAAAATCAGAGGTTATCGGGGGAGAGAGGATGATTAAATTATGGAACGTGTAGCCCTTTACCTGCAGGATACGCACAACCTACGTGATGGGCTCGACTACGTTAAGTATGCAGAGAGCAAAGGCTTTGAGGCAGTGTGGCAGGCGGAAAGCCGGCTGGTGAGAGATGCGATCGTGCCGATGGCCGCTTATGCCGCAGTCACCGAGCGGATCAAGGTTGGCTCAGGTGTGATCAATAATTGGACGAGGAACATCGGCTTGCTGGCAGCCACGTTCCTCACCCTGGACGACCTAGCACCGAACCGTATTATCTGCGGCATCGGAGCATGGTGGGACCCCCTGGCGAAAAATGTAGGCATCGAGCGCAAGAAGCCACTGACTGCCATGCGAGAGACTGTGCTGGTAATGCGTCGATTACTCAATATGGAGAGGGTCACATTCGATGGAGAGTTTATACACGTCGATGGGATTGAGCTAGACGTGGTGCATGGTCGCCGCGAGGCAAGACATGTACCGATCATGATTGGTGCTACAGGCGACCAGATGATGGAGTTGGCGGGTGAAATCGCTGATGGTGTGGTGTTAAATTATTGCGCACCACCTGAACATAATGACCACACCCTGGAATTACTGGAAAGAGGTGCCAAGAAGAGTGGTCGGAGCCTGGTAGACATCGACCGCCCGCAGCTGGTGGTGTGTTCAGTGGATGAGGATCATGATGTCGCATATGATTCCACACGTGGATTGCTGTGTCAGTACCTGGCGCAACAACCGCACATCGCTAAAGCTTCGGGGGTGCCGGATGAAATTGTTAAACAGATCCAATCCATCCTGGGATGGCCAGCCACAGAGGAAGAGATCAACAAGGCCAAGCATTTCGTGTCGGATGAGCTGATCGACCGGATCACCGCCTCAGGCACACCCGATGAAGCCAGAATATGCGTGAACGAGTACCGGAAGCATGGCTGCACATGCCCAATTTTGTATCCCGTATGCGGAGATGTAAAGCTGCTGGTGGACACGTTTGGAGGGTGATTAATATTCCGACAGGTTTCGGACTGATATAATTTAGCAATACCATAATTCTGACAGGATTATTGTCCCCAATATCCGATGAAAAGCTTGTGCGAAGAGTATATCCTCCCCCATACCGTTGAGGAAGCTATACAAATCCTGGTCGATGCCCAAGGCTCAGCCCGCCTCATAGCTGGCGGATCTGATTTGCTACTCGATATTCAACAAGGCAGCCATCCACCCGTGCATACCCTGGTTGATGTAACCGGGATTGAGGAAATGTGCAGCCTGGAAATGCGTAATGAATCCTTATTCATTGGCGCTTCTGTAACCCTGACCAGATTAGTTAATTCCCCCTTGGTGAAGAGACATGCCCAGGCCTTGTTCGATGCAGCCTCATTGATGGGGAATCCACAGGTCTGCAACGTGGCAACCATCGGAGGCAACGTAGTGCATGCGCTGCCAGCGGCGGATGGATCAATCGCACTTCTGGCACTGGATGCCCGGGCTGAGATCGCAACCCCGAATGAGAAGCGCGAAGTCTCGCTGCAAACATTATTTAAAGGACCTGGAGAATCTGCTCTAGATCCCGGGCGGGACCTGCTGGTTGGATTTTATCTACCGTTGCTCGATGAAGGGCAGGCATCTGCGTTTTCACGCCGGATTAAACCCCAGGGGATCGCTCTGGCTATCGTAAATATAGCGATTTGGCTAGGGCGTAAAGGGGATCGTATCGTCGATGCCAGAATCGCAGCAGGTCCTTCGGGACGAGTGCCATTAAGGATGAGAGCAGCAGAAAACGCATTGGTAAACCGGAATCCTTCACCAGAGGTACAGGCTTATGCCCTGGAAGAGTTATTGAGCGAAGCTCACTTCCGCACCAGCCCACACCGTGCTACGGAGGAATATCGACGCCACCTGGCAGGCATCCTGCTGCAAGAAGCATTGAGCACTGCCTGGCGGAGAGCTGAATAATATAGCAAAATGCATCCAGAGAGATTACTCTCACTTAATGTAAATGGACGTCCCATCTCACTGCCCCTGATCCCTGGCGAGACACTGGCGGAATTATTACGCGAACGCCTGAACCTGACCGGCACTAAGATCGGATGCAATGAAGCTGAGTGTGGTACATGCACCGTGCTGGTGGATGGAGAACCGATCTTATCCTGTGCCTACCCTGCCGCCCGTGCGCAAGGTAAAGAAGTGACGACGATAGAAGGACTTGCCCCACCTTCACCTGACGAAAGCGGAAGACAGGATTTACACCCACTGCAAGAAGCCTTTATCGCTCATGGCGCGGTGCAGTGTGGTTTCTGCACACCGGGGCAGATTATCACGGCTTATGCTTTGCTAAAACGGTATCCTACTCCGACGCAAAAAGATATTCACCTGGCAATGAATGGAACCCTGTGCCGGTGCGGATGTTACCCAGCCATCGAACGGGCGATATTAGCGACAGCGGATTCATCGCTACAAGGTATGCCCATGGCATCACCAACGATGCCCCTGCCTGCGGGCAATCGCCAGGAGATTGGCCGGATACAGCCTCGCCCCGATGCACTCCTGAAGGTCACCGGCAAGGCAAAATACACGGATGATCTAAAATTTGATGGTATGCTGTATGCGCGGGTCAAAAGAGCAGAGGTGCCACATGCCATCCTGCAAAACATCGATCTCAGTCAGGCCCGAGCATTACCCGGCATGCAAGCGATACTGACTGCTGAAAATTTACCTGCTGAACGTACACATGGGCTTGTTACTGAAGACTGGCCGATACTGGTTGGCGTAGGAGAACGCATCCGGTATGTCGGGGATGCTATCGCCCTCGTGGCCGCGGAACGTCAAGAAATTGCGACCAGAGCCATAGAGCTTATTACACCAGCATTCAAGCCACAGAAGGTGGTTAGCGATCCTCTTGAAGCTTGCCTACCGGAAGCTCCGGCCATCCATGATAACGGTAATTTGCTAAAACATATTCAGGTGCGGAAGGGAAATGTCCGGCGAGGTTTCGAGGAAGCAGATTTAATCCTTGAGCATACATTCCGATTACCGTCAACCGAGCACCTATTCATGGAACCAGAATGCAGTATCGCCCGACCAACGCCGGATGGGAAAATGGAAATCTACGTCGGCTCGCAAATCCCTTACTCTAACCGCGAGCAAGTCGCCAGGGCATTGGGATGGCCTAAAGAACGGGTGCGGATCATTGGCCAGTTTGTGGGAGGTGCATTCGGGGGAAAGGAGGATATTGCCGGGCAAATCCATGCCGCCTTACTGGCACAGGCTACCGGAAGACCGGTTAAGCTCTTATTTGACCGCCATGAGAGCATGCTGGTGCACCCCAAAAGGCATGCCACGCGCATACGTATCAAGATGGGCGCTAAACAGGATGGCAGATTAGTGGCGGTAGAGACCGAATTATATGGCGATACAGGCGCTTATGCCTCACTGGGCGAAGAGGTGATGGAGCGTGCCACGACCCATTCCACCGGATCTTATGAAATCCCCAATGTGAGCGCAGATTGCTACGCCATGTACACGAATAATCCACCTGCGGGAGCTTTCCGCGGCGTTTGTGTCACCCAAGCCACTTTTGCGATTGAAAGCATGATGGATATGGTGGCGAACGAACTGGGCGTGGACTCCATCGAACTGCGA
>Ga0153916_10002978_pt1 | contig 12469 bp, 14 predicted proteins | sample Opewatmetagenome_FD_109642 | JGI IMG/M metagenome (GOLD analysis project Ga0153916, IMG submission 109642) | Freshwater wetland microbial communities from Ohio, USA - Open water 3 Core 3 Depth 4 metaG | ecosystem: Environmental > Aquatic > Freshwater > Wetlands | place: USA: Ohio, Lake Erie...
CGGCAACACCGAGCGGCAGATTGAACTGCTGCAGGACCTGCGGGCCACGGCCATTGCCTGCACGCCTTCCTACCTGCTCCACATGGGCGAGATGGCTGAGAAGATGGGGATCTCCATCCAGAAGGACACCCAGCTCCGGGTGGGGATCCTGGGGGCAGAGCCCTGGAGCGAGCGGATGCGGAACCGCATGCAGGAGTGGCTCGGGATCCGGGCATACGACATCTACGGCACGAGCGAGCTCTCCGGGCCCCTCTTCACCGAGTGCACCGCCCAGAAGGGATTCCACGTCTGGGGCGACTTCGCCCTCACCGAGATCGTGGATCCCGCGACTGGGGAGTCCCTTGGGCCGGGAGAGAAGGGTGAACTCACCATGACGATCCTGCAGAAGGAGGCCCTGCCCATGGTCCGGTTCCGGATCGGGGACATGACGGAAATGGATGAGGGGGTCTGCGCCTGCGGCAGGACCCACCCCCGGGTCATGAGGATCACGGGCCGGGTGGATGACATGCTGATCATCCGGGGCATCAATGTCTTCCCCTCCCAGATCGAGCACGCGCTGCTCTCCATCCCCCAGGTGGGCAAGCACTTCATGATCGAGGTGGACCGGAAGCAGGAGCTGGACACGCTCCTCGTCCGCGTGGAGGTCTCCCCGGAGGCATTTTCGGATAAGATCACGGACCTCATAAGGCTGAAGGCCATGGTGGCAGGGAAGCTCCGATCCGTGCTGAACGTGAACGCGGACGTGGAGCTGGCGGAACCGGGCACGCTCCCCCGGTTCGAGGGGAAGGCGAAGCGCGTGGTGGACAGGAGGAAACTGTGATGGACACGGAAGAGTTTGTGATCAAGCAGATCTCGGTCTTCTCAGAGAACAAGCCAGGCCGGCTGGCAGCGATGGCGAAAGCGCTGGAGGAGGAGCAGGTCAACATCCTGGCCTTCTCCATTGCCGAGGCAGGGGAGTTCGGGGTGGTGAGGGCGCTTGTCGACCAGCCGGAGAAGGCCTACAGGAAACTGGCCGGCATGGGCTTTGTTGTCTCCTTCACCGAGGTCGTCGGGGTCAGGATGCGGGATGAGCCCGGCGGCCTCTATGAAGTAGCCAGGATCCTGGGCGATGCGAAGATCAACATCGAGTACTCGTATGCCTACTCGGGAAAGGAGATGGCCGTGCTGATCCTGCGTGTGGACAACACCCGGGAAGCGATCAAGCAGATCCGGGCCCACGGGGGAGAGCTGGTCAAGTCCCTCCCGGCTGCCTTTCCGGCATCCGGCGGCAGGGCCCGGTGAAGGCCCCCCTTCACCGCTTCTCCCACCGTTCCAGTTCCGTGATCCGGGAGAGGGTGCCGCCCCGCCGGATCTCCTCACGGACCCTCTCCTCCTGCTTCTGGACCTCCCGGGCCCGCCGGGCCACCTCGTAGGCCCGCTCTGACGGGATCACCACCACTCCGTTCTCGTCCCCCGCGATCCAGTCCCCGGGCCGCACCGGCTGGCCGCAGCAGGTGATCTCGGCATTGATCTCACCGTACCCCTTCGGTTCGCCGGCGTTTGGAACCGTGGCCCTTGCAAAGACCGGAAAGCCGATCTTCCGGATGTCGTCCACGTCGCGCACGGCACCGTCGATGACCACGCCTGAAATCCCCTTCTGGATGCAGGAGAGGGTGGCGAGCTCCCCCCAGGGAGCCACGTGGGTCGCCCGGTCGTTGTTGATGACGATCACGTCGCCGGGCGAGGCACGGTCAATGGCCTCCACCGGTTTCGCCCAGTCACCGGCAAGGGTCTGGACGGTGACAGCCCTTCCTGCCATCTTCACGTCCCCGCAGAGGGAGATGAGACCCTCCATGGCCCCCTTCCGGTGCATGGCGTCCGAGATGTTGGGGGTGGAGACCGAGAGAAGCAGGGCGCGGATCTTCTCGTCCGGGCTTTTTTCTGCCTTCCGGCGAAGCTTTGGGCGGTCGATGGCCTCACGGATCTTCCGGGCAGAGGCTGCCACATCTCCCGACCGCACGATCGATCCGCCGACAATGACGATCCCTGCCCCTGCCGCCACCGCTTCTGCCGCGGTCTCAGCGTCCAGCCCGCCGGCCACGGCCACGGGAACCGACACCTTCCCCCGGAGTTCCCGTACCAGGTCCACCGACGTCCGGCCCACCATCTGCTGGTCGATGCCCGCGTGTGCGCAGATGATGTCCACCCCCATGGTTTCCAGCTCCCGTGCACGGGCAACAGGATCCCGGGCATTGATCAGGTCTGCCATCAGCCGGACGCCGTACAGGTGCTTGGCCCGGACCGCCTCCTGTACCACCGCGTCATCGGCGTCGGCAAGGATGCAGACCAGGGTGGCACCGGCTTTCGCTGCCATCTCCACTTCCAGGGTCCCGGTATCGGCCACCTTCATGTCCGCAACGATCTCGCGGCCGGGGAACCGTTCCCGGAGCCGGCGCACCGCGTCCATGCCTGCGCTCTTGATGAGCGGCGTTCCCGCCTCGATCCAGTCCGCACCCCCTGCAAGGGCCTCCTCAGCGATGACAAGGGCACGGTCCAGCTCCAGGAGATCCAGAGCCACCTGCAGCACCGGGGCGGTCATGTACCATGGGGATTGGGGGACGGGGGGGATAAGGATTGCTGGCCCCCGCGGCGCCTGAGGTTTCTTGTCGCCGAGGGAGGGCAGTATCCTGAATTCGTGTACTCTTACCGAGACGCTCTTGGGGGCTCCGCCCCCACCGCGTGGGCATCCCCCGCGGTTTCCCGGCGAGTGAAGACCCAGTTGTTCACTCAGACCAGAAGAACGGCCATCCTCTTCGGGGGAGGGACCAGGAGGGGGCAGAGCCCCCCTTCGGCACCATGTCCCTGAACCCTCCTGTGGCTGAGATCCAGAATAAGCCGTAGCTCACCCTCTACTCAGCGGGGGGGGCGCCCACGTGGCGGGAGGGACCGAAGGTCCCCCCTGGAGCGTCCCGGTACACGTCATCAAGAAACGCGTCCACCGTCCTGCACCACATGTCCAGATCGTATGACGATGGCAATACCCATGGCAAGTCCCTCAGCAACCTTCAACCCGCAGCACCGCCCAACCGGATTGTGATCATGCACCGGTGGGAGGAGGCCTGAGGGAATGAGGCATGATATCGCACCGGAGGAGGTTGCGGCCCTCATCGCAGCCCTGGGACGGGCGCGGGACAGGAGGCATCTCGCAGAGATCCTGGGCGAGGCCCTGTCCACGTACACCCTCCAGGATCTGCAGCATCTCCGGGGCATCATCGAGCACGAGTTCCGCAACCTCCCCGCGCCCTACCGGAGGAAGCTCTATCCCCATGCCATCGAGCAGGTCTTCGGGGCCTACCACGACCTGATGCTGCACCACCGGAGGAGCCGCCACGAGCGGTGGGAAGGCCCCCTCCCCACCCTGTACCCGGACTTCTGCCGCATGCTCCAGGACCTGGCGCTCTCCGATGGCGGGAACCGGCTGCGCAGGTACGATCTGCTCTACTATCTCCTGGCCGCCTTCACCATGTTTGTCCGGGAGCTCCCCGGCCACCCCGTGGGTACCCCGTTTCCCGGGGGGTTCCGGGTGGAGGCGCGCAACGGGGAGTACTACTGCCCGGTCCGGGAGAAGGAGGACAATGTGGAGACCTCCATCTGCCCCTTCTGCCCGGCACAGCAGGCGGAGATCCCGCCCGGCACAGCAGGCGGAACTACGACGGGGCGTACCGGTTCGTGAAGGTGATCCGGGCCAGCTCCTTCTTCGGCGGGGCGGCCATCTCTGCCGGGTACCCGGCCGGGAGGAGGGAGACGAGCGTGTGGGTCGCGGGCACCTGCAGGAGCGTGCGCACTGCTTCCCCGTAGGGCTTCTTGTCCCCTGCCACCCAGCAGGATCCCACCCCGTAGGACCACAGCCCCAGCGTGAGCTGCATGGTGAAGGCCGAACAGTCCTCCAGATAGTATTTCTGGCCGCGTTCGCCGAAGATGGCAAAACAGACCGGGGCTTTCGCGATGAACTTTCCGTGGTCGGTGAGGTCCGCGATCTTCTGCAGGGTGTCCCGGTCCGTGATGATCCCGACCAGCCAGGGCTGCAGGTTCATGGCGGTGGGGGCCTGCCGGGCGCACTCCAGGGCATCCCGTACCACGTCGTCAGACACCCGGGTCTCCTTGAAGTTCCGGACCGACCGTCGGCTCTTGATGATGGTGGTTCCCACGTTCATACACGACGATAGGAAGTCAGGAGGTAAATGTGTTGTGCCGGGAGGAGGGGTGAAGAGTATCGAACCGGAACCCCCCGGGAACCTTCGCCTCTCCTCACGGGAGCAGCGTCTGCATCCATCCCCATGCGTTCCCGAGACCGGTGGAGAGGAGAACGCCGGGGTCTATCCCCAGGGCAGGGAAGATGAAGACGAAGTACAGGAAGGTGCCGAGCATGGACCCCACGTTGGTGAGGGCCGCGACGAGGATCACCCGGAAGAGGGGTACTTCCCGCATCTCTGTGAAGGTCTCGGACTCCATGATCCGGCGGAAATCCGCGACGGTGGGTTTCCTGATCCTTGCCTCCACAGGGACCGTGAACCAGCCTGCCGCGATCAGGGGATGGAGCGCCGTCATCCAGGAGACGGCAAAGGCGGTAAGGGCCGAGAGGGGATGGCCTCCGGCGAGAAGAGCACAGCCCGCGGCCAGGACCCCGTGGATCACCACCCAGTACACGAACGCCCGAACCAGGAGGTCGATCCCCACCCCCGAGAAGGCGATGGCGGTCACCAGCAGCGCAAAGAGGCCGAGTACCATCACCCCCAGGATCGTGCCGTAGGGGAGGCCTTTCTTTGTCCCGGTCAGGGATTCCGGTGGAGGGATCGTCTCCGGAGCGGCCAGGTGCTTCCGGATCCCCTCCACATGGCCTGCCCCGACGATGGCCAGGACCCGCTCATGCCGTCCGGTGAGGGCCAGGAGCTGGAGCGCCAGGTAAGCGTCGCGTTCATCGATCAGCGCCTGCGCCCCGCGGGGAGAGAACTTCCGGAATTCCTGGAGGGCCAGGGAGATCACGTCCTGGCGGGTCAGCTCTTCCACATCGATCTCCTGGGTCTCGGTGGAGACCAGTGAGACCGCCAGGGCGTAGCCCATCTTCAGCTTTTCGAGGAGGGAGAGGGAGTGCCAGAACCGGTTCAGGGTGACCCGGATATCGCGGTCCACGAGGGCGAGGGGCAGGTGGCGGGCCTCTGCTTCCTGGATCGCAGCCTTGATCTCAGCCCCCGGCTCCACCCCCACCTCCATTCCAATCCGGCGCTGCAGGTGGGCCAGGGTCCACTGGACCAGGAGCTCCGTGAACTGGTGGCTCTTCAGGACGTCCGCGATGGCAGGCGGCTCCTCCTGCTGTTTCAGCACGGCAAAGCGGGCCGGGTCCAGCTCGACAGCCACGACGTCAGGGCGGAACTCCTCCATAGCCGCCCGGACCTCCTCAACGCTCTTGCGGGAGACATGCGCGGTCCCCACGATGCGCAGCTCACCCATCCAGCACCCGGATTCCCTCGGTATCCACCACGCACCGGCAGCCGGCAGGCATCTCGCACGCCGAAAGAACGCGGGCCACCTGCACCTCCTCCGCATCCTCCGCGGTAGCCCGTTCCTTCAGGGCAGACGCAATGACCAGGGCCTCCTCCCCGGTCATGGGAGCGCCGATGCCGGGGCAGGGCGATACCTCCAGCCGGCCGTCTGTGAGCACGAAGGGATACGTACGGCAGATCCGCGGCCGGGATCCATAGACCGTGCAGCGGTCCCCGGAGAGGAGATGGCAGGCACCCGAATTCCGCCTGAGGCACCATCCCAGTGTGTACCGTGTGCCGTTCCTGCCCTCCAGGAACTCCGGGTACGGCTCCACCGATTCCTGCCAGGTGCCCCCGGCCTGGGCAAGAACGGCGCGCACCTCATCCGGCATGACAAGCACCAGGTGGTCCTTCCCCCGGCAGCAGGTGCCGCACCGCCGGCACCGGAACCCGATGCGGAGGATCTCCCGGGAAAGGATATCCGGTTCACCTTTCCCCACCCTCCGGCGGGCATGGATCATTCCTCTCCTCCGTCGCGGCAGAGACGGTCAAAGTTCTGGAAGACCAGCCGGCCGTTGACCGTGTGGGAGACCTCCGGGTGCCACTGAACCCCGTAGATCCGCTCCTTTTCGGAGGCTATCGCCTCCACGCTGCAGATCCGGGACTGTGCCAGTACCGTATATTTCGGAGGCACCCCCCGCACCTCGTCCATGTGGGACGCCCACACCAGGATCCGGTCCGGGTAACCGGCCAGGATCCCATCACCGGAGAGGATCTCCACCTCCACCATCCCGTAACCCCCCATGGAGCCCGGTGCCACGGACCCGCCCCGGGCAAGGGCAATCACCTGGAGCCCCAGGCAGATCCCGAGAACGGGGATCCCCAGCTCCAGGTACTCGCGGCACCGCCCCGCCCGCTCCATGGCCGGTCCGCCCCCCAGGATGATCCCCCGGTACCGGCCGAGATCCGCCGGTACCGTGGTGTTGGGCACCATCTCCGCCGAAAGGCCCATGTCCCGCAGGCTGCGGAGGATCAGGTGGTTGAACTGCCCGTAGTTGTTCACCACCGCGAGGGGTTGCATGCCGGTAGCTTTCTGTGCGGGTGGGTATTAGTGCTTTCTCGGCCGGTGTCTGCGAGGGCAGGAGAGAAGTCAGGATCTCAATACGGATTGGGATTGTACACCGGGGATCCACATATCCTCAGGGGGGTGCCTCCGCGGCGGGGGGCGGGAGCCCCCCGAGAGCGGAACAGTACATGTCTGTGGGATGATGGGATACACCATACATGGGGCACCCTCCAGGTGGCTGCGCCCCCGCCGCTCTGGCGCCCCCTATGAGGATTGGCTGAGCCGCGGTATTCCTGGGAGACTGAGCTCCCGGATCCGTGAAAGGAACCGGCACCCGGAATACTCCCCACCACACGACTGTATTCGTTTTCAGCGTCCTCAGGCGAACCCGGTGGCCGTGGAGAGGATCCGGGCCCGGATCTCCTCCGGACTCTTCCCCAGGAGGGCGGCAAGGAGCATCGCGCCTCCGGCACCGATCCCCTCCTTCACCTCCCCCTCGCAGTAGCGGGCAAGGCCATGGTGGCCGATCTCGCCGAAGTCCGGGTCCACGTAGTAGACCTGTACCCCGAGGCGGGCAGCCGTCTCGGGAAACCCGGCGCTCGGATCGTCCCGCACATAGACGGTGGTGGCGATTGGCGGCATTCGGCCCTCCATCTTCCCGATCACCGCGGCCACGGCGAGCATCTGCGTCCCCCCGGCAAGGATCACCGGTCCCCGGTAGGTGCTGACGATCCCGGCCGCGGCGGCCATCATCGGGTCCCCGCCCACCCGAATCACCTCAACGGGATCAGTGATACGGTGGGAATGGATCGTCTCCTGCACCTGCCGGCAGATCTCCTCCTTCAGGGCCACCGGGTTCCTGACAAAGCTGCTGGAGACCTTTGCCGGGTAGCCCAGGCCCCGGAGCACACAGAGGGCCGTGGTTGTTCCCCCGGGCACACACTCCCCCAGCACCAGCAGGTCCGAGAGACCGGAGAGGAGACGCCCTGCCCGCTGCCCCTGGATGAAGATCTCCCGCGCACGGGGCACTGCGTCTCCTTCACGGGGATCTCCGCCCGGGTCCCCGTACAGGTCCAGGCATGGCACGACAGGAGGGTACGCGAGACCGGCGTTCACAAAGAGGGTTTCCATGCCCAGCAGGTCCATCATGGCCCGGGTGATAACCGCCGGCGTGGGGCAGCCGGTGGGGGTGTTGGGCTTCATGGGCCGGCTCCGGATGGCACCGGTGGAGATCAGCTCGGCGTCCAGGACCGGGGTGAGGAGCGTCTTCTCGGGGGTGGGCCCGGCACCCGAAACCCCCGGGACTGTCGAGAGCCGGGTGTTCCCGAGAATGATGGAAAAGAGGGGCCTTTCAAACCGGATGTTCAGGGCCTCCGAGAGGAAGGGCATACCGATCTCTCTATGTAGGTGCACCAAGAAAAACCAGATCATCATGTTTGGGGTGGAGGAACGGCTGAAGGGGCACGGGGCCGGGATCCCGGAGATCGCGGCTGCCGGCATGGCCCTCTATGTGCCCCATGGCATCGGGCCGCCGGAAGCAGAGGGGATCCTTGCCCGGAAGATATCCCTGGCACTCTCGGATCCCAATGTCTCGTCGCTCCTCCTGGGGGCAATGCTTCTTGAGGAGGCCCTGACAGGCCGGAAGGACGGCCAGGGAATCGACGGGGACCCGGTCTTTCTCCTCTCGGACGAGATCCTGGGCCTCGCCATCGCCGAGTACCTGGGTGGCACCCGTGCCCGGTTTGAGTTCACGCGCTATGACCAGAAGAAACCGGGGATCCTCTCCCGTCTCGGCCCGTTTTTAGACGATGCCGTGGCAGGGCTGATTGCCGGATGCACGTCGAGGCTGTACAGCGAATGTACCGGGAGTCCCTGAGGGCCCTCCTCCAGTTCACCACCCGCATCCCCGTGGGTGGCCCCGCCGACTTCGATGCCTTTGCCAGGCATTCCTACCTGTATCCCCTGGCCGGCTGGATCATCGGGGGGATCGCCGCCCTCGTCGTGCTTCCCATCCGGCAGGGCATCCTCTCCGCTGCCATCGCCCTCTCCGCGGTCCTCCTCTTATCGGGATTCCACCACCTGGACGGCCTCCTGGACTTTGGGGACGCGGCCATGGTCCACGGGGACCGGGAACGCAGGATCGCGATCCTCACGGACCACGCCGTAGGTGCAGGCGGGTTTGGCCTGGGACTCGCGGTCACGCTGGTGGCTTTTGGCTCCCTGGCGGCATCCCCCTCGGTGGCCGTCGCCATCCTGGCCGGGGAGGTCTCGGCCAAGCTGGCGCTCTCCTGGATCACGGTCCTGGGCACGCCGTTCCGGGAGGGAATCCACAGCCGTCTCCACCGGCAGGCGCGGCCGGTGTTCCTGTTCCTTTCGCTCCTCCTCTTCCTCCCGATCATCCTCCTGGCAGGCTGGCGGGGTGCGGCTGCGGCGGTCCTCGTCACCGTGCTCACGCTCTTCCTCTTCCTGCAGGCGTCCCGCCGCCTCTTTGGGGGCGTGAACGGGGACGTGGCAGGGGCTGCCCACGAGGTCACGAGGGCCGTGGTGATGGCGGCCCTGGTGTTCATCTGAACCTTCTCATCCTCAGCCATATCGGCCAATTTGAGGAAGATTGGAAGTCACGCCCGTCTATCCTCATCAGCGGAGGGCAACGGGAGGGGGCAGAGGCCCCTCCCGGTCCCACCCCCAAGAGGATAGGCCTGGAACGGAATTTTCTCACCCGAATACATCTCTCCACTACCCGCTCCGGTATTCGGCTGCCCCGCTCCATCCCGGACTGCACCATTTTTTGCCTGCCGGTGCGAGTACTAACTCGATGGCCCACACGTACGGCATCCACATGAGGGGCGGGGTGATCACAGAGCGGAACGCGGATTTCTGCACGGTCCGGATCCGGCTCCCGGCCGGCGACCTCCCTGCAGAGAAGATGCGCGGCCTCGCCGCCATTGCGAAACGGTATGGCGACGGGACGGTGCATGTCACCACCCGGCAGACCATCGAGATCCCCCACGTGAAGCCGGAACGCCTCTCCCGGCTCGCCAAGGCCCTTGCGAAGAACGGAACACCCGTCGGCTCGGAACGGGACGAGGTGGTGAATGTCATCGCCTGCCCGGGGACGGAACGGTGCAAGTACGCCACCACGGACACTATCGGCCTTGCCAAGCGGCTTGACGAGCGGCTCTTTGGAAAGGAGATGCCGGTGAAGATCCGGATCTCCATCTCGGGATGCCCCAACGCCTGCACCAGCCCGATGCTGAACGAGATCGGTATCATCGGGAGGATCAGGCCGAAGCGGATCCCCGGCCTCTGCACCGGCTGCGGCACCTGCGCCGAGTACTGCAGGGAGTGCGCCATCTCCATCCGGAACGGCGTCTCGGTTGTGGATGACGAGAAATGCGTTCAATGCGGGGTCTGCGTCCAGTCCTGTCCGTTCCACCTCCTGAAGTCCGAGCACCGGCACTACCAGATCGTGGTCGGGGGCAGGCGGGGGCGGCATCCGGTGCTGGGACGGCAGCTGATCCTCCTGGAGGACGAGGAGAAGGTGGTGGTGGCGGTGGAGAAGATCGTGCAGTGGGTGTACCGCAGGGCCTGGAGCGGGCGGCTCCTTTCGGACCAGCTGGATGACCTGCACTTTGACCGGTTCCGGGAGGAAATCATAGGCGAGCTCAGCGCTGGTACAGGGAGCTGAACCCCTCGTTCCCGTCGTCCGTACACTCGATGGCGCTCCCGTCCCTCACGAGGGTGTTGAACATCATCGCCGCGTTCATCAGGGACTCGTCGGGGCTTGTCCCCCGCTTCACCTCTTTCAAGGCCGGCGTGATCGGCGACGGGATGACCCGCTTCCCCACCCGGACCCCGGCGCAGTGCCAGCAGTACTCGCAGTGGCTGTACACCGATACCTCGCCGTCAGCGCACTGGACTGTCACCTGGCCCGTCTTCTCGTTCCTCTGGAGAGCCAGCGTCTTCATGTCCGATCTCTAGTGGGAGGGGCAACGGATATAGGGATGTCGATCCTCCCTTTCCCGCCCCCGGATTCCGCCGATCCACCCTTCTCGAAATGATTTATATAGGTGCCGATCCAATAATTTACACTCGCAGCATTCCGATTGTTGCGGCCGTGACAGCCCGTTCCGGACTGTTGCAGCCGTGACAATCCTGCATGTGACTGGAGGATACCATTTATGGCAAGCGAGAAGCCCCATCTGAATCTGGCCATCATCGGCCACATCGACCACGGAAAGTCAACAACCGTCGGCCGACTTCTCTTTGAGACCGGAGCGGTACCGCAGCACGTCATTGACGGCTACCGCAAGGAGGCCGAGTCCAAGGGGAAGGGCACCTTTGAGTTCGCCTGGGTCATGGACAACCTGAAGGAGGAACGCGACCGTGGCATCACCATCGATATCGCCCACAAGCGGTTCGATACCCCGAAATTCTATTTCACCATCGTGGACTGCCCCGGACACCGTGACTTTGTGAAGAACATGATCACCGGTGCATCGCAGGCAGACGCCGCGGTGCTGGTGGTGTCGGGACCGGACGGCGTGCAGGAGCAGACCAAGGAGCACGTGTTCCTGGCTCGGACCCTCGGCATCCAGCAGCTTATCATTCTCGTCAACAAGATGGATGCGGTCAACTATGACCAGAAGCGGTTCGATGCGGTCAAGGCCGACATCACGAGCCTGCTGAAGATGGTGGCCTACAAGCCGGATGACATGCTCTTCATCCCGGCCAGCGCCTTCCAGGGCGTGAACATCTCCAAGAAGTCCGACAAGACCCCCTGGTACAAGGGGCCGACGCTGCTCGAGGCTCTCGATACCCTGAAGGAGCCTGAGAAGCCGACCTCCCTCCCGCTGCGCCTCCCCATCCAGGACGTGTACAGCATCTCCGGTATCGGCACGGTGCCGGTGGGCCGGGTCGAGACGGGCGTCATGAAGAAGGGCATGAACGTTATCTTCATGCCGGCCAACAAAACCGGTGAGATCAAGTCCATTGAGATGCACCACGAGGAGATTCCCCAGGCGGTACCGGGCGACAACGTGGGCTTCAACGTCCGCGGGATCGCGAAGAACGACATCCGGCGCGGCGATGTGGTGGGCCCCGTGGAGTCACCCCCGGCGGTGGCCGACGAGTTCACCGCCCAGATCGTGGTGCTCTACCATCCCAGCGCCATCACCGTGGGCTACACCCCGGTCTTCCACTGCCACACCGCCCAGGTGGCCTGCACCATCACCGAGCTGAAGAAGAAGCTGGACCCCAAGACCGGCCAGGTGAAGGAGGAGAACCCCACCTTCCTGAAGACCGGCGACGCCGCCATCGTGACCGTGAAGCCGAGCCGGCCGATGGTCATCGAGCGGATCAAGGAGATCCCGCAGATGGGCCGGTTCGCCATCCGGGATATGGGATCCACCATCGCTGCAGGTATGTGCATTGACCTGGTCCAGAAGCAGATGAGATAATCCCCCCGTTCCGGTGACGTCACATGCAGAAAGCCAGAATCCGCCTCTCGGGGACCGACTGCAGGAAGGTCGAGATGGTCTGCGATCGGATCCGCGAGATCGCCGAGCGGACCGGCGTGAACCTGGCAGGCCCCATCCCCCTGCCCACACGCCGGCTCGTCGTCCCCATCAGGAAAAGCCCCGATGGCGAAGGGACTGCCACCTGGGACCGGTGGCAGATGCGCGTCCATAAAAGGCTCATCGACATCGATGCAGACGAACGCGCCCTCCGTCAGCTGATGCGGATTCAGGTGCCCAAGGATATCGGAATCGAGATCGTTCTGGAGAGCTGAACCCCATGCGGCGGGCTGCCGCACTGATCCCGGAAAGGATCCGGCAGAAGCTCTCCTTTGAAGTCCTCTTCTTCGCAATCTTTGCCGTCGCCG